>Ga0194119_10004591_pt1 | contig 21252 bp, 13 predicted proteins | sample TA2MahC100mmetaG_FD_148620 | JGI IMG/M metagenome (GOLD analysis project Ga0194119, IMG submission 148620) | Freshwater microbial communities from Lake Tanganyika, Tanzania - TA2015018 Mahale Deep Cast 100m | ecosystem: Environmental > Aquatic > Freshwater > Lake | place: Tanzania: Lake...
GCCAAACGCACGTTTTCGAAGCCGGAATCGACGAGGGTTTTAGGCCAGGCACGCAAACCGGTGAAAATGTTGCGGGTCGGAATCTACGCCCGCGTGTCGACGCTCGATCAACAGATAGGTCGTGGCGATGTTCACCCGATGCCGCACATCGCTGTTGGAACTCGCCCAGTCCGCTCGCCGGTTGCGCGGATCCTGGGGAACCGGCCCATTGGCCCCGCCATCGCCGCCCACGTTGTCAAGCCCGTGCGACCAGGTCCAATTGCTGAGGAGATAAAATCCCTTGCTGAACCGCTTCTCAAACGTGGTCTGCAGTGACGAGAAGAAGGAGTTGCCCGCACTCTCCAGCCACGTGATGCCGGTTACCGCCGGCAGCGTGGCGACAAAGGGCCGGCTCCAGCGCGCGCGCCACAACGGCCGCGTCGCCAGGCAGCAGCGCTCCCGCCCCGTCCAGCACTACTTCCGCATCTGTGCCTGAAGCCTGTTTGAAATCGGCCAGGCTTTTCTTCGCCGCGTCGACGTACGCCTGCAGGCGCGCCATGCTGTCGCGCGGCGGCACTGCGAGGGTGAATGAACGAAAGCCATCTTACTGCGCGAGAGTCACCTGCGATGGTTCGGCGAGCCGGGCCATCAACCGCGCCTTGAAGCGTACGGGACCGCGGAGATACTAATACAGCGGCACTCCAGTCACCCGGGCGGTGAGATCCACGAGCGCGTTGCTCAGCGAGGCTTCCAGCGAAGGCGTTCCCGCGAAACGATGGCGAACGAACTCGAGAGATTTGGCGCGCGGGCCGCTGAGCGCCGCCTTCGCGTCGACAAAATCAGCCGCCTTGATGGCACCGCCTTCACCGAATCCAGCCGTGCCATTCGGCGACGTAACACGGACAACGGTGTAGCGGCGGCTGGAATCCGGTTCGCGCAGCCGCCAAGCACGAACGCTGTCAATCGCGAGGGGACCAGTAGCCGGGGCGGCGGCTTGCGCAAACGCTACTGGCCAGTTGAGCGGTCGTCTTCTCATGGAGGCACCTCGCCTGCAAGTGAACGTGGCGCGTCCCCGCGTTGTGCAGCAGACTACAGTACCGTGACCGTTCGCACCTGCTGTTTATCGCGGCCCGTTAGTTAACGCCGTTAATTAACGCCGCGCCGCCCCACGCTCCTTGAAGATCGCCGCCAGCGCCCGCATGCGGTTCCCGTCCGCCGCGGTCTTCGTCTCCGCCGCGCCCTTCTCCAGCCCATCCGCCGCGGCCATCAGCTCCGCGCGCCGCTTCCGGTCCGGCCGCGATCCTTCCGCCGCCAGCATCAAACCGCGCAACGCTCCTGTGCGCTCCCCGCTCAAGGCTCCGCTCCGTTCCAACTGATCCACATAGGCCCGGCCCACAATGAAATTGGAAGGCCACGTGATCTTCGGCTGGTTCTGCACATTCAACTCATCGAAGTGCACCTGGTTCGCCGCATCGATCTCGTTCTGCGTCAGAAACTCACTCGGCGCCAGCCGCAATACGTCCACGCCGCGTGCGATCTCCGCGCCATAGATGTACCCGTTGTACCAGTAGGCCGACCAGTGCCCGCCTAGCCCCTTCTTCTTCTCGTCCGTCGGTCCGCGGTCAAAGTACGCCACCTCAAACGGACGCGCCGCGTCCGTAAAATCCAACACCGAGATCCCACCCTGGTACCACGCTTGCACCATCAGGTCCCGCCCCGGAACCGGGATCAGCGACCCGTTGTGTGCCACGCAATTCTCCCTCTCGGTCTGCGAGGCCGGCAGCTTGTAGTAGGAGGCCAGCGTCATCTTCCCTTTCTCCAGCGTGAAGATCGCATTCGCGCCCCAGTGCATGGGGTCAGACTCCCGGCAGCGCGGCTGCGCCCCACCGCCCCATTCATCCGTGAACAGCACCTTCGTACCGTCGTTGTTGAAGGTCGCCGAATGCCAGAAAGCGAAGCTCGGGTCCGTCACCGCATCCATGCGCTTCGGATGCGCGGGATCGGAAATGTCCAGTAGAATCCCGTTCCCCGAACAGGCGCCCGCCGCCAGGCCCAGCTCCGAATACACGGTAATGTCATGGCACTTGTCTGTCTTCGACGTGTCCTGCGTCCCCTCCCCGTGCGAACCGCCCTTCCACAGCGCATTCGCCGCGCCGCTCTTTTCATCCGCGAAAATCCGCGGGCTGCTCACAATCCTGGCACGTTCGGGATTCGCCAGCGGCACCTGGATGATGTCGATCCGGAACAGCGCCGTGTCAGGGTTCTTTTCCGGTTCCCCGCCGGAACAACTGCCCAGCTCCTCTTTCTGCCGCACGGATCCGATTCCCGAAACATAGATATAAACGTTCTGCTTGTCCTTCTTGTCCACCACCAGCGTATGCGTGTGCGACCCCCGGCACGTCTGCACCGCCGCCAACTGTTTCGGCCGCGACAGGTCGCTGATATCGAAGATCCGCACCCCGCGGAACCGCTCCGGACTCGGCGGCGGGGGAGGCTTCTTGGGCCCCTTGTCCGCGGACTCCGGCTCCCAGTCTTTCTTTCCCTCGGCTTTCTCCATCGGCGGCGGCTTGTAACCCGCCGGGATCCCGATCCCCTCCGTCCCGCAATCGGTGCGCCCGTTCATCGCCTCCGCCGACATGAACAGCAGGTTCCCGTACACCGAGACGTCGCCTTGCCCTCCAGGACAAAGCACCGATGTCCGCAACTTGATCTTGCCCGGATTGTCGATATCGTAGAAGTTGATCCCGTTGTAGTTGCCGGCAAACAGGTGATTGCCCCGGAAAGCCAGGTCCGTGTTCGCCGTACCGAATTGCACGCTCGGCTCGCGAGGGCGCTCCTTGCGCGTGGGCGGCGGCGGCGAGGGAGCGGACTTCGCTACTGCATCGCCCGGCGCAAAGCCGGCCGGCTTCGGCAGCGTCGCGACGAACTGAAGGCCCATCGCCACTTGCCCGGCATCCTGGAAACCAGACTTCAAGCCAACTCTCGGATCGCGCGAGTCAGCCCGGGCATTCACGTAAACACCCGCGGCCTTGGCTGGCGTCGTGGCCTTTTTCGCCTCCGGCTTATTCGCAGCTTCCACCGCCGGCTCGTTGTTCAGCATCCGCCGCATCAGATCGATCTCGGCCCGCTGCGTGTTGTCGACATCGGTGGCGAAATCATACAGCACCGGATCCTGCCCCGCCCCCGGCGTTGCCAGTAGCTGTTTCACCATCACCAGCGCTCCGTCGTGATGCTGGATCATTCCCGTGAGGAACAACCGGTCGAAGGCGCTCTCCTTGGCCGCCGCGAGTTCGGCCATCTGCTGCGCGGTGAGCATGCCTGGCATCAGCGGCATCGCCCCCATCGCGCCGGCGCTTGCGTTGCCAGCCGCGACCGCCGCCTGATGAGCGGCGTGATCATGCGCCGGAGCCGCGGGCTTGCCGTAATGCTCCAGCCAGCGCTTCATGTAGTCGATTTCATCGCTCTGGGAAATCGTGACCCGCTCCCCGAACGCCAGCAGATCCTTCCGCAGGCCGCGCGTCCGCAGCAGATCCACCATCTCCACGGCCTGCGCGTGATGATGGATCATTCCTTGCATGAACGCGATATCGGCGTCCGCCGGCAGCCGCCCGGCCTTGGTCGCCTCCGCCGGCGACAGAACCTTCGCCGGTTTCCCAACCGCCCCAGGCTGCACGATGACGACGGGACGCCCGCTCGGCGGCCCTTCGGAAGGCTTCGATTTCTGCCCAAGCAACGCGGCGCTCAGGCCCAAAGTCAGTACCACAAGATAGCGAAATGCCATGAGTAACAATACAATTGCTGGTTTTCGAAGGTCAACTGGATGTTCCTTGTGCTAAACCAAGGTATGCGCCATCTCATTTCGTCAGGATCGCGGTTTCAAGCTGAGATTGGTTACTCGCGGGCCGTGGTTGACGGCGACTGGATCTTCGTTTCCGGCACCACGGGCTTCGACTACGGCTCCATGACAATCGCCGAGGATGTTGTCGGGCAGGTTGAACGGTGCATGAAAAACATCGCCGCCGCTCTGAGCGAGGCTGACGCTGGCTTTGAGGATGTGGTTCGTGTCCGATATATACTTCCACGATCCGAAGACTTCGAAGCTTGCTGGCCTACGCTGCGCCGGAGGCGACGACATCATCGGCGCCGAAGGCGCCAGTCATCGGTCCGGTCATCAGCTTGAGTTCTCCGCGTACCGGTGGCATGATCCCTGAGTGGCGAGGCCCTCTTCTTCCCGCGTTGACCAAGCACTCCTCCACGGAGAGCGCCCTTCACCTTTTCGAGCAACTCATCGGGAACCTTCGGCCTTCCGTCCGGGAAGCGCTCAAACGGATTCTCCGGTGTGAAGTGAATCATCTGCTCGCGCGTCCATCGAAAGGGCTGTGCGCACAGCATCGTGGCGGCGAGAAGAAGACAACCGAACAGGCGGGCCATCATGCCAGCACTTCCAGAATGGTGTCGATGTCCTGGTCGTTGTTGAATACGGACACCGAGAAGCGCAAGTGGTTGCCGAAGCGGCCCACGGTAAGCGCTGAATTCGGCCCAGTGAGCAGAATCTTTGCTTTGCTCGCCCGGATCTTGCGGCGCACCGCCTCGGCGTCTTTGCACAGGAATGTGGCGATGGAGGACTCGGTTCCTTTCGGCGTGATCGGCGCGTAGCCCAGCGGCGGCAGTTCGTTTTGTAGCCGGGCGATGAGCGGGCCGGCATGAGCCCGGATATTCGGTACCCCCAGTTTTTCGATGTAGCGCAAAGCTTCCAACTGCGCCGCGAAGGTGATCACCGAAGGTGTTCCGCAGTCGAACGCCGCCACGCCAGACGGGGCGTGATTGATCATCATGCCTGCGCCGGACTGCGGACTCGCGGTCCATGGCGCGTAGTTGTAATCCGGGTGCCCGGTAAATTCGGTGGGCTTCACCACGCTGCCCGCGAGGTCTTCGCGAATGTACAGAAAGCCGTACCCGTGCTCGCCTTGCAGCCACTTGTACATGGCCGTGGATGCGAAGTCGATGCCCATCGCCTTCACGTCAATGGGCGTCGAGCCGCAGCCCTGGATGATGTCGGCAAACAGGTAGGCTTTGTGCGCATGGGCCAGATCGCTGAGCGCTTTGACGTTCTCAACGTGTCCGTTGACGGAGGAGACGAGCGAAACGGCGATCAGCTTCGTCTTGTTGTCTACGGCGCGCTCCATGTCTTTCAGGTCGATTGCCCAGTTGCGATGCTTCACGATGCGCACGTCGAGCCCCTGCACTTTTTGCCGCGTGAGGTAATTCGATAGCGAGGAGAGGTAGTGCAGATCGTTTGTCACCACATTGCCGCCGCGCAGATCCATTCCGTTGAGAATCGTGTTTTCGCCAATGGTGGTGGAGCCCGTGAATACGATCTCGGATGGCTTGGCGTTGATGAGCCGGGCGAACATCGGCTTCACCTGCGCAAAGCCCTCTTCCCAGAAGTCCTTCCTGCCCTCACCTGGTCCTTTATGCAAAAAGTCCATGTAACGCTGCATGCCGGCCACGACGTGATTGCCGAGCGGATGCTGCGCCGCCGAGTTGAAATAGGTTTCGTTCATCGCGCGCGGAAAATCTTTTCGGCACTGGATGGAGAGGTCGCTGGGCGCGGCCGCCGCAGCCATGGCCGCGGTGGTGCCGAGAAATACTCTGCGCTGCATGGCTATTGCGCCTCCTGGGCGCGCTGTACAAACACCTGACGCGCCTTTTGAAACTGGCCGAGGACATGCTGGCGCTCTTTGTCCGAGCGCCAGCCGGTATGCGCCTGTGCTTGCCGCGTGATGTCGTCGATCCAGGTGATGAAGTACTCTGCATCCGCTTTTGAGCGGGTTGGACGGCTCCCCACCCGCACATAGATGGGGCTGGTTTCTCCCACGATGTAGCTGTCGTCGACGGGATGTTGAGGCTTGGAATGGCTGGCGCGCACCGTGATCCAGCCGCTTTGCTGGATTGGGATCCGCTTGCGGATGGCTGTTCCCGTACTCGATTCGATCGCCTTGCCATTGGAGAAGACTTCGAGCTTTTCAAGCGGCACGATCGACTGCGCACTAGCGTTCAACTCCACCGTCCCGCCGGAGGCCGGCAATTGAATTTCATCGCCCGGAATGTGCCCGTCCACCGTCAACGAAAGCAGCGGCCCGTTGGTAACGAACGTCCGGCCGCGCCGGATGGCCTCTACATACGCGCCCCACTCCAGCTTGTCCCCCACGTACGCATAGAGCCGGCTCGACCCGATGATGGGCGTGGCGTGCAGTCCTAGAATCGAATCCTCGCCCGCCGACGCCGCGACCCGAAATCCGCAGTTCCAGGCGCGATGCAACACCGGCGCCGTGTGGGTGAAGTGCCCGGCGCTGGTATGTACCTCAAGATATTCGAAGGCGCCCAGCGCCAGATCCACCGGGAAGCCGCGCGCCCCGGCGTAACCGGCGCGCACCGGGTCTCCAGACCAGGGATGCACATAACCCCCAACGGCGCCTTGCTTGCGCGCGGCGAGGAACATGTCGGTGTTGCTGGGATACAGGCTGTCAATGCCCGAGCCTTCGTACCCGGTGGTGAACGGCGAGATCAGATGCTTCGTGAGATTGATGAAGTTGATGTGCCCGTAGAAAGGCGGACGGTACTCTTCGCCGAAGCTGAGAATCTGCTCGCGATTGGTGAGCGCGTGCGGCTTGCCGGTGAAGTACTGATGATCGAAGATGCGGTGGTCTTTGTTGCAGATCTTTTCGCCCACCACATCGAGATCCTCCGCCCGCGCCATCATCATCAAATGTTCCGGCGTGTTGTGCAGATTACCGGCATAGTTCATGTGCACATGATCGGATGCGCTCCACCAGCCGGCGGCGTTCATGCTGATGAGCCGTTGCGGTTCGATCTCGACGATGGCCACTTGATCGCGCTCGATGGCGATCTGTTTCGTGATGGGCTTGTGCTCGATTCCCTTGGCCACTTCGAGCGTGGCCACGCCGGGCGGCAGATCTACTACAAAGCGGTTCTCGGCGTGGAAGAAGTCGCGATGCGAAGTTCGCCCCGCCACGCGATGGTACGCTGTGGAGGGAGCGTAGGTCTTGCCGTCGGCCGCGGTGAGATAGAAGCGGGCCGCGCCGCGGATGCGCACCTCCAGCTTTCCCATGGGCCGCCGCCACACGCGGCGTTGAATGTCGACAGCCTCGTCTTCGCCGCCATACGTCCGCAGGATCCGCAGCTCCGAAGTGCCTGGCCGGTTGGAGATGTAGGCGATCCGCTCGCCGTCGGGCGACCAGCGCGGGTCGAAATGATCCCAATCGCCGAAGGTCATCTGATATGGCTCGCCGCCGTCAGCGGGCAGTACGTAGAGGTTGTTGAACTGCGACCCGCGGTGCGAACTGTAGAGAATGCGCTTGCCATCCGGCGACCACTGCGGCTGCGTGCGATAGAGCGTCTCCTCGCGCAGAATCATCTTGGCCTTCGCCATCGCGTTGGGCGTCGCCGGCGCGCGCCAGATCGCGCCTGAGCCGAGTGGAATGTCGCGGTTGGAGACGAGCATCAGTTCCTTGCCGTCCGGCGACCAGTGCGGTGAGATGTGGTCATCCGCCGGAGAAAAGTACAGCCGCGCGCGCCCGAACGAATTCTGTTCGGTGATCTGCACGGGGCTGCCTGTCTTGCCGTTGTCGAAAGGCATCGTGTAGACGTGGAACCCGGCCGGCCCTGTGGCCGCCGTGCCACGAGGGCTCTGGATACTTTTCACAAACGCGATGCTCTTGCCGTCTGGCGAGAACACCGGATCGGTATGAATGTTGCTGCCGCGCGTCAGCACTGTGCTTTCCCGCGTGGCGACGTTCATCAGCATGAGATTCACGCCGTCCGAGTCTTCGGCCGTGTAGACGAGGAAGCGGCCGTCAGGCGACCAGGCCGGCGAGGAGTCGTAGGTTGCATTGGCTGTCAGCTCATAGGCTGTCGTGTCGCCAGGCGCGATCTTCCAGATCGATCCGGACATCGCAAAGGCGAGTTCCGTACCGTCGGGCGACCACGCGGGACGCCAGGGCGTGCTGGCCGACTGCGGGATGTAGTAGCTGTACATATAGCCCGTCGCGAAGCCGGCGCGCTGCATCTGCGCCGGCGCCGCGGCAGCGATCAACATGACGAGCAGGGCAAACTTCATCGTGATCGATTATAGTAAATCGGCCATGCTCATCGTCGATTGCCACGCCCACATCTACTCGTTTGATAAGAAGAAGTACCCCGTGCGGCCCTCGCCGCTGCGTCCGCCGCCGGGCGTGGGATCGGTGGAGCACCTGCATCATGTGAGCCAGGCCGCAGGCGTCTCTGCCGTGCGCGCGATCCAGACCGTCACCTTCTACGGCTACGACAATCGCTACCTCGCCGATTCCACGCGCGCCCATCGCGATTGGGTTTGCGGCGTATGCACGCTCGATCCTGACAACGCGGCGAGTCCGGCGCAACTGCGGCGGCTGGTGCGCGGCTACGGCGTGAAGTCGCTGCGCAGCATCCCATCGGCGAAGGCTAAGACGTTTGACGACGCCGGCGTGCGGGCGCTGTGGAAAGTGGCGGTGGAGGAAGGCATCACGATCGATCTCTTCCTGATGCAGTTCGCCATGGTGGAGAGCGCGGCGAAGATGATGGCCGGGTTCCCGTCGCTCAAGTATGGCTTCTGCCACTGCATGGATCTCAAGCCCGGCCCGAACCTCGCGCGCGACTTGAAGGCGGTGCTGGACCTGGCGAGATTCAACAACCTGTATGCCAAGGTGGACTTCATCGGCACGGGCACGCAACGCGCCTTTCCCTGCGACGACCTGCACGATGCGGCGATGCAGGTAATCCGCGCCTACGGACCGGAGCGGTGTGTGTGGGCCAGTTCCTACCCCAACGAACTTTGGACGCCGAAGGTGACCTACGAACAGCACCTCCGCATTTTCAGCGAAGTGCTGCCATTGAAGGACGCCGAACGGAAACTGATTCTGGGTGAGACGGCGCGCCGGCTCTGGTTCGGCGGCTTGGCGCACCTGGGGGCGTAGCCAGGTCAGCGGCTCACGGTTCTCACAAAAACAAACTTCTGGCCATCCGCCGTGACGTCGTACTTCGCCACCCAAGGCGATTCGTCGGGAAAGTTCCCCTTCATGCCGGGCGCAGCAAACAGACGCTTGGCCGTGCCCGTCGCCATATCTACAGCCGTCATCGTGTCGCCCATCATATAGAAGAGCTCCTTGCCGTCGGCGCGCCAGCGCGGCCCGCCGCCGCCGCCGCCCCAGCCATTCTCAAGGCCGCGGGAAACCTTGCGCCGCGTGCCCGGATCACCGGTGCTTGCCACATACACCTCAAACGGACCCGCCTCGTTCGAGACAAACGCAAATGTCTTCCCGTCCGGCGAAAAGCGCGCCACTTCGGTCCAATGGGCCGCGCCGGGGAACACGGGCTTGGGTTTCGGCTCACCTTCGAGGTTGAGCAAATACAGATCGCGCTTCTTGCTGGCATGCGTGTAGAGCAGCCACTTACCATCGGGCGAGACGCTGCGTGGATATTGCGCATCAGGCTGCTTGAGCAACAGCGCGTCATGCCGGTACAGTTCGTACTCGCCGGTTCGGCTGCTGGTGAACAGCAACTGCTCGCCGCCCGGCGGCAGCCAGACGGGAAAGTTGTCGTTGCCCTTGGCCGGCGCATGAACGCTCTTCGCGCCGCTTGCCACGTCGTGAATCCAGATGTCGCGGTCGTTTACTTCGCCATCGCGCGCCGACACCGCAATCGACTTGCCGTCCGGTGAAATCTCCGGGAAGAAAATCGCATTCTGCGCCGAGCCCACGCGGCCCAGCACCATACCATCGCGGCTCACCCACACCATCTCTTGCGGCATTTCGTGCGCCGCCGGCTGCTGAAAAAAGAAGAACAACGCCAACCAGGAAATCATCGCCCGCCCTCCGCGGCGCGGCGCATCTTGGCCCGCGCCTGTTGATACAACTCGCGCGTTTCTTCGCGCTCCGCTTCATTGTTAAACGAAAGTCCCTTGGCCCGTTCCCACGTCCGGTCGATCCATTGCACGAAGTACTCGGCGTCCGCTTTCGATCTCACGGGCTGGTTGCCCACCGTGACCCACACGGGCATGGTGGCCGCAAACGGGAACGGCCGGCGGATCGGGTCGCGCGTGTACTTGGCTTTCACCTGCACTGAGATCCAGCCGCTGCGGTCGACTGTCACGGTCTTCACGTCGCCCAGCGACCGCCCGTTGTGCATCACCTCGATCGACTCCACCGGCGTGATTGACTTCACTTGCACGTCCACCTTCAGCGTATGGCTGCCCGCCGGCAAACGGATCTCGTCGCCGGGTTCCCTGCCGTTCACCTTCAACAGCACCAACGGGCCCGAAGTAACAAACGATCTGCCGGCGCGGAAATCGGCCGTCCATTTGTCGTAGCCGAGCTTCGGCCCGCTACGCACGTACACGCGGTTCGAACCGAGAATGTAGCTGCGATAGAAATTCGGAAACGCATCTTCACCCGCGCTTGCCACCACCTTGAAGCCGCAGTTCCACGCTTTGTAGAGCGGCTCCATGCCGGCCAGCGCGTTCACCTCCACGAAGTCCACATTCTCCAGCGCCAGATCCACGGGGAAATGCGGACCCGCGCCGTGTGCATAGCCCGCCAGCCCGCCCTGCTCCCGCGCCACGCGGAACGGAGTGGAGTTCGAGGGAAAGATCGAATCGACGATCGTGTTCTGGTAGCCCACGTAGTCGGGAATCACGAGGTGCTTCTTCAGATTCAGAAACGCGGCGTGGCCCCAAAACGGCGGATGATACTCCTGGCTGTGAAAGAGAATGCGCGTGGCGGTGGACACCTTGTCGGGCGCGCCGGTGAAGTGCGCAATGTCGGGGATCCGCTGTTCCTTGTTGCAGATGAGGTTGTTCAATACGTGGATGTCTTCGCCTTCGGCCTGCTCCATCAGACGTTGCGGAGTGTTGAAGTACACGCCCGCGTAGTTCATGTGGAAGTGATTGTTGCCATCCCACCAGCCGCGCGCGGCCATGTTCTCTATTCTTTGCAGTGGAACCAGCAGTTCGGCCGTGGCGCCCGGCGACAATGTCACCTTGGAGGTGACGGGCGCGTATTCAAACCCGCGCGAAAACGCTAGGCTCGCCGCGCCGGGCGGCAGATCCACCTCAAACTCGCCGCCGGTGTGAAAGTAATGATACTCGCCTTCCTGATCCATGTGATCGAACATCAGCCAGTCTGCGCGGAACCAGCTTTCGGTGGGCGCATAGGCGCGCCCGTCCGAAGCGTTCAGATACACGCGAGACCGCAACGGCTGCCTGGTGACGGCATCCACCACGCGCACATGCACTTTCCCCATGGGCCGCTTGTACCGAAGCTTGTCGGCCTTCACCTGCTCCAGCTTGCCTCCAAACCAGTGCCACAGCCACAGCGATGTGTCGCCGGTTTCGTTGGAGATGAGCGCGATGCGCGAGCCGTCGGGAGACCAGCGCGGAGACGTTCGATCGAACTCGCCGTAGGTGAGCGGGAACGCATCGCCCCCCTTGGGCGGCATGGCCCAGAGTTGTTGCCACTGCCGGCCGAGGTAGGAACTGTAGACTAACTTCGCGCCGTCTGGAGACAGCGTGGGCCGCGCTTTCCAGGTGGTCTCCTCGTAGTGAAAGCGCGTGAGCGGCGCACCCGGCTCGGCGCGCATCCGGTAGAAACCGCCCGAACCATGCTTGTTGTCGCGATTGGAAACGAGAATCAACTCCTTGCCGTCACGCGTCCAGGTGGGATGAATATGCAGCGCCCACTTGCCGTAGTATACGGTGGGCGGAACGAGCTCGAAGTCCTTCGTCAATTGAACCGGCGTGCCGGGAATGCCGTTGCTGAGCGGCATCACATAGATGTTGTAGTTGCCGTTCGGCCAGGTGGAAACGTAGGCTATGCGCGAGCCGTCCGGCGACCACTCGGGCTCCACATTGATGGAGTTCCCCGTGGTCAACGCCCGGCTCTCACCCTTACGCAGATCCAGCAGACGCAGGTGGATTTGCTCATTCCAGTCCGACGTGTAGACGATGAAGTTGCCGTCAGGAGACCAGGCAGGCATGCCCGCGTAGCCCTGATCGGCGGTGAGTTCCTGGGCCGACGCCGCGCCTGGCTTCTGCCGCCAGATGGAGCCCTTCATGGAAAAAACCAGTTCCTTGCCGTCGGGAGACCAGGAAGGGAAATTCGGGCCGTTGGTGATTTGCGGCAGGTAGCATTCCAGCGTGTATGGCTCGCCCGTCATGATGCGGGAAAAAACGCGGCGCTGGGTTTGCGCGGGCACGATGGACGCGGTCACCAGGAGGAGGAAGGCGAGCAGAGCGGGCATCACGGCAAATTCTATCGCGATCCGGTGGAGTTAGAATAGGACGCCAAGGGAAAGAAATCTATGCCAGTCAATCGCCGCCAACTGCTGGGGTCTGTTGCGCTCGCCGCGCCATCCCTGGCCGCTGCCGCCCCAGCCTCATCGGTCTTTGCGGAAATCCGCAAGGAGTTCCCGCGGGCCAATCAAGAGGTGTACCTCGACGCCGCGGCCAACATGCCGCTGCCGAAGTATGTCGCCGAGGGCATGCGCCGCTACATGAACTTCCACATGTACGGCCCCGGCGATGGCCGCGGGCAGTACGCCGCTGAATCGGTGCGCCAGGCGCGCGAACTCTTTGCCAGGCTGATCAACGCCAAGCCGGCCGAAATCGCCTTTGTCGTTTGCACCAAGGCCGGAGAGGCCGCCGTGATCAACGGACTCGGCATTCAAGCATCCGGCGGCAACATCGTCACCAACGACCTTCACTACGCCGGCTCCATCCACGACTACATTGGCCGCCGCAAAGCCGGTATGGATATCCGGATCGTGAAGCACCGCGACTGGCGCATCGATCTCAAGGACATGGAAAAGGCGATGGACAAGCGCACCAAACTGGTGTCGATCACTCTCGTCTCAAACGTGAACGGCTGGGTGGAAGAGGCCAAGGCCATCTGCAACCTCGCGCACTCGTACGGCGCCTACGTCTACGCCGATATCATTCAGGCGGCGGGTAGTGTGCCGGTGGACGTGAAAGCGCTGGGGCTCGATTTTGCCGCCTGTTCCAACTACAAGTGGCTCCACGGCGCGCGTGGATCCGGATACCTTTATGTACGTGAGGATTTGCAGGGCGGGGAAGTGAAAGACCTCAGCTTCCCCGGCTATGTTCATTTCAACTACGCCCCGTGGGTGCCGCAACGCGCGGGCTCGGCGGACGATTTTCCGTTTGAAGGCATGAAGGGCGCGCAGCGCTATGAGGCGGGCAACGTGAGCTATGTTGCCTACGCCGGCCAGCATGAAGCGTTGAAGCGGATCCTGGCGATTGGCGTCGACAACATCTACGCCTACACCAAGCCGATGTGCGACCGGCTGAAGACGCAACTGCCGCCGCTCGGCTACAAGCTGATCACGCCTCTGGACGCCACCAGTTCCATCGTCACTGTGCAATCCCCCAACCTCAAAGCCACGCAGGAGAAGCTCCGTAAGGCCAATGTGCAAGCCACCACCACCGGAGCCAACCGCATGCGCATTTCGCCGGCGCTCTACAACAACATGGATGACATTGACCGGCTGTTGAAGGCTCTGGCTTGATCATCCCTTTGTTCGGCGCAAGCGCCCGCCGGCCTGTGCAGCGCCGCCCGAAGTCTCTCGCCCGATGCGCCTACGAGCGAGTTCTGCATCGCGCTCAGATCGAACACGACAGCCGGGTTTCGAATAGTCGCACCATCGAGTAGCCGGATTACTCCCAGTCGAGACGGGCAAGATCATCCGAGGCCGCAATACCTCCCAATTTGGACCAGAATCGTTTGCTTTTCGTCCCGGCGACGGCGTGCTTGGCGCGATTCCGGGGCGCTACTATAAGAGGGAATGTGCGTTCTTGCATACACTAACAAGGCGCCGTGGTCGAACCAGTGAATCAGGCTGAATGGGGGGCATAGAATGAGACGCAGAAGTTTTCTCGAAAGAACCGCTGCTGTGGCGATGCTCAGCGCCGGTGCGACCGGTGCGAGTGGACAGAAGGAGACGCCTCGGGCCACGAAGCGCCGGCCCAGGATCATGTTCTATCACGATAGCCGCCATCCGTTCGTCTACATGTACGAACCGCCGATGCTGAAGGAGGAATTCGAGTCGGCCGTGGATGAGCTGGCGGGCACTCCGGTCGAAGCCATCATGTTCGGCCTGGGGGACGGGCGGACCGTGCTTCACGACACCAAGGTCGGCGAATTGTGGGGGCATCGCCTCAAGAAGTGGGACATGCCGATCTTCCGGCGCGCGCACCAGAACGCTCGGATGGCGATCGACGCAGGGCACGATCCGCTGCGTGTTGTCTGCGACCGCGCTCACGAGAAGGGCATGCTGCTCTATCCGACGTTGATCATGCAACTGGGAACCGGCGACGCGGCCAGTGGGCGCACCTCGAATTTCCGGCTCCAGAATCGCCACCTTGAGATTGGTGCGCGCGGTGGCCTCGATCCCTCATTCCCGAAAGGCGCGCTGACCCTGCTCGACTACAAACACCCGGAGGTACGCCGCGAACGATTCGCGTTGATCAACGAGACACTGCAACGCTATCCCGTGGACGGCTTCGAACTGCAGCTCAACTATGGAAGCTGGTACTTCCGCCCGGACGAGTTGGACGAGGGCCGTCAGATCATGACGGAGTGGATTGCCGAGATCCATCGAGCCGTGATTGCCAGTGGCGCCGGCAGGGAGTTGGTTGTCCGCGTACCGGGGAGCTTGGAGGGCTGCTGGTCTGCGGGACTGGATGTACGTGAGTGGATGCGGCGGAAGATCGTTGATGTCGTGGTTCCGCAAATCTTCGGCGGGCCGGAACTCATCGACATGACGTTCGATGTCCGCACGTTTGTGGAAGCGGCCAAGGGAACCGGCGCGCGCATCCATCCCACCCTGCAAAGCGACGCCGATTCGGATCGTATCGGGCCGGCGCCGATCGAGATGATCCGTGCGGCGGCGTGCAACTATTGGGCGCAGGGAATTGACGGGCTTTACCTGGCACACTGGTTTGTCCGGTGGCCGTATCAGGCGCCGTTCTACGAAATCCTGCGTGAGTTACCCCATGCCGATATCATGGCGCCCAAGGACAAGTTCTACTCTTTGCCGACGGCATCCTACCGGTACCCGAATCCCGCCGAAGGCATCGAGCCTGGGTTGTCCGTACAACTGCCCAAGGCATTGGCGGAGGGCGGAACCGCCGCGGTGACGTTCCCTGTGACCGACGATCTGAACCGGTGGGCGAAGGCAGGCCGCGTTCACGAGGTGCTGCTCCGGGTTCGACTGACCAGCACCACGGAACTGGACCGCTACGAATTCCGCTTCAACGGCAACGTGCTGCCGCCCGAGGGCCATCGCCGCATCAATGAGACGTATAAGATGACGGCCCCGCGATATCGCGTGACCGGTTATTGGTACATCTGGCGTCTTGATTTGGCGCACTGGCCGAAGATGGGCAGCAACAAGTTCGAAGCGACACTTACCAAGCGTGACCCGGATCTCACCACCGGGATCACGCTGCGCGACGTAGAGCTGGAAATCAAGTACAAGATGGGTAAGAATTTTCACCGCGGCCAGGATCCGGATCTCGGCCCGGCGCAAGGGAGTTCGCCCGATTAATTCGAAAGGAACTGACCTCATGAAGAGACGGAGTTTTTTCACCGGAGCCGCCTTGCTGCCTGGCGCCGCCGCGCAGGCGCAATCAAGGGTAGCGCCAAAGAAGAAGTATCGCGCCGGCGTCATTGGACTCGGCTGGACGGGGCTGCTCTACGATCTTGCCCAGCGGACGGATGAGAAGTTCAATGTAGACGACATCAACCGCCCCACGCCCCCACTCGATATGCAGCGGCGCGTGCACTTTCACAACCATCCCGGCGAGGAAGGACTGCCACAGTCGTATTCGGTGGCGCTTGACGCCCGGCCCGACGTGGAACTCGTGGCCGGCGCCGAGCGCGACCCGAAACGGCTCGCGGCGTTCGGTGAGCGATTCGGGCTGAAGGCGCTCTATACCGACGCGATCGAGATGATGCGGAAGGAGCGGCTCGACATCGTCGCCGTGTGCACGAACACGAAGGGCCGTTCGTTCCTCACAGTGAAGGCTGCCGAACTGGGGGCCAAGGGCATCGTGGCCGAAAAGCCGATGTGTCACACGCTCGCCGAAGCCGACGCGATGGTGAAGGCGTGCGCCGACCGGAAGGTCCCGCTGAGCGCCGGCGCGATCTCTACGACGCATCCGTCGTTTGGCCGGGCCAAGCAGTTGGTTCGCGACGGTGTGATCGGAGAACTGATATCGATCGAGTCCGGAGTGCAGGGATCGCAACATCAGAACTGGGCCTACTTCGTCGACGGAAAGATTGCGTGGGTCTCCGGCGCCGGCGGCCAAGGCATGGCCGTCACGTCTGAGGGACTGGCGATTCACTTCCGGCGTGGCGCGCCCGGCGTGCGGCTGAGCGGCTCCAAAGGAGAGATCATATTTGATCGCCCAACGTGGAAGCTCAACGTGCAACTCGACACGCCCGCCGGGCGGCAGAGCGTGGTCTCGCCATGGCCCGATCCGCAGTTCGTGGAGCCCTATCATTCGGTCTACACGATCGACGACGTGGTGGCTTGTATGGACGGGCGCATGGACGAGCCGAAGAACTCCGGCCGGCGCGTCGCCATGGCAATTGAAGTGGAGATCGCGCTGAGGGAGTCGTCACAGCGTGGCGGCGACAAGGTGAACTTGCCGTTGGCGGACCGCTCGCTGGGCCTCACCTACGATTGGTTCCGGTAGTAGGCTGTCCAACCAAGCTGGGCCCGCCGGCTGTTGCGTCCCGTAAGATCCGGTAAGGAAAACCATGAAACGAAGAGGCTTTTTTGGCACTGTCTCCAGTGCGTTTGTATCCGCGAGTGCAGTAGGACATGCAGCGCCTCAGCAATCCGGGCAGGAGCGGCGGGCAAATAAGAAGAGGCGGATTCTCTGCAACGATGACAGCAACATCATGTCCTCCGATCCGCCGCCTACCATAGAGAGTATTCGCAAGGTGGTAAGAAGCTACAGGGGAACCCCGGTGGATGCCCTGTTCTGGTGCGGCGGAGATCGCGAGGTGTTCACGTACGACACCAAAGTGGGTGAGGTCTTTGGCCAAAGGCACACGGTTTTCAGTAATGCCGGCGATCGGCGGACCCATCGGAACATCAAGACTTGGATCGAATCGGGCAAATGTATCTTGGCGTCGATGGCCGAGGTGTGTCACCAAGAGGGTCTGGATTTCTTCGTCTCGGTTCGGATGAACACCCATTACGAAGTCGATCCCGCTTCGCCGAGCGAGAGCGGCCTCCGTCTCAATCATCCGGAATGGCTCATCGGATCCCCGCCGGGTTACTCGAAGGGAAGCAAGGAGCATTCGATCCGGATGGGATTGAACTATGCGCGTCCTGAAGTGCGCAAGCACATGGCCGCCATTGTTATTGAGTTATTCGAACGCTTTGACGTGAATGGAGTGGAGCTGGATTTCATGCGCCACCCGGTGTTCTTCAAGTTCCACGAGGCGTATGCCAACCATCACCTGATGACGGGGATGCTCCGGTATATCCGGCGCCGGATGCATGAAGTGAGCCGGGCCAGGGGGAAAAAATTCGAGTTGGCGGTCCGGGTTCCGGCCAGCTTTTCGGCGGCTTTGGGAGTGGGCCTCGACGTCAGGACGTGGGTTCGGGAGGCTCTGGTGGACATCCTGATCGCGGGCGGGGGCTTTGTTCCTTTCGACATGCCGTTTCGGGAATTCGTTGAGGCGGTGAAGGGGACGCCGTGCCAGCTCTATGGGTGCCTCGAAGCGGCGCGCACGCGGGAGGAGGAGTTGGTCCGGGCCATCGCCATGAAGTACTGGACGGAGGGCGCGGACGGGCTCTACCTGTTCAACTTCTTCTCTCGCGGGGCGGAATGGAAAGAGGCCCCACTTTTCCGGGAAGCGGGCGACCCGCGCGTGCTCGCGGGTTTGGACAAGCGTTACCAGCTCGACCGGAAGAACTATTCTCCGGGGGTTTCCAGCCACCTGGGATCGGTTTTCGATACTGCCATTCCCTCAGCTCAATTGCCCGCGCAGTTGTATGAGGATTTCGAGGGAGCAGGCGCGACCCTGACGTTTTCTATCGCTGACGATCTCGCCTTGGCGAACTCCCAGGGCAAGCTGAAAGAGACAAGGTTACAGCTCGGCTTTGACGAAAACCACTCCTCTGAGGACAAGCTGGAGGTCAAGTTGAACGGGCAGACCCTCGTCTCGGACGGGCCCGTTCGCGCTGGGACCCTGGAGTACGATGCACCGATCCCTTCGCTCCGGCAGGGAGCAAACCAAATTCAGGTCCGGGTAACCAGACGCACTCGGGGACTGACCTCGCCTCTCGTTCTGCAGAGAGTAGAGGTTGCGGTCAGATACAAGTAGAGCAGTTCCCAAATACCTACCGGGCTTCACACCAAGCCGAGGCCCGCAGGTTGGAGTCAGTCCCGCGAGCCTCGCCTTCAAGTATGTCTCTGGTCTTCTAGAACCGCAGCGATGCCTGGAAGTAGACCTTTCGGGCGCCATTGCCTTCCTGCGTGCGGCGTACCCAATTCGTTGCCAGCGCCAGCGAGTTGATCGCGGGCCGTAACGCGAGGCTTCCATTAGCCTGCCGCGCGAACGCGCCGATGTTGCCGTTTGGCGCGCCCCAGTAGTCGCCGTTGTTGAGAGCGTTGTAGAACGATGCGCCGACACGGAGCATGGCCCTCTCAAAGATCCTGAATTCCTTGAAGGGCGCGCCATTGAGGATCCACATGTTCGGACCCACAAGGAGGTTTATCGGTGCATTACCGAGCGTGCCTGGCACCGGGGCGGCGAAGCAGGCACTGTTGACAAAGGGCTGATTCGCAATCATACGGCTGGGCTTGGTATAGAGATCGCAACCCGGCACCAGGTCTGGCCGCCCCCCGAACTGATTGAGGTTCGCCGAATCGTAGCCGGTGTAAGTCGGCGTGGAGAAGTTACCCGTGTGCCAGTTGAAGTTGGTAGTCATAGACCAGCCTCCGACGATTGCGTTCAGGATCTTTCCACCCGTTCCCGAGCCGGTTGCCAGGAACCTTTTGCCCCGGCCGAACGGGAGTTCGTAGTAGAGGTTGATCAACAGGTCCTGCGTCGGCCACCATGCGTCGATCTGCGAGTCGCGGGCGCGATCGTACGCGTAGTCGACTCCTGAGCCGATGCCGTCTGGAGCGCCCGCGGCCGCCGGTCCGTCACGCCGTCCGCGTTGAATCGTATGGGAAATGTCCATGTGGATTCCATTCTTGAAGGCGTGCGTCAGGCTCATCAAGAAGGAGTTGTACCGGCTATTGACGCCGTTCTCAATCGACGTGATGTTCTGGAAAGCGGGGAACGGCCGGCGAGCCTGGTTGAAGGGCTGCGCACTGGCGAGCGGCGTGTTCAGATTGTAGCTGAACATCTGCTGCACAGACCGGTTGGCGTTATAGGTGGCGCGCGCCACCCACCCGGGCAGGACCGACTTCTCCACCGTGAGGTTCCAGGTCATGATGTATTCCGGGCGAAGGTCGCGGCTCACGCTGTTTCCGGTAGCGACGCCGCGGGCCACCCCGGCAGCCGCGCCGAACGCGTTGGGTAGAGTGAAACGGGGCCCCGATGGATCCTGGACGTTCTGAATCTCTTCGGTGAGCGCGAACGGCCCTTCGGTCTGGAGACCGTGGAAGCGGAGGATCGAGTTATAAACGCCGAAACCGCCGCGAATGGTCAGGTCGGAAGACGTCTTCGGCCGGTATGCGACCCCGAGCCGCGGCAGCAATCGCTGGTTGGGGCTGCGGAGATTTTCTGAGAATCCCAGACGGCTTCCCACCACCACCGGTATCGAGTTGACCGGCCACAAGCGGGATATCTTACCGACAGCGGACTGATCGGGGACGACGACCTGTCCCGATGCCGGATCGAAGTTGAAGAAAAGACCGTTCGTCTCGCGAGGCACGGAGTAGCGGTCCCACCGCAGCCCGAGCGACAGCGTCAGGCTTGGCTTGACGCGCCAATCGTCCTGAATGTAGCCGCCGAGTTCGGTAACCGCCTCGTTGATGGTGGGGCGGGTTTCGGCGCGCTGCGAGATATTGGGAGTGCCGATGAGGAAGTCCGCGAACGGAACGCCGGTGAACCGGCCATTGAAGGTGAACCGGCCAAACGACTCCGACAGGTTCGACAAGCGCTCCTGCCGGTGGTCGATCAGCAGGAAGCCGCCTTTGATTGTGTGGCGGCCTGTGTTGTAGGAGAGGTTCTCATAGACTTGAAAGCGGACCTCGTCGCGGCCCCCTTGTTGGGTGTTGTGATCAAGGAAAATGCCCAGTCCGTCAGAGACCATGAACTTCGGAGCGCCAGACAGTCTGTTGTCGGTAATGCCCTCAAGCCCCCACCGCTTGACGATCTCGCCGCCAGACAGGGGAGTTCGATCGCGGAACGAGCGCGCCGTGAACTGGTGGTCCCCGACCCGTGCGTCCGCCACACGCAGTTGGTTCACGATTCGCGGCGTCACCACCCAGGTGTGGCCAATGTTGATCCTCTGCTCCGTCGACTGCGTTCCGCGGCTCCAGCCCGGCGCTCCGAGGCCATCCTTGAAGAACTTGCGAAGGCCCTTGTTAAAGGATCCCGACACTACGTGCTTGGTTCCGAAGTTCTGGTCGATCTTGACAACCGAACTGTAGGATTCCCGTTCGTCTTTGAAGCGGTACTGGGCATTCTGGAAAACCGAGTCCGGGTCGCCGACGTACTGGCGCGGGCCGAAGCCGCCGATGTTGTCCACAACCGTGTCCTGAATGACCCTTCGGGCGACGGAGCTGATCCGGTTCACCGGCACGATGTTTCCGGGAAACGGCGCCCCCGCCCACGGATCGGTCACCGGGATCAGGTTGCCGCTGCGGTCGCGGAAGCGCGAAAAGTCCCCCCCCAGCATTCGTTCGGACGGAATGCTGACGACGTAGCCGCCCGCATTCACCAGCGGCGGCACCATGTAGTAGTTGAACAGGAAGAACGTCTTGTTGCGGCCGTCATAGAGCTTTGGAATGTATGCAGGACCGCTCAGCCCCCACTCGTGCCGCCACTGGTTGAGCCCCGCGGGGCGCACGTTCTGTACCGCCGGAGTATTCACCGCGTTGGTGCGAGGGTTGACAAAGTTCGGAGAGTATTCGCCATGAAGCTGGTTGGTCCCGGTCCGGAAGATGACGTTCGCGGTCACCGGACG
>Ga0194119_10004592_pt1 | contig 21250 bp, 14 predicted proteins | sample TA2MahC100mmetaG_FD_148620 | JGI IMG/M metagenome (GOLD analysis project Ga0194119, IMG submission 148620) | Freshwater microbial communities from Lake Tanganyika, Tanzania - TA2015018 Mahale Deep Cast 100m | ecosystem: Environmental > Aquatic > Freshwater > Lake | place: Tanzania: Lake...
TGAACGAATCGCTCCGCGCGTTGCGCCGCATGGTGCGCAACCACCGTTTCCCCCGTTTCGTGCGGTCCATCGAGCTGTTCACCAATGAACAGGATGTGCAGATCAACATCATGGAGACGCTCGGCGGTCAGCACGTCGCCAAGGCGTTCTTTGAATGGTGCGAGCGGGAGATCCCCGGCGCCGCCACCGGGCCCATCGACTACCGCGCGAACGGAGAGCTCTTCCGCGTGCACTATCGTTCGTTTTTTCAGGTCAACCGTTTCTTGGTTGGCAAGCTGACGGCCGCGGCAATAGGCGACGCCGAAGGCGAGTCGGCACTGGATCTCTACGCGGGCGTTGGCCTATTCACTCTCCCGCTATCGGACCGTTTCCGCCGCGTCGATGCCGTGGAGTCTGTCCGTTCTTCGGTCGAGGATCTGGAAGTCAACGCGCGCCGGGCGCGCAAGCCGGTGATCCACCATCGCTCCAGCGTCGATCTCTTCCTGGAGACCCTTACATCGCCGCCCGATTTCGTTTTGGCCGATCCGCCCCGCGCCGGCCTGGGCCCGGCTGTCGTCAAGGAACTCGCACGCCTGAAGGCGCCGCGCGTCGCCATTGTGTCCTGCGACCCCGCCACGCTCGCCCGCGATCTCCGCGGCCTCCTCGACGCGGGCTATCGCATCGATACCATGACCATGGTCGACCTCTTCCCGCACACCTTTCATCTGGAAACCGTCACGCACCTGCGCCTGGCTTAGAACTCGACGCGCAGCCCCATCCGCAACCCGCGCGGCCCGGTTGAATCCAACGGCGTCACATCGCCGCCCGTGCTTGTCAAGACGCCCACGCCCGCCAACTGCGTGATGTTCACGCCAGGGTTCGCATAGTTGGGAGTATTGAAAACATTGGTTCCCGTGAACTCCCAGCGCACCCGCAGTTTCTCGCCCCACTGGAAGTGCTTGGCGATGCCGGCGTTGACGATCTGTGCGTTCGGCCCTTTAATCACACCCTTTGCGGCGTCGCCGAAGAACCCGGGCGCTGGCGGCCTGAAGGCCAAAGTGTCGAAGAATCGCCCAGTCGATTGCTGGTCCTTCGGAATGTTCGCGTCGCGCAGATGGTTCGGCCGTATTGTCACTTGCGCTGGTGTGCGGGAGTTCGTGAATGCGGTACCCGTCGGATCGGGCCCGGTCCACAGCGGCGTCAGGAACTGTCCCGAGTAGGTGCTCACGATCGTCGACCACTCCCACCCGCCCAGAAACAGATTCGCCATCTTGCTTGCGTTCCCCAGAAACCTCTTGCCCCGCCCGAACGGCAAATCGTAGATCATGTTCCCGGTCACGCGATGCGTCGGAATGTCCAGCCAAACCGCCTTCTCGCGCCGCCGGTCGTAGGCATTCTCGGACGATTGGCCGCGCTCCAGGTCGCCGATATCGCGCGCCCAAACCCACGACACCTGATAGCCCAGCCCGGAGTCCCAGCGCCGCTCGGCCTCCAGCGTCATCGAGTGGTACTGGTGGCCGGCTCCATTGCTCAGGTAACTGATTGCGGGATAGCGCGGAAAGGCGCGGGGCTTGTCGATGAACGGCCGGTTGTCGGCCACCGGTTGGTTGATGTCATACGCCCACTCGCCTTGCCGCGTGTTCGTGCCGATATACGACGCGCGGAAGCCGGTCTTCCATCGCTGATGTTCCAGCGTCACGTTGTACTGCATCGAGAACGGAATGCGCAGGTCGCGCCGCGCGGCCGTTGGCAGGTTGATCGTCGTTGGCCCCGCCACGCTGGGCGGGAAAATGCGGGGCAGCACCACGTCCGGAATCGGCGTCGCATTCGTATGTGTCGGTTCGTTGATCACGAATGGCGTTCCGCCCGCCACCGGCGCTCTCGACACCACGTCGTAAAAGATGCCGTAACCCGCGCGGAAGACCGTTGACGCGCCGAACGGCCGCCAAGCCACGCCGATGCGCGGCGCCCAATTGTTCATGTCGGTTGAGTACAGCATCCCGCCGTCGAACCCGGCCGCGCCAGCCTCCACAATGTCCACGTACCCGCGCGGCATTAACGGGCTGATCAAATTCGAAGAGCCGTCGGCAATGACAATTCGGCCCGACGTCACATCGAACAGGGACTGTCTCTTTGTCATTTCTCTCCACGAGGGATGGATTTCGTACCGCATTCCGATGTTGAGTGTCAGGTCCTTGCGGATCTTGTACTCGTCGGTTATGAAGAAGTCCCAGGTCCAGTGCGACAAGTCGATCAGCAGCGCAGGCGCGGCCCGCTGCGCCGATGTCGGTGTGCCGAGCAGGAAATCCGCGTACGGGTGCCCGGTGTACCGGTTCGAGAAATTCAGGTTGCCAAAGAGCGCCGCGGGCATGTTCTGGTCCTTATACTGGGTGCGCCCAAGGATCGCTCCGAACTTCACGTTGTGCTTGCCGTGAAACCACGACGTCTGCTGCTGAATCTGTTGCGCGAAATTCAGGAACCCTGGATGCCGCCATGGCGTTTGGGACGTACCGGTCAATGCCAGGCCCGTGAAGTTGAACTGCGGCAGTCCGTTGATGTCCGGAACGTTCGGAGCCAGGCCTGTTAAACCGAGGTCCCTCACAACTTCCAGGCCCATCAGCGGGCCGTGCCGCGGGTTGTCGTTCCAGGCGAAACCCCACCTGGCTTCGTTCACAAGCGACGATGTGATCGTCTTCGTGTAGGAAAGATTGATGCCGCGCGTGTCGCGCGTCTGCCACCGTTGGCCCACGGCCGGCAGCGCCGAATCGTAGTCGCGCGAATGGGACCGGTTCCACGTGTACCGCCCGAACACGAAGTTCTTGTCGTTGAACCGGTGGTCGCCTCGCACCGTCCAGTAGGTATTCGGGTCGAACGCGCGCGGAAGTTGCGTGCGGAAGTTCTGCGCCGCGAGTACGTCGGGATTGCCGAAGTTCGGCAGCGGATAGAACCGTTCCTGGAATCGGCGCGAAACGGAATTGATGCGCGACGCCGGCACCACCGAGCCTGGAAATGGAGTGTTCGAATTGAATGGATCGCGAACCGCGCCGTCCCGCGAAAAGTCGCCTGCCCGCCATCGCGCCAGGGGCACGGTGGGATTTAGATTCGACAGGATCTGGCTGCCCTGCGTCGACTCGAACGAGTGAAAAAAGAACGTTCGATTGTGCCCGTCGTAGAGCTTCGGAAGAACAACGGGACCGCCCGCGGAGTACCCTGGGTTGTGCCGCACGCCCGTTCCTCGCTGCGCGGCGAACGGATTGCGCGCGCGGAACCAGGGCGAAGAGTAGTAGTCGAATCCAGAGCCGTGTAACTGATTGGACCCGCCCTTCGATACGATCGTCACCTGCCCAATGCCGCCGAACTCCGCCGTGTTGTTCGCCATGTCCACGCGAACCTCCTCGAAACTCTCGATCTGCGAGACCAGCGGCGAAATCTGCGTGCCGTCGAACTGATTGCTAAGTGTGATGCCGTCGATCGACGCATCGCTCTGATTTGCGCGGGACCCGGCGAATCGCCGCGTGGAACTGCCCGCGCCCGCCTGCACAACGCCCGGCGAAAGCCCTACGAAGTTCCACAGCGACCGCGTGTTCATCGGCAGCGCCTTGAGTTGATTGGCGTCCTTGGAATCGGAGATGCGCGCGGTCTCCGTCTCAATCAGCGTTGCGCCTGCGGAGACTTCGATCTTCGTCTCCACCGCGCCCACTTCCAGCCGTGCGTCGATGCGCCGCACATCCATGCTCACCAGCCGGATATCCTTCACCAGAAATTGCTTGAACCCGGTGGCCTGCACGGTCACCGTGTATTCGCCTTCCAGCAACTGCGCCAGTGAGTAGTTGCCGCCCGCGTTCGATTGCGCGTTGTAGCGGTAGTTCGAGTCCTTGTGCGTGGCCGAGACCGACGCGCCGGCGATGGCTGCGCCCGTGGAGTCGGTGACGTTTCCCGTGATGGTGGCGAATGTCGTTTGGGCGTGGCCCAGGCACGCCGTACCGATCAACAAGAGTGCGAGACGCATACGTGCAGTCAGTATACGCCCGGAAAACTTCCTATTGGACGTTCACCTGCGCGCGATTCGACACTGCGCCGTCCGCCGTCACAATCACGTCCGTCACGCCGCGTCCAGCCGCGGCGCGGGGAATCACGATGTTGATTTGATCCAGCCCCGGCGTTGCCGGATGTGCGCCCGCGAACAGCACCTCGGCGGTGAGCCCTCCCACTGTCGCCGTAACGCGCGCTGCGTTGCGCACGCCCGTCGCGAATAGGGAGAGCACCAGGACGTCCGTGTTGGCGGGCACCGCCATCGGAGCGGCCACGCACACGCTGGATTCGCACCGGAACACGGGGATGTCCGTGACGGTGCCGCTTGTCGAGTAGACGGCGGCCAGAGCCGCGGGGATCCCATCCACACGGCCGTCGATCATGAAGATTCCCGGCGCCACGCGCGCCACCGTCACATCGCCCGACGCGATATCGGCGCCATCCAGGAACAGCCGCACCATTCGCGTTCCCGTGGGTGTCTCCGGCGGAACGTACACGTTCACCTGCCCGTCGCCCGCGAAGACGATGCCTGCCGCCGTCGCGCCCTGCTCGCTTCGAAACTCTGCCGAGACCCGGCCCAGAATCAGCGGCCACGGCACGGCGCTCGCTTGTGCAGCCGGAATTGTCAGGCCCGGAACGCTCAACACGGCCAGCGAGCCCGGCGCAACCGGCGCCCGGAAATTCGGAGCCGACACCACTGTCAACGGGCCGCGCACCACCAGGTCTATCTCCTCCGATGCCGACGCCACATAACCGTCGCCCTGGAACTGCAAGCGCGCCCGCACCCGCCCCAGCGGCAATCCGGGCGGTATGAACATCTGCGCCACTCCGCCGGTCACTAGACCCTGGGCGATGATAGCGCCATTCAGCAGGAGCTGCGCGTTTCCATCCACGGCCGGGCCGAACGGACTCGACACGAGTGCGTTCACTCGCAGCCCGTTCGCGCGCGAAATCTCGTTGCCCGCCACCGAGAAACGAACCGTCGAGGGCGACGGTTGCACAGTCACGCGGATCGTCGTCGATGTGGCAGGCGCGAACCCCGGCGTTCCCGGAAACACCAGCGTTAGATCGTGCGTACCAACCGGCAGCAGCGCGTCGATTCGCGCAGTCGCCAACTCACTCTGACCTGTACCGGAGACCGTTGCCGCCACTTCCTGCACCAACTGGTCGCCGCGGAGCAACCGGAACCGTGGCGCGCCGATTGGGAAGATCGGCGGAATAAACGTATTTGAAAACAGCCGGGCCGTCACCGTGGTTCGCTGGCCGAATACCGAACTCAGCGGAGTCGCGTCGAACTGCAATCGCGTCGAAGCGGGTTGGCCGATGAACAGCGTCACGTTGGGGCCGGACGCGGATGCGAAGTCGAGCTGGCCGTCGCCGTTGAAATCTACAACCGCGGTCCGTATGGAACTCGGAATGCCGAAGCCCGGCAGCGGTGGCGGAATCAGAACGCCGGTCGAAGAAAACTGTGCGACCGTAATGCCGGCCGTCGTCGAAGCAAGCAGTTCCGGCTGCCGGTCGCCGTTGAAGTCCACGAGTTGGACGAACGTTGGCGCCGCCAGTGCGGGAACCACGGCCGGATTTTGGAGGAACGGTGCTGCGCCGCCCGCCGCTAGCAGCACGGCATAGGAGTTGCCGGCCGGATCGGCTGCCACCACGTCGGCGATCCCGTCCCTGTTCACGTCGCCTGCTGTCAGGTCCGTGATACTGGGGCTTACCGGTATCACCTGGTCCACACGCAGCGCCACACCCTGCCCGCTGGCCAGAACGCGCAACTCGCCGGCCCGGTTGTGGACCACCAAATCCGCAATGCGGTCGCCGTTCAACTCCGTCGTGATCATTGGACCCGGCGTCGGCACAATCGCCGCCGGCCCGGCGTTGAAGAACTGGTCGCCGCGATTGAACCACACCGCCACCTGGCTGTTCGTCGGCAGGCTCAGTACCGCGTCCATTCGACCGTCGCCGTTGAAGTCGCCGGCCGCTAAACGTGTCGCATTGTCGTTGACCGGCGTGCAATTAGGCACCTGTAGTCCGCCCAGCCCGTTGCCGCCGAACAGGCAGAGGTTCATGCGCGTCGAGCCAAAGGTCGTCGATTGCAGCAGCACCAGGATATCCGGCGATGTGTCGCCGGTGAAGTCGGCTACCGCCATATCCAGCACTAAACCGATGACCGGCTGCTCCGTCACTGTGCTCGCAATGCCGATGCGCGTACCGGTGGCGATCGAGAGCGTCGCGGTTCCGGCCTGCGCGCCCGCGTTCAGCGATATCAAATCGCCCACGCCGTCGCGGTTCATGTCGGCGCCCGCGATCCGGACCGGAGTCAATCCTTGATTGGAGAGTCCAATAGGAATCGGGCCCTGAAAGGTCGAAGCGGACACGGCGGCCGCGGCCGTGAGCCAGAGAAGCGGCGTTCTCATAGATGATCTATTCTCGCAGGAATCCGTGATACAGGCCCATATAATAGGGCAGCAGGAACGAGGCGCCGTTGGCCAGCGCCAGTCCCGAGCCTCCTTGATTCAACTGCCACGGATCGTGGTTCCAGTGATTCACGAAGCGTTCATCGATTGGCAGCACGCGGCCGTCGCGCCGGTGGCCGCGCGTCGATGCTCCAAATTTCACCACGTCTTTCCGGTGGTCGTTCGTCAGCCGCCAATCGAAGCGGTCCAGCGGATAGCGCCGCAGCGTGTCGAGCGACTCCTCCAACCAACCGTCTTCCGGAGTCAGATCCAATGTGCGGTGCGTACCAACGAACTTTTCGCCGCGCAGTACGGCCGCCGCGATGAAGTTGAACAGCGGATTCAGCTCCGGCCGTTCGATCTCCCACCGGCGCTTCAGCGCCAGGCCATAAATCATCCGCAACTTTGGATCGGTTTCGTAGCGCAGCAGGTTATAGAGCAGCATGAACGCCATCTCGTCGTCGCTCTGGTTGCCCGCTCCCGCACCGCCGTGAATCTTCGCCATCATCGCGTTGATGTGGTAGCCGTGCCGGTCTCTCAACTCCGCCGCCGCCCGCGCATACTTGGGGTCGCCCGTGATGTGCCCGGCTGTTTTCAAGAAGGAAAGGATGCTGAACGAATTCAATGCGCGGTCGTCGGCCCACAGCGGGTTCTGGTTCAACTCCTCCGGGTTGAATACGCCCCAGCGTGTGACCTTCCCGTCGTGGTCCACCATCCGGTAGCCGTTGTCGATCAGATGATCGGTCATCGCCGCTACGTGATCGCGAACGCGCTTCTCTTCGGCGGCGTCGCCTCTGGCGACGAGATCGTAGTAGAGCCCGTACAGAAAGTAGTGGCCGTCGAGTTCGTCCGAACTTGTGTCTGCCTTCCAATACCACTTGCCGTCGGCCGATAGCGGCCACCGTGGATCCATCACCTTCCACAGGCTGTCGCGAGTCGTCTGAAACTTCCTGTCTAGCTCCGGCGTATAGGCGCTACTGTTTGGATTCGGTCCGCCCGCTGGTAACACCGTCCGCGCAACGAATCCGGCCGGCGCCTTGCCTGCCGTTACCGTTCGCAGGAACACCATGGCGTCGAACGCCTTCTTGGCCCGCGCTTTTGCCTTCGGGTCTCTCGTCGCCGCCCAGGCGTAGCACTCGCCCGCGCCGTACATCGATGTCCACAATCCGTCGTTGTCGCTGTCGTGCTGGCGCCACTTCGACGCATCGCCGGGTGCTTCCACGTGGACTTCCAGCACGTACTCGTGCTCTGTGCGCCGGTGCCGCTTGTCGATCTCGCCCTCAAAGAACCCAGCCTTTTCCCGAAACGTCATCGGACGCGTCCCGATCCGGCCAATGCCCTTTGCTGTAGCAAACCACGCCGCGCCGGACGCATCCACCGCCACGCCGCGCAGGCCGTCGTCAGGAAGCCAGCGTTGTCCCTGCCGGTACTCCCACGTCTTGCCGTCGAAGTGAATCGCTCCTTTGGTCGTTGCCAGCCATACGCTGCCGTCCGGAGCCGCCGCGATCCCGGTGAATGTGTCCCATGGCAATCCGTCGGAGGTGTCGAACAATCTCCAGGCGCCGTCTTTCGCGCGAACCCCCACGCCCTGCGGACTCGCGAACCATACGCGCCCGTCGCCGCCCTGCGCCACATGCGCCTGTACCGGCGCCCAACTCCGGTTGCCATCGCGCGGAAACACCCTTCGTCCGTCCAGGAACAGTCCATCGTCCCGGTAACTGGAGCGAGGCGCCCGCTCCGTTCCGCTCACCCAGCCATTGCCATCGAACCGCAGGGTCCGGCCTCCTGCCAGGGCATGCGGCGCGCCATCACGGCCGATCCAAACAGCCGATGTGTCCCCCGCCTCCGTGTACTTCGTCGCCGCCTGCTGCAAAAACGGCTCGGCGCTTAAGGCCAAAACAAATAGCGGTAATCTCGTCATCCGGGTTCCTATTCAGACGCCGTGCACTTGGCGCGTGCCATGCGCGGCTTCGTCTCCGTTACGAACGCTTCCTTGTCCACAAGCGCCTTCCACTGGTGGTGGGCCTTGGCCCGGTACTCGCACTCCCGGCCGTCGCCAAGCCGTGCGCCGGTTTCCCACAGCAGCGCCGCGCTCTGTACGTAGCTGTAGCCGGTCTTTGCAATGTCGACCTCTTCAGCGATCGCCGACCCTTCCGCGAACACCCGCCGCGCCTCTTCCCGCTTGCCCGCAAGCAATAGCAGTTCGATCCACTTCCGGTAGTCGCGCAGCATCAGGTACTTCACGCCCGGTTGTTTTGGCAGGCGGCGGGCGCGCTCCTTGCGCAGTTCCATCGCTTGCGCGATCAGCGGCCAGGCCTCCGCCCAGCGGCCCGCGTGGCCCGCGCTGATTGCCTGCCGCATGAGGGCGGCGCCGAAGTTGTGTTGCGTGCCGTACGCCCGCGGGGCTTTTTGAAAGGCGCGTTCGCTGAACTGGCGCGCCTGTACCGAGAGCCGGTACGACTCGTTTGGGTCTCGTGCGCGCAGCAGGTCCGATAGGCGGCTCAGCGGCGACGCCGAGTCGATCACCGCCAGCGCGTTCTCTGGGTCCTTGCTGAGCAAATCCTCGGTGATCGACTTGGCCTCCCGGCACAGCGCAATGGCCTCCTCGTCGCGATGCAGCGAGAATCCGTCGACGTCGAAGAGCAGGTCCGCCTTAAACAAAATATCGCGCAGATAGGCGCGCTTCATCGTTACGCTGCCCGGATCGCGCGCCAGATCCTTGGCGCGCGCCGCGATGGCTAGGTCGATCATCTCCAAGGACTCCTGCATCGCGCCCTGATTCGAGAGCGGATTGGCCAACGCCTCGGCCGCGCCCGCGATCGCGACGTCCGCCGCGGCGGAGGGAAAACTTCTGCGCCGGTCCTCCAGCAACCGCATCAACTCCCGTCCCGTCTCAATCGCTCTCGGAGTGCGGGAGGAGCCGGCCAAATCGACCGCCTGCAGGCGCAACAATTCCGCCAAGGCCGCGTAGCCGGTTTCGCGCTCCGGATAACGTGCGGCGTACTTGCGTGCCAACGGGATAGCGCGCTCAATCTGCGCGTCCTCGCTTTCGAGCGAGAAGAGTTTGCCGAGCGCGACCGCCATTGCCAACTCCTGCTCCGGTCCGTCGCCCAGCAGCCGCTCCCGAATCTCAACCGCGCGCCTGTAGCTCCGGCGCGCCGCGGTGTCTTTGCCCAGGTTCGGCAGCCCCGATCCGCCCTGCACATCGCCCACGCGCGAGTAGGCCGTGGCGATCTCGTCCTCCAGTGCCGGGTCGCCGGCCGAGTCTTTGGACAGCGAGTCTAAATACTCCAGAGCCGTATTGACCAGCGCTTCGCGCGCCGCCGTCGTGCCCGCGACGTCCCGGATTTTTTCGTCGAAGTCGAATAGGAACGTGTTGGCCAGTTTTCGAACCTGCTGGAAGCGCTGTTCGGCACGGCGCGTTTGGCGCAGCGTCATCGCCACGCCGGTTACGATGGAGACCGCCACCAGCGCGGCCGCGGCCACGCCGGCTCTGTGCCTGCGCACAAACTTGCCAGCCCGGTAGGTCATCGTGTCCGGACGGGCCGCTACGGGCCGGTTGCTCAGATAGTTCTCAATATCCTCGGCGAGTGCCCGAACGCTCGCGTACCGCCGCCCCGGCTCTTTCCGCATCGCCATCAGCACGATGTTGTCGATCTCGCCGTTGAGTCCCGGCGCGGCCGGTTCGACTTCGCAGATCGACTTTTCGATCTCGCTCGGCGTTCGCGTGTTGATCTTGTGCGGCCGCCGGCCGGTGAGCATTTCGTAGAGCACAGCGCCCAACTGGTACACGTCGGTGGCCGTCGTGATCTCGCCGCCGCGAATCTGCTCCGGGCTTGCGTAATCCGGCGTCAACAGGTACAGGCCGGTCTGCGTCATGCTTTGCGGTTCGCCGAGCATCTTGCCAATGCCGAAGTCGAGCAGCTTGGGCTCGCCCTCGGCTGTGACGAGAATGTTGCCCGGTTTCAGATCGCGGTGGATCACTAACTTTCGATGCGCGTAGTCCACCGCGTCGCAGACTTTCAGAAACAGCCGGAGCTTGGCCGGCAGCGCCAGCGCGCGTTCGGTGACGAACGCGTCGAGCGCCACACCATCGACGTATTCCATCGCCATGTACGGCGTACCATCGGCAAGACGGCCTCCGTCCAGCAAACGGGCGATGTTTGGGTGCTCCAGGCCGGCGAGAATCTGGCGCTCGCGCAGGAACCGGCCGGCGACTGCCGCTTGATCCCAGCCGCGCTGTACCAGCTTGACCGCCACCTGCTTCACCAACTCGCCGTCGGCCCGTTCGCCGAGGAAGACCAGCCCCATGCCGCCGCGGCCGATCTCTCGGGTCAGCTTGTACGGCCCGGCCATGGCGCCTTCAAACGAGACAGTCAGGCTCCGCGCAGCGGACTGCACGGCTCCGCCCAGCGCCGCTTCCGCATCGCCCTCGGCCGCGAGCAGCGTCTCTACTTCGCGGCGCAGTCCGGTGTCCGCGCCGCAGGCCGCGTCCAGATAGTTCGACCGTTCAGCGCCCTGTAAATCGGCAGCCGCGAGGAATATCTCCTCTATCCGTGCCCAATCCGCCACGCACATATTCTATCCTTGAAGTTCCTATGTCAAAGATGTTGGAAGAGATCCGGCAGCAGCCACAGGCGCTGGATCGCACTCTCCGCTCCGAGCTGAAGAGTATCGAAAAGCTAAAAACCAAGTTCGCCGCCAAGCGCCCTTCGTCCATCATTCTGGCCGCGCGCGGCACCTCCGATAACGCCGCGCAGTTCGGCCGGTACATTCTGGAAATCGCCACTGGCATACCAGTCTCGCTGGCCGCGCCGTCGATTTTCACGCTGTACGGCGCCCGCGTGGATTACCGGGACGCTCTCGTCGTAGCCATCTCGCAGTCGGGCGAATCCACCGATACCAACCTGGTGTTGGAACGCGGCCGCGAATGCGGTGCCATCACCATCGGCATTACCAATGAGGAAGAAAGCACGCTTGCCCGCATCGCCGATCACGTCTTTCTAGTGCGGGCCGGCAGCGAGAAGAGCGTCGCCGCGACCAAGACCTACACCGGACAGCTCCTGGCCATGTACATGCTGGCTTATGCATTAGGCGCCCCCGTATCCCTCGACGAACTCCGCGCGCTGCCCGATAGCGTGGAAGGCGCGCTGACGCTGGAGAGCGAAATCGCCGAGAAGACCGGACGGTACCGCTTCATGGAGAATGCGGTCGTTGTAGGGCGCGGCTTGAACTACGCCAACGCTTTCGAGTGGGCCCTGAAGCTGATGGAGACCAGCTATGTCGTCGCTGAGCGTTTCTCGTCGGCGGACTTCCTGCACGGCCCGATTGCCATGGTTGAACGCTCCTTTCCTGTGTTCTTGTTCGCGCCCGCCGGCGTGACCTGGCCTTCGATTCGAGAGATGATTGAGCGGGTTCACTCCCTTGGCGCCGAGACGTTGATCGTCACCGACGCCAGCAACCGCGAGGCGGCGGCGATGAAAGGAACCCGGTCGATCATCCTGCCCGCCAAACTGCATCGCAAGGACGCCGTGCCGGAAGAGTTGTACACGCCGCTGCCCTACATCGTGCCCGCGCAGATCTTCGCCGCGTGCCTGGCGGCGGAGAAGGGTTTGAATCCCGATCAGCCGCGCGCGCTTTCGAAGGTTACGCAGACACTCTAGTCCGCTCCACCCACTCGAGGAACCGCCACAACTCGCGGCGATGCCGCCAGACGAAAGTCCAGAACTCGCGGAAGCCGATCGTCTCGGCGTGGAGACCCCAATAGGTCTCCATCCGCCACTTCAGGTACGGGCTGCGCCAAGGCGTTAGCCAGTATCCGCGCACCGCGTTCCAGAGATAGCCGGCCACTATTTTGCACCGGGCGTGGCGTAGTACCCGCTGCGCGTTCGAACCAGGAGTCCACCGGGCTTCTTGACGGTTACCCTGAGCTGCCGGTAGGCGCCGTCGTCGGGCTTGGTGGGCGCGTAGGCGAGGATGTACTGGCTGCGAATCTCCTTCGCAATCTGCAGCGCTACGGCGCCGACATCGTCGACATCCTTGGGGAAGTGCGCGATGCCGCCCGACTGTTTGGTCAATGCGTCCATGGCGCGCTGGGCCCGCTTGGCGGCGCGGCGGTCCTCGTCGTTCAGAATTCCGATCCCGAAAATCAGCACCTCGCTGCGCTGCGCCTTGGCGAGGAGCTTCTCCATGGTATTCGTGTCGGCTGACGCGGTGTCATCTCCGTCGGTGACTACCAGTAAGACCTTCTTCGCCTTCTTGCCCTTTTCCTTGATGTAGTCGATGGAGAGTGAAACAGCGTCGCGCATGGCGGTGCCGCCCTTGGCGTCGATGCGGGAGAGTCCCTCTTCCAGCTTTTTCATGTCGCCCGTCAGGTCCGCGTCGCGATAGGCCACGTCATTGAAGTTGACGATGAAGACCTCGTCCTGCGGGTTCGAGGCCTTAACCAGCGCGATCGCCGCGTCTTCCACCTTCTTCCGCTTCATGCGCATGGACCCGCTGTTGTCGACCACTAGTCCCATTGAGACCGGAACATCCTCGCGGCGGAAGACCTTCAGCTTCTGCTCGACTCCGTCTTCGAGAACCCGGAAGGCCTCGCGCGGCAGGTCGGTTACAAATGATCCTTTGATATCCACGACGGTGGCGTGCAACAGCACTTCCCGCGTGTCGGACCGGAAGACAAGGTCTTCCTGGGCGGCGGCTCCGGCCGCGCTTGCCAGCGCGAGCCCGAACGCCCGCCTATTGAGCTGGTGCATAGTATCCTTGGCGCCAGAATGGGCGCAGAGTAGGGAAGCCGCGTATCGGATTGATCTTCACCTGCACGCGGCGATACTTTCCATCACGGTTCGTATTCGTAGGGATGTATCCCATCACGTATTGGTTACGAAGCTCCATGCCGATTTTGGCCGCGACGTCCGGCAGGTCGTTCAGATTCTCGACAGGGAAGTGGCGGCCGCCGGTCTGTTCGGCGATCTCGTTTAGCAGGCCCGGCCCGGCCAATTCTTCCGGCGTGCGGCCCCGGGCGGAGATCATCTCGAACAGTCCGATCGCGTAGATTTGCACATCGGCTTCGCGAACCAGATTCTTGATCTCGGTTTCGGTGTAGCGCGACGAATTGTCGCCTCCATCGGAGAGCACCAGCACGGCCTTGCGCGTGTTGCGCGCTTTCTTCATATGATTGAGCGCCATGTAGATGCCGTCCAACAGCGCCGTGCGCCCCTTCGGATTCGTAAACGTCAACCGGTTCTGAATCTCCTCGGTGTTGGTCGTGAACGGCTGGACCAGATCTGGCTTGTCGTTGAACTGAACCAGAAAGAACTCGTCCTCGGGATTGGCGGTCTTGAAGAATTGGGCGGCGGCGAGGCGCGCCTTCTGCAGCTTCGAGCCCATGGAGCCCGAAGCGTCGAAGACCAGGCCGACCGAGAGCGGTGCATCCTCACTGGCGAAGCTGACGATGCGCTGTTCGGTCTTGTCCTCGAACAGTTTAAAGTTCTCGGCCTCCAGGCCGGTGACGAACCGGTTCAGCGGATCGGTAACGGTGACGTTGATCAGCACCATATTGGTGTCGACCCGGAGAGTGGCGCCGCGCGGCGCGGCGTCCGGAGGCGGCTCATCGCTGGGCGCCTTGCGGCGCGGAGCGACGGTTTGCGGGCTCTTCGCCGCTGGTTTTTGCGATGTTTCGTCGCCGGCCAGGAGCATGGCGGCCGCCACGAATCCCGCGCCGATCATGAGGATATAGGGACTACGCTGCATCGGGTCCTCTTTCGGCTTTTCGCTGCTTGGAGTATAGCATGCACATCTCTGAAAATCGTTCATCTCGTGGTACGATCAAACGTGCCAACGCGAGTTCTCGGAGTCATTCCGGCACGGCTAGCTTCCACACGATTTCCCGCCAAAGCACTCGCCCCTCTACACGGCAAACCGATCCTTCAACATGTGTGGGAACGATCGAGCCAGGCGCGGTACTTGAGTCAGGTGCTGATCGCCACCGACGATGAAACGATCGCCGCCGTGGCCCGCCGCTTTGGCGCGCTCGTGTGCCTGACATCGCCGGAGCATCCCTCCGGCACGGACCGCGTCGCTGAGGCGGCGGCGGCCTACGATCATGAGCTGGTGGTCAACATTCAGGGCGACGAACCGCTGATCGATCCGGCGGCGATCGACGCGGCGATCCTGGCGCTGCGCGACGATGCCCAGGCCCCGATGGGCACGCTGGCGAAGCGCATCGAGGATCGATCCGAGATTCACAACCCCAATGTGGTGAAGGTTGTCACGGACGGGCGCGGCTGCGCCATTTATTTCTCGCGTTCCCCGATCCCGTACGACCGCGGCGGCCACGCCGTCTACTACAAACATATAGGCCTTTACGTCTATCGCCGGCAGTTCTTGCTCGACTATCCGACGCTTCCCGTTGGCCCGTTGGAGCAGGCCGAAAAACTGGAGCAACTGCGCGCGCTGGAGAACGGTTTCGCGATTCGCGTGGCCGAGACGGAGTATGAGTCCCTGGGCGTCGACACGCCGGAGGACCTGGCCCGGGTGGAACAAATATTAGGGTTACAACAAGCATGGCGAAATACATCTTCGTAACGGGTGGTGTCGTAAGTTCGTTGGGGAAGGGCATTGCGGCCGCGTCGATCGGCTGCCTTCTGGAGAGCCGCGGCCTCCGCGTGACGCTCCAAAAGTTCGATCCGTACCTGAACGTCGATCCAGGAACGATGAGTCCGTTTCAGCACGGCGAGGTCTTTGTGACCGACGACGGCGCGGAGACCGACTTGGACCTGGGTCACTATGAGCGGTTCACGCACGCGCCGTTGTCACAGAGCAACAACGTCACCAGCGGCCGCATCTACGAGACGATCATCTCGCGCGAACGGCGCGGCGACTATCTGGGCAAGACAGTGCAGGTGATTCCGCACGTGACCAACGAGATCAAGGCCAACGTCGATCGCGTTTCGGCGGGCGTCGACGTCGTGATCATCGAAATCGGCGGCACAGTGGGCGACATCGAGTCGCTTCCATTCCTGGAGGCGATTCGCCAACTGCGGCATGAGAAGGGCCGCGAGAATTGCGTGTTCGTCCACGTGACGCTGGTGCCATGGATCGCGGCGGCCGGCGAGTTGAAGACGAAGCCGACGCAGCACTCGGTGAAGGAGCTGCGGGCGATCGGTATTCAGCCGGACATGCTGCTGTGCCGCAGCGAGAAGCCGCTGGTTGGCGACATCAAGGACAAGATCGCGCTGTTCTGCGACGTGGAGAAAGAGGCCGTGATCGAGGCGGCCGACGCCAAGAGCGTCTATGAAGTGCCGCTGGGCTTCGCCGCGCAGGACGTGGATGGCATCATTCTCCGCCAGTTGAAGATCGACGCCAATCCGCGCGATCTGCAGCGGTGGGAAGAGATGCTGGACCGATTGCACAATCCGGTGGACGAGGTGGATATCGCGCTGGTGGGCAAGTATGTGGAGTACGAAGACTCCTACAAGAGCCTGAAGGAAGCGCTGCTGCACGGCGGGTTTTCGCACCGGCTGAAAGTGAACATGCACTGGATCGAGGCGCAGGATCTGCACTGGCCGGAGTGCCAGGCGCGGCTGTCGCGCTTCGACGGCATTCTGGTGCCGGGCGGATTCGGAAAGCGCGGCGTGGAAGGCATGCTGCAGGCGATCCGCTACGCGCGCGAGAACAAGGTTCCGTACTTTGGCATTTGCCTGGGCATGCAGACGATGGTGATTGAGTACGCGCGCAACGTATGCGGCATCGCGCAGGCCGATTCGAGCGAGTTCGACAACTCGACGCCGCACCGTGTGATTTACAAATTGCGGGAATTGAAGGGCGTGGACGAACTGGGCGGCACCATGAGGCTGGGCGAGTATCCGTGCAAGCTCTCCGATGGCTCCCATGCGCGGGCCGCCTATGGCTCGGAGCTCGTCAATGAGCGCCACCGGCATCGCTACGAATTCAATCGCGACTACGAGAAGCCGTTGACCGAGGGCGGTCTGCGGTTGACGGGTCAGACGCCGGACGGCGTGTATGTCGAGATTTGTGAAATCGAAGATCATCCCTGGTACCTTGGCTGTCAGTTTCATCCGGAGTTCAAATCGAAGCCGTTGGAGCCGCATCCTTTGTTCGCAGCCTATATCGGGGCGGCGTACAAAGAGCGGATGCGCCGCACGGGCAAATCGGCCGAGCTGCTAAGTCATGTCCAGTAGCCTGGCGTTGATCGCCGGCCCCTGCGTGATTGAGAGCGAGGAGCACGCCTGGTACGTGGCTCGCGAAATCCGGACGATGGCGGGCACGGACTTTGTGTTCAAGGCGTCTTTTGACAAAGCCAACCGGTCGAGCGTGAATTCCTATCGCGGCCCCGGCATCACCGAGGGCGCGCGAATTCTATCGAATCTGAAACGCGAAGGCTTCCGCGTGCTAACCGATATTCATGAGCCTTGGCACGCCGACGTGGCGGCCGAGGCTTGCGACCTCCTGCAGATTCCGGCGTTCCTGTGCCGGCAGACGGACCTGCTGGTCGCGGCGGGCCGGACGGGCCGGATCGTGAACATCAAGAAGGGTCAGTTCGTTTCCCCGTGGGATATCCGGCTGGCCGCCGAGAAGGTCGCCTCGACGGGCAACAACAACATTTTTCTAACCGAGCGCGGCACGACGTTCGGATACAACAACCTGGTTGTGGATATGCGCGGGCTAGTGATCATGAAGAGCTTTGGCTGGCCCGTAGTGTTCGACGCGACGCACAGCGTGCAGATGCCCGGCGCGGGCGGCACGGTGAGCGGCGGGCAGCCGGAGTTTATCGAACCGCTGGCGCGCGCGGCGGTGGCCGTGGGAGTGGACGCAGTGTTTTTGGAAGTCCACGAGAATCCGCCGGCGGCGCTTTCGGACGGAGCGAATGCGCTCCCGCTGCGCGAGCTGTCCGGGTTGTGGCGCCGGCTAAACGAGCTGGACGTGTTGACGCGCCGCCATATGAACGTCTAGGCTTCGCGCACCAGGCGTTCGCAGCCGCGGACGGTGAGCGCCATCATGGTCAACGTCGGGTGGTACGAACCGGTGGTCGGGAACGCACCGCCACCGAAGACATAGACGTTTTTGATGTCGTGCATGCGGCAGAACGGATCGAGCACGCTGGTCTTTGGATTGTTCCCCATGCGGCAGCCGCCCACTTCGTGAATGAGGCCGCCGGGCGGGTTGAGCTGCTTGCCGACGGAGGTGATTTCGCCGCCCGCCTCGGTGAAGATCTCCTTCATTTTTTCGGAGCCGTCCTGCCAGATGGCGCGGTCGTTGTCGCCATGGGTCACAGAGATCCGGAGCACGGGAACGCCCCATGCGTCCTTTCGATTCGTGTCGATTTCGCAGCGGTTCTCAAAACGCGGGAGCATCTCGCCGGCCGACATATAGATGCGGGCCCAGGCCGGGTAGTGGTTGCGAATGCGCTCCTTGAGCGAGGCGCCGTAGCCGGGCATGGCGAGGGCGAAACCGGGGCTGGCGGTTTGGCCGCCGTTCATGCTCATGCAATAGCCGCGAATGAACTTGGGATGTTTGTCCTTCAAGTTGCGGAAGTTGGCGATAAAGGCACCGGCCGATTTGCCATCGTCATTGCGAGGGGCGGCGCCGCGCAGTTGCGGCAGAAAGCCGGTGACGCTGGCGCCGGCGATCTGGTCCATGAGGTAGTGCCCGAGCACGCCGGAGGAGTTGCCGAGGCCGCCGCTGGCGGAGTTTAACAGGATGCGCGTCGACTCGAGGGTCGATGCGGCAACGATGACGAACTTCGCGCGTGCTTCATAGTCGAGTTTTGTGTTGCGGTCGATGTAGCTGACGCCGCGCGCCTTGCCATCCTTGCCCATCAGGACGGCGCGAACGACGGAGTCCGGACGAAGCACCATGCGGCCGGTGGATTCGGCCGGAGGGAGCGTCGAAACGAGCGAGTTGAACATGGCGCCGACATCGCAGCCGTTGGTGCAAGCGCCGCAGTAGTGACAGGCGGCGCGGCCCTTGTGCGGGCGGGTGAGTTGCGCGAGGCGGCGGTGCGTGGCCGGCAGGCCCATGCGGAGCGCAGTATTGCGCATGATGAGCTCGGCGCAGTTGTAGGGCATGCCCGGCAGAAACTTTCCGTCGGGCAGTTGCGGATAGCCCTCGGTGTAGCCGCTGACGCCGATGTGTTCTTCGACGTGGTCGTAGTAGGGCGCGATATCGGCGTAGGCGACCGGCCAATCCTCGCCGTAGCCGTCGCGCGAGGCTGCTTTGAAATCGTAGTCGCTGAAGCGGTGCGAAGCGCGAGACCAATGGAGCGAGCGGCCGCCGACCACGCGCGAGCGGATCCAGGTGAAGGGTTTGCCGGGATCGGTGGTGAATGGGTGGTCCGGGTGCTGTTGCCACATGAGCGGCACACGGTCGCTGGGCCGGGCCGGGCGGCGGCGTTCGAAAGCGAGCCCGCGAGAAGGCTGCTGCCATGGGTACTCATGCCGGGCGAAGTCGCGCGCGGGCACGGGCATGGGACCGGCATCGAGAACGAGTACGGTCATACCGCGTTCGGTGAGTTCCTTGGCGGCGAAACCGCCGCATGGGCCGGTGCCGACGATCACGGCGTCGAATTCGCGCGACGGTGTTTCCCTGGTGATTTTCAGCATGGTTACTTTTTCGCCTCCGGGCGATGGTGATCGGGATGGTTGCAGGGAGGGTAGGCGGTGAGCGCGGCGTTGCCCTTATACTGCAGGTCCTTGAGCAGGCCGGCCGGCGATGTGTAGTAGCCGGAGAGGGTCTGCGTTTTTATGCCGATGAAGAAGCGATGGAGCTCGGTCTTTGGCTCCAGTTCGCCTTCGGCCATGGCCTTCAGGATTTCTTCCTGCTGGGCGGCGTTGGCGGCGAGGAACGGTTTATTGTAACGGCGATGTGCATCGGCATCGACGGCCTCCAGACCGCGCGTCCATGCGGATTTGGCGGCGGCATCGGAATCGGCCAGCAGATCGTCGATGAACGCGGCGACCTTGGCCGCACTGGCGCCGGGGGAATGGGCGTCGGTGGGAATGATCATGTCGGAAAGGCGGTCGACGAGATCGAATTGCGTTTTGGTGAAGAAGCGCGGCGCGGCGGTTTTAGCTGGGCCGGCGGAGTGCGCGTGTTCCTGCGCGGCGGCCGGCGACGCGGCGCCGAGGACGACCAGTTCCAAAGCGTTTCTTCGTTTCATTCGAGTCCCATTTTACCGGTCGCGTTGCGGCGGCGGGTGACGGCTCTGTGGTGGCGCTCTCTTGGGACTTCTGAGATTCGGCGTCGCGTTCCAGCGCGCGGTCCATGATTTCGATGACCGGTTGGGACCCTCCGTCACTTTTTGAATATTTGCGTATGTCGTTGAGGAGCTTGACTAAGCGGACGATGTCGCGAGTGTGGGCGCGGGCTCTCCGTTCGAGTCTTTCGGCCGCCGCACAGCCTTCGGTCTCGACGCGGATGTATGTCTCTTCGACAGTCTGATCCGTTGGGCAGTTTCTTAGAAACTGCTGCATTTGGCTGGCGGTGACCTGCTGAGCGGCGCGGCTGAGACGGCGGGCGGCCCATTGGTGATTGACGATTTCGTCGACGATGCCGTATTCGAAGGCGTTACCTGGATGAAACTGGTCGACGACGGTGGCCCATAGAAGCTCGTAGGCGTTTGGATCTTCGTGCGGGAGGACGGTGGCTTTGGCGGCGTAGGCGGCGTGTTTGAGATTCACCTTGGCACACCTCTCCTTGCCTTCTTCGGTTTTCGGGCCTTTCGACTTGGCGCCGTTGATTCTGGCCTGTTCGGACCGCGATCGCTTTTGTTGTTGCATTGAAATGCCTCCTTAGAAATTGAAAAGCCCCCGGTTTTTGGCCAGGGGCTTTTGAGTGGGCGCATTGCGCTCCACAAGACCATTGTAGAGGAGCGTCCAAAATTTTCGGGGTTTCTTAGGGGGCGCGAGTGGGTGAAAGCCGTTGGATCGATTGAGGATAACTTTTTTTCGAGGTTTGGTGAACGGGGTTTGGTGGAGGGTGGTTTTGGGCTGGGCGGACGCGGGAGCGGCCGGGGCCGGGGAGGGTTAGAGGTTGCGGTTGAGATTGGCGTTTATCATTCTCTTTCGCTGCCACGATGGACAGCAGTAAGGATCCTAGTCAACCGTCAGACTGTTCTAATCTTTCTGGCCAGCCTGATCGACGGAGGGGGCGAACGCGAGATTTTGTGAGAAGAATGGCAAGACCTTCGTTTCAACACGCTCAGCCATGCGGTTGGTGTGATCGCCGTCGTGGATCTCGAAGAGGTGCGGGATATCGAACTGGTTGAGCACCCGATGCAACTCCTTGTTCGTAGCGAGTAGGACGTCCTTGTCGCCAACGTCGAACCCGATGGCGCGCAATTTCCTGAGATTGGGAACGTATTGACCAATCATGGCCAGCGGTGCATTGGCCGCCCAGCGCGCTATGACGTCCGGCTGAAGCTCGCCTCCCTTGGACGGGAGATCAAAGAAGAACGGCGGATTTTTCGGGTTCGGTGACCATGCGGCTGACTGCGCGAGGGTCCTCATCGTTCCGCCGTCGGCCGCCGCTGTGTCGGCCGGAACACGTAGAGCCTCAGCCTTGGCCAATGCCGCTGCTTGATCCCATACGACACCCCAGTTATCACCGGGGACCAGGCTTGCCTTCAGGCAACAGGCACTAACCATATAGCCGGGATTTCCATTTTGGGTCTCCCGGACCCCCACAGTATACACCAACGCCTCACTCCCGTGCCGGATTTGATCAGAATCCCCTTTCCGAGGGCGGGCCAGTGCCTGCGGATG
>Ga0194119_10004599_pt1 | contig 21235 bp, 15 predicted proteins | sample TA2MahC100mmetaG_FD_148620 | JGI IMG/M metagenome (GOLD analysis project Ga0194119, IMG submission 148620) | Freshwater microbial communities from Lake Tanganyika, Tanzania - TA2015018 Mahale Deep Cast 100m | ecosystem: Environmental > Aquatic > Freshwater > Lake | place: Tanzania: Lake...
TCACCGACAAGGCATACCACTCACCGCAGGACGAATTCCAAACCAACTGGGACTTCTCCGGCTTTGTCGTGTTGGCCGAATTCATGCTCGACATCGCACGCAACGTGGCGAACGCCGACCAACTGCCGACTTGGAACGCCGGAGACGAATTTCTTTCTGCACGGAAAAAGCAAGACGCCAAGTAAAACCCCATCATGGTGAATCGCCGAATTCTTGGAAACACGGGGCTGGCTGTTACGCAACTTGGTTACGGCAGCATGGGACTGCGGGGGCCGCGGACTTGGGGCGTTCGGGTGGTGAACGATCACGATGCCGAGCGGTTTCTGAATGCCGTACTGGATGCGGGGATCAATTTCATCGACACGTCACCCGATTATGGGGCCAGCGAAGAGCGGATCGGTCGCTTCATCGGATCACGTCGCCGTGAGTTTTATCTCGCCACCAAATGCGGGTGTGTTTACACGCAACGCGAGGATCATCTGGAACTCGATCACGTCTGGAAGCCGGATGTCATTCGGCGGAATCTGGAAACGAGCCTCCAGCGGTTGCGCACAGATTATGTAGACGTTCTGCAATTCCACGGTGGCGATGCGGAGACTCTGCAACGTGAGGGGTTGATTGACCTCCTGACCAATCTTCGGGATCAGGGTCTGGTCCGGTTCATCGGAGCGTCCAGTTCTCTGCCGAATCTCCCGGCGTTGATCGAGCTGGGTGTGTTCGACACGTTTCAGATTCCGTATTCCTGTCTGGCCCCGCAGCATCACGATCTCATCTGTCGAGCCGGCGAGTCAGGTGCCGGCATCATTCTGCGAGGCGGGATCGGTCAAGGTGGTCCCGATGCGGAAATCCAGCGACCGGCGCTCAATGAGGTTTGGGAAAAAGCCAGACTCGAAGAACTGCGTCCCAACGACATGACTGCGGCGGAACTCATCCTGCGATACACGCTCTCGCATCTGCACTGCCACACAACGATCGTCGGCACCTGCAACTTCGCTCATCTGGCGGAGAACCTGAAGGCTGCCGCTCGCGGGCCGTTGCCGGTAGAACTCGTCTCAGAAATCACCGCGCGAGTTGCCAAGGTGATGTGTCCTTGACCTTTGCTTTTAAGAGGAGTCCAGCTTGATCACTTCAAAATCCAAAGACGTTCCGTTTCCCGAGCTTCCCAAAGGGGCGGGGCGAATCGACAAAGACGCGGCGACGTCGTTCACGGCGACCGCATCCGGACTGCAATACCGCATCCTTCGCCGGGGCACCGGAGCCAATCCCAAGGCGAACAGTTCGGTGCGAGTCCACTATCACGGCTGGCTGGATAACGGGACGGTGTTTGACAGTTCCTACCGGCGCAACGAAGACATCTCGTTCGGTCTGAACCAAGTCATCAAAGGTTGGACGGAAGGAATGCAGCTTGTCGGTGCCGGCGGCATGATCCAATTGCAGATCCCATCGGACCTCGGCTACGGCAACCGTGGAGCTCCGCCAGACATTCCTCCGAAAGCGACGCTGCACTTTCTGGTCGAGCTGATCGAAATCCGATGAGACGGATTTAACTTACGAACCTTTTTTCAACGGAGTTCCGCACATGTCCACTCGCGGTGTCCTTTACTTGTTGATGATCGTTGGCTTGTCCGATCTGGTCGGTTGGGCTCAAGAGACCAAAACCGAGAAGAAAGATTCGCCGAAGCCAGCGGTCAAAGCACCGCCGATGAATGTCGTGCCGCCAACGCACGCCGATGTCCCCTACGGCAAGCACGAACGGCAAGTGATCGATTTCTATCAAGCGAAGTCAGACACACCGACTCCGCTCGTCTTCTACATTCACGGCGGAGGCTGGCAAGGGGGCAGTAAAACGGGCTTCAACGTGAAGCCGTATCTGGAAGTAGGCATCTCCGTCGCGGCAATCAACTACCGCTATGTGAAGAATGGCATTGACGACAAAGTGGAGCCGCCAGTGAAGGCTCCGTTGCATGACGCCGCTCGAGCCTTGCAGTTCGTCCGTTCGAAGGCCAAAGAGTGGAACATCGACAAAGTTCGCATCGGCGCGACCGGCGGTTCGGCGGGAGGCTGCTCGTCGTTGTGGCTGGCGTTCCACGACGACCTCGCGGACCCGAAAAGCGAAGACCCGATCGCACGCGAATCGACTCGCTTGTATTGCGCAGCGGTGAATGGCGCTCAAGTGACCCTCGACCCAATCCCGCTTCGCGAATGGATGCCGAACTACAGCTACGGCGCCCACGCTTTCGGCCTGAAGAACCTCGACGAAGTGAACCAGCGGCGAGAGAAGATCGCTGATTGGATCAAGGAATATTCTCCGATGTCACATGTGACGAAGGACGATCCCGCGATCGGCTTGTTCTACGGCGGCGTTGCCGGAGCCAAGAAGGGCGAAGAACATCCCGACCCGACGCATTCCCCAATGCTCGGCCTGATGCTGATGGAGACGCTCAAGAGCGTCGGCGTGGAATGTCACATGACTTACAACGGCGGACCAACTCCGAAGTACACCAACACCACCGTGTTTCTGATCGAGCGGCTGAAAATGTAGAGATGTTTCGAAGGAGAATGCCGTTGGTTGGTCGTTGGCGAATCGTTCTGTTTGTCGTGCTTCTGCTGGTCCACAATCGAACCAGTCGCGCTGATGATGCGGATTATTTTCGGCAGCGAGTGCAGCCATTACTGGATCGTCGCTGTTACGAGTGCCACAGCCATCGAGCGAAAGAACTGCAAGGTGGCTTGTCGCTCGATTCGCGCAGCGGCTGGGTGAAAGGAGGCGATTCCGGCACAGCGATTGTCCCCGGCAAGCCAGACGAGAGTTTGCTCATCAAAGCCGTACGGCGCACGAACAAAGACTTGCAGATGCCCCCCGACGAGAAACTCAAGGACGAAGAAATCGCGGTGCTCGTCGACTGGGTCTCACGCGGGGCGATCGATCCTCGCGACTCGCTGGATACCGAACGGGGCGGCGGTTCGTGGACCGAGAAGCTTTCCGAACGGCGGAAGCACTGGTGTTGGCAACCAGCCAAACGACCGGCGGTCCCCAATGATCGCGGAGAGTCGTCCACACAAGTCGACCGATTCCTGCTTGCGCGTATGAAGTCCGAAGGACTCGCACCGTCGCGCGATGCCGATCGCTGGTCACTGGCGCGGCGATTGTCGTTCGTATTGACCGGGCTGCCCCCCGCACCAAACGAGCTGGAACACTTCGTGGCCGATGAATCGCCGGATGCTTTCGACAAACTCGTCGATCGCACGCTTGCATCGCCGTACTTCGGCGAGCACTGGGCGCGACACTGGATGGACCTCATCCGGTACAGCGACACACACGGCTCCGAACACGATCCACTGATCCCTCACGCCTGGCGATACCGCGACTACCTGGTCCGGGCCTTCAACGGCGATCTGCCGTACGATCGCCTCGTGCGCGAGCACTTGGCGGGCGACCTGCTGCCTCCGCGCGGAAATCTAACACTCGGCATCAACGAATCCCCGATCGGCACCGGCTGGTTTCGCTTCGTCGAGTTCTATCCGACTCCGATCGACGTGAAGAACGAAGAGATCGTCGTCGTCGACGCGCAGATTGACGCCTTCAGCAAGACGTTTCAAGCACTGACGATTGCGTGCGCTCGCTGCCACGACCACAAGTTCGATGCGATCTCCGCTCAGGATTTCGCCGCGCTTTACGGCATCTTCGCCAGCACTCGCACGACGATGCACCGAGTCAACGACCCGGCCGTGCAGCACGCGCTCGATCCAAAGTTGGCCGAGTTGAAGCCGGCGATTCGCCGCTCGCTGGCCGAGTTATGGCGCGAGCAGCTCACTCACTGGCCGACGGCGATCCTGGCCGCTCGCGACAACATGCTGGAACCGGAGCCGCCCAAGGTGACCGACAAAGACAAGCCAGCCGCCCCAGCGCCGCCGCCGTTCAAGCCGGGCACCCGATCGGCTGAAGCCGAAACATTTCGCTGGCTGACGGCGCTGAAGGCCGCGAAAGGCAAACCATCCGAACCGCTCTACCTCCTCGCGCGGCTGGCTGGGCCTTCCAATGACATCGACGCGAAACTTTGGATCGATTTTGCGAATGAGCGACTCGCAACGGAACAGCGGCGGTCGGCCGTCGGAGACCGCTTTCGTTGGTTCGCCGACTTTGGCGTGCGGGATGTCAGTCCCGCTTTTGATCGCGTCGAAGGAAAGATTGAATCCTCAAAGAATCCAAACATCCGAAGCGTTGCTGTCACTCCACACTCCAAAGGCTGGTTCACCTCCGACAACTTTTCGTCGTCACACGTCGGTGGGGAATTCGCGGTCTCGCCAAACGGTGGCGTGCTGACATCCATTCTGCCCAGTGCTCTCAGTTCGCACCTTATCAGCGACAAGCACGGGGGAACCCTGCGGTCGCCGAACTTCAAGCTCGATATGAAATTCATCAGCGTGCTGGCCGGCGGGACGAACAAAGCTCGCGTGCGGCTGGTCATCGAGAACTTCGTCGCCGACGGCGTCCTGTTCACGCAAGTGATGCCGATGCTCAACGATCCTCGGTTGAAGTGGGTCACGCTCGGCATTCGCGAGGCCTGGGCCGGGCGGCGAGCGTATCTCGAAGTCATCCCGCGCGACGAGATGCCGTATCCCGGCAAGCACCCCGACGCGCGAGTGCTCCACACCGACGGCCGCAGCGGTGTCAGCGTTCGAGCCGTCGCGTTTCACAACATTCCCGGACCACCGGAGTTGTCGTCGCCACTTCCCGATGAACTGTGGCAGGCCGAACCAGATTGGCCGGCACTCGCGAAGCAACTGGCGAAGCTGGCGAGCGACGCGATCAACGCCTGGGCCGACGAACGCTGCTCCGACGAGCAAGCGCGATTTGTCGATGAACTACTGCGGTCGGGCGTGCTGCTCAACGACGCTCCCGCCGATCATCAGCTGGCACGATTAGTCGATCGATATCGAGACGTCGAATCGAACATCCCTGTACCGATCCGAGCCGCCGGAGTCACCGATGAAGAGGGCTTCGACGAAGCTCTCTTTCCACGCGGCAATTACCGCCGTGCGGGAACAATTGTGCCGCGTCGGTATCTGGAGGTACTTCAAAGTAGCCAACACGAACATAGCCGTCTCGCTCCGCCAGATGAAACGCCGAGTGCAGAATTGACAAACGACCTCAGAAGCAACGTCGATCGCACGCTCGGCAATCCTTTCGCGGAGCGAAAGGGCTACGCTGGCAGCGGCCGACGCGAACTGGCCGAAGCGATTCTCGATCCGCGCAACCCGCTCACCGCGCGAGTCATGGTCAATCGTTTGTGGCAGCATGTCTTCGGAGTGGGTCTGGTGAAGACGGTGGACAACTTCGGAATGCTCGGTGAATCGCCGAGCCATCCTGAATTACTCGACTGGTTGGCGGCCGAGTTCATCGAATCGGGCTGGTCGATCAAGCACATGCTCCGACTGATGCTGACCAGCAGAGTCTTTCAACTTTCAACCGAAGCCCCACAAGCCGCGCGCGATCGCGATCCAACCAACCGGTTCCTTTCGCACGCGAATGTCCGCCGACTCCAAGCCGAGTCACTGCGTGACACGTTGCTGTTCATCTCCGGGCGATTGGACCGATCTCAAGGGGGACTCGGCGTGCCGCTGCCGTTGCGTACCGGTTTCAAGGACTTCGAGAATCCGCTGGCCGGACCAGCTGATGGCAATGGTCGCCGCAGCATTTATCTCGAAGCCCGCCGCAACTACCCGCAGCAACTACTGATCGCGTTCGATCAACCCAAGCCCGTGCTGACCGTCGGCGAACGAAATGTCACGAACGTGCCGGCTCAAAGTCTGGTACTGCTCAACGACGCTTTTGTAGGAACACAATCGGGACTGCTGGCCGAACGGCTTCGCTCGCTGCCAACTCCAGAGGCTCGCTTGCAATCGCTGTGGCTGATTCTGTTCTCTCGACCGGTGACCGAGACCGAGAGGGATCGCACTTTCGCCTTTCTGAAGTCTCAAGCGATCCTGCTCGGCATCGCCCGCGACCATTGGCAGACCGACCAAAACCTCTGGCACGATTTGGCTCACGCATTGATCAACATGAAAGAGTTTTTGTACCTGCGTTGATAAGGACAAAGCGATGGTCAACCAACGACGCCTGACTCGCCGAGACGTTCTCCATCGGAGCGCGATGGGCTTCGGTGCGCTCGCCCTTCGAGGATTCTTGGCTGATCATGCACAGGCTGATGTTCCAAGCTCCTCGCTCCGCCCCCCGCATTTCGCTCCGAAGGCCAAACGCATCGTGATGCTGTTCATGGACGGCGGCGTATCGCAGGTTGATTCGTTCGATCCGAAACCCCGGCTGACCGCCGAGCACGGCCAGCCGTTCAAAATGAAAATCGAGACGACACAATTCGAGAACAACGGCTCGACGTTCGGTTCGCCGTTCACGTTCAAGAACTACGGCGATTCCGGGACGCCTGTCAGCAGTTTGTTTCCGCACATCGCTCAGCACGTCGATGACCTGTGCGTGATCCGTTCGATGCAGACGCCGTTCGGTGAACACGCGCAGTCCTGCTACATGCTGCACACCGGGCATCCATTGACGGGACATCCCAGCATGGGATCTTGGATTTCGTATGGACTCGGCAGCGAATCGGCGAACTTGCCAAGCTATGTCGTCGTCAACGGCGGACAGTTGCCGCTCGGCGGCATTGCGAATTATTCAAGCGGCTTCCTGCCAGCGATTCACGAGGCGTCACTGTTTCACGTCGGCTTGAATACGCCGGTCGTCGATAACATCCAACCCGACGAACCGAAGCCCGGCCAGCAGCTCAACAAACTGCGGTTCATCGCCGAGACTGACCGCAACTTCGCGGGACAAATCGGCAGTGGCGAGGAACAAATCGAATCGGCCATCCGCAATTACGAACTCGCCTTTGCGATGCAACGCTCGGTCCCCGAAGTGGCCGACTTCAAGGACGAGACACCGGCAACGCTCGAAGCGTACGGCTGCAATTCAGCGAATACGTTTGAAGCTCGGTACGCTCGGCAATGCTTGCTCGCTCGGCGGCTGTTGGAACGAGGCGTGCGGTTCGTTGAGTTGACCTGCGTCGGAGGCATCCGCTTTGTTTCGCCGTGGGACTCACACGACAACATCAAAGGGGACCATCTAAAGAATGCCGAGATCGTCGACCGACCGATCTCCGCACTGCTGGCCGATCTTAAGCATCGCGGACTGCTCGACGACACCATCGTCGTCTGGACCGGTGAGTTCGGCCGCACCCCGTTCGCCCAAGGGAGCACCGGCCGCGATCACAATCCGCAAGGCTTTTCGCTCTGGCTGGCTGGCGGCGGCATTCGCGGCGGCATGATCCACGGAGCGACCGACGAGTACGGCTATCACGCCATCGAAAACATCGTCACGCCGTATGACCTGCAAGCGACGCTGCTGCATCAACTCGGCATCGACCACGAACGACTCACCTTCCGCTTCGGCGGTCGAGATTTTCGCCTGACCGACGTGCATGGAAATGTCGTCCGCGAGATACTGGCGTGAACTTTTTGAAAACCCTTTTACCTCGACAGAATCAGCACGATGAGCCAGCGAGTGATCCGTCGTTGAACTCAGCCACTCGCTAACGTGTCGTACTCGTTTTGCAACAACCGACTGGAATATCTTATGAGCGTTTCAATCCAAACCTGTGATCAACTCCGCAGCAAACAGTGTGTTCCCTGCGAAGGGGGCGTGCCGAAGCTGACCTCCGCCGAGGCTGAGGCTCAGATCAAACATCTGACCAGCTGGGAATTGTCCGCGAATCACGAACGCATCCGCAAATCGTGGGTCGTGAAGAACTACATGGCCGCAATGAACTTCTTGAATCACGTCGCCTGCGTGGCCGAGTGCGACGGCCATCACCCCGACGTCCACATCGAGCGATATCGCAACGTGACCATCGAACTCTACACGCACGCGATCGGCGGCCTCTCCGAAAACGATTTCATCCTCGCCGCCAAAATCGACGCCCTGCCAGTGTCTCTGAAACAGTAGCTCGACCGAAAGCCGTTGGCCGTTATCCCATACCTTCCGCTCCGAAAGTTTCCCATGCAAACCGTTGTTCAATATCTGCAAGCTCATCAGTCCGAAGCCCTCGAAACCCTGAAGTCGCTGCTACGAATCCCCAGCGTCAGTGCGATCACAGCTCACAAGCCGGACGTGCGGCGCGCAGGCGAGTTCGTTCGCGATCAGCTCGCTTCTGCCGGGCTGACGACGGAACTCGTCGAGACCGCCGGGCATCCGATCGTCCACGCCGAATGGCTCAAGGCCGAGAACCCGAATGCTCCGACCGTGCTGATCTACGGCCACTACGACGTCCAGCCCCCCGACCCGCTCGACAAGTGGATCACGCCCGCGTTCGAGCCGACTGTGCGCGACGGTCTTCTGTTTGCTCGCGGAGCCACCGACGACAAAGGCCAGATGCTGACGCACGTCCTGTCCGTCGCGGCGTGGCTGAAGGCGGTCGGCAAGCTGCCGATCAACGTCAAGTTCGTCATCGAAGGGGAAGAAGAAGTCGGCAGCAATAATCTCGACATCTTCCTCGCCGCCAATCGCGAGAAACTACGCTCCGACATTGCGGTCATCAGCGACACCAGCCAGTACGCTCCGAATCTCCCCGCGATCACCTACGGCCTGCGCGGCATTTTCGCCTGTGAGGTCCGCGTCATCGGGCCCAAGCAAGACCTGCACAGCGGCATCTTTGGCGGAGCGATTACAAATCCCGCCACCGCACTCGCACGACTGATTGCCTCATTGCACGACGCCAACGGCCAAGTCCAAATCCCCGGCTTCTACGACGACGTCAAACCGCTGAACGACACTGAACGCTCCGGTTTCGCCGCCCTGCCCTTCAACGAACGGGACTTCCTGGCCAGCGTCGGTGTCGAGAACAGTTGGGGAGAGGCCGGCTTCAGTTCAACCGAACGCCGCTGGGCGCGGCCGACGTGCGAGATCAACGGTCTCACCTCCGGTTATCAAGGGGAAGGACCGAAGACGATCATCCCGTCGTGGGCCTCCGCCAAGATCACCTGCCGGCTGGTGCCGAATCAAGACCCGCACAAGCTGACGAAGTCGCTCGGCCAGTTCTTGCAGCAGCAGTTGCTGCCCGGCTGCCGTTTGGAATTTATGGAGGCTCACGGCTGCCCCGGCTTCGTTGCCGATGCGAACAGCCCGTTCATGGACGCTGCCAAGAGCGCGATCCAAGACGCCTTCGGCACGAAGCCTGTGATGATCCGCGAAGGAGGCTCGATCCCCGTCGTCGGCACGCTGAAGGAATTGCTCGGCGTGGACACGCTGCTGCTCGGCTGGGGCCAGAACACCGACAACCTCCACAGCCCCAACGAACATTTTTCGGTGGCCGACTTCCACAGAGGCACGCTCGCCAGCGCGCTGCTCTGGCAACGGATCGCGGATCGCTACGAGTAGTTTTAGTGCCTACGCCGGGGAGTACGCTGAGATATTGGTTGGCACAGCTTGCTTCAAGCTGTGCCAACCGTGGCGAACGAAGCGAGAGCAGTCCAACTTGGCAATTCATACACGAGGCCGGACTAAAATGCGCCCGGCAAATCCCTGGCGCGGACCGTAATGAGTTGACCCACCGTACGAATGCTGACGCTCTGACTGAGAAGCACGACGTGTCCGTCAGCCATCAGCACATGAGCCCCGCCCGGATGAAAGCTGAAAATCTCATTCGCGTTTGTGCCGTTCACGGCGATCGTTCCTGGAGTAATTCCCGTCGGCGGAGCCGCTACTCCTGGTGCGGTTCCATCCAGAGAGAACCCCGCTCGAAAGTCCCCCCAACCTGCTCCTGAGATGGACGTTCCCGAGTATGTCTTCCCCAGATAAACAAACGAAGGACGTCCGGCGCATTCGGCGATCAAGATGGTCTGGGAGGTTCCGTCCTTGAAATCACTGATTCGGCAAGTGTTGAAATCGTCCTGCAAAGGCGCGGCTGGAGTCGCGACGGTCAGCGGGTCAAGAACACCCAATGGGAAGAGCGCGGAATTGATTCCCGACAGCTCCCCGTAGTCCGTGCAGGATCGTGGCGGATTCACGCTACCGCTGCCCGTGTTATACGAGGCGGTATCCCGCCGCTGCGGATCGGAAGTTGATGGGCACTGAAACACCGGTACTTGAGTGGCGATGGCCGCGTTGTTTTGCGGGTCGTACCAGTGGTAATTGAAGTTGTAGAGCTTCACGAGCGCAACTTGTTCGAGTCCCGGAAACAACCGGGGAAACAACGAATGGCGGCGTTTTCCATTCGCGGTCCCCGTCGTCCGTGTCGGGAACATCTTGGCGTTGCCCTCATAAGTGTGAAACGCCAACCCAATCTGCTTGAGGTTGTTCTTGCATTGAGACCGCCGCGCGGCCTCACGCGCTTGCTGAACGGCCGGCAACAACAACGCGATCAGGATCGCGATGATGGCGATGACCACCAGAAGTTCGATCAAAGTGAAACCACGGCGCTTCAAGAACGTCGAAGACATGCAGAGACTCCCGACTGTGGCTGAAACAAAAGATGCAACGGAAAAAGAACGAAACCAGGACTATCGCTGGCTGAGCTTCAATTCGATTTTGGGCAACTCCGTCGCAGTAGATTGCACGGAAACCTTCCACGGCGACGACTGCGCTTTGGAGTATTGACCGTTGAACAAATCGCGCGTCGGAATTTCATCATCGTCATCAAGATTCTGCGGATCACGCAGAACCTGTTTCTGGATCAGAACTGCGTAAGCTCCTGCGGGTGCTCCGTCGTCCTTGGTGTACGTCGTGAAGATACAGCTTCCATCTTGAGCAACCGTCGCGCGCGGAAATCCACTCGGCCATTTCGCTGCCTGCAAAGCGGCATCCGTCGGTGCCAACACGACCTGCACTCCTTCGGCTGGCTTACCATCCAAGACAATCTGGCCCTTCACGGGCACAGTCGCTAATTGGCCTTCCGGAGTTTTCCCGCCGCAACCCACAACGACCATCAACAGCGCTGCAAAGACGGTCACGCGACCAATTGGAGAAAACGCCGACGCCAACCAAGTCTCAAAATTCATCACGCTTCACCACCACTGCTCAAGTTCGACGGGCATGCCGACGAGCGTGGATTCTGCGAGATTTCGTGAATTTTTCGTGAAGAGCAGATGAGGTTTGCTGGCGCGTTCGCAGAACGCGATCTGATCTACAGCCACTTCGGCTCGAAGCCCTTGCGATACGGCTTCGTCAACAATGCCGTCGCCTTGTCGTTGTTCGCGAACTTCAAGTCGGCCGCGTTCCATTGCAGAGTCTGAGCCGGAATGCGGATCGCGATCGTCCCCAGCAACACCGTTTCGGTCAGCGGGCCGGAGTAATCAAAGAGCGATGTCGTGTGTCCGACACCGCGGCAGGCATCGGCGAAGCTGACGTAGTGGTCGCGGGCCGGAACCATTTCGATCTTGAAGTCGGCATACTTTTCTTCCGGGAAGAGCTTCGGAGGCGCAACGTGCGGGATTAGCAAAGAGCCTTTCTCACCCACGATCACCGAGCCGGAACCGGGCAACGAATATCCCGCCGGAACACCAAGGAGATCATTCGCCGGCTTATGCCCATCACCGTCGAACCACGTCACCGTGATCGGCTTGCCGCCAGTGATCTCAGTGCCGGGGAATTCGTAGATGACCTTCGACCACTTGTGCCAGATTTCTTTGTTGAGCTTCGGGGCATCGGCGAACACGCTGGTCGGAGATGTCAGTTTCACCGCCATGAAGACCGGGTCGAGAATGTGACAGCCGAAGTCTCCGAGCTGTCCGTTGGAGAAGTCCTGCCACGCTCGCCAGTTGAACGAGTGATAGATTTTGTTCTTGAACGGTCGTGCCGGAGCGACGCCGAGCCACTCGTCCCAATGCACGGCGGACGGCAGCGGGTCTTCTCCGGCCGGGCGATCGTCCGCCAGAATCCAGCCCATCCCGCCACTTTGCCACGAGAAAACTTCCTTGACCTTGCCGATCGCGCCGTCGTGCACCAGCTTGACCGCCGTGCGATAGAACTCGTGTGACTGAATCTGATTTCCCATCTGCGTGACGACGTTGAACGCCTTCGCCGCCAACCGCATCTGCCGAGCCTCATGCACCGTGTGGGTCAGCGGCTTCTGACAATGCACGTGCTTACCTAGCTGCATCGCCGGCAACGAAACCGGAGCGTGCATGTGATCCGGAGTCGAAACCAGCACCGCGTCGAACAACTTCGCCTCGTCGAGCAGCTTTCGGTAATCGAAGAACTTCTTCGCGGCGGAGTATTTCTCAGCGGCTCGACCGAGGTGATTCGTCGTTTCGTCGATGTCACACAGTGCGACGACATTGACGTGTGGACTCTTCGTCGTCCCTTCGAGGTCCGACCACCCTTTGCCGCCACACCCGACCGAAGCAAGGTTGAGCTTCTCGTTCGCTCCGTAAACCCGGCTCCAACTCGCCGCAGTGAACGCGGACGCTCCGGCAATAACGCTGTGCTTCAGAAAATCACGACGGGTGGATCGAGCTGTCATCGGAAGGCTCCTTGGAGTGCGGTGTGTCAGCACCACTTTGTATGGCATGGGGAGATCAACGAATTCCAACGCATCTGAAACGGTGCTGACACACCGCACTCCAAAAATCTATGGCTTCGCCGGCTCGGATGCTGCCGGCGGCTCTGTTGCTTTGAACTCGCAGACGGCGATCTTGTGGTGGCCGACGGCGAAGACCGTATCGTACGACTCGTTCAACGCCAACTGATGAACGTGCATCGGCAGCTTGTCTTGATGAATCGGCTTGCCGGTTTCGACGTCGGTGAATGTTACGAAGCCGTCTCCCGCACCGCCAGAACTCAGCAGCCATTTGCCCGAGGGATCAAACACGAGATCTTCGACCAACGCTTTGAACTTGTCGTTGTTGAGCTCGTGTTTTCGCTCGCCCTTTTGCCAGTCGAAGATTTCGATCCGCGCCGGCGCATCGAGGTGGTCGATATTCCCGATCTGCCCGATGCCGCCGACTGCAATCCATTTACTGTCCGGCGAGAACGCGAGTGCTCGGATGCCGCCGATCGAATGCCGTCGTTGCCGAGGATCCCAAGTGTAAAGCCCCGGAGCTTCGACCGTCGCCACCTTTGAGCCACTGGTCGCTTCCCAGATCGCGACGTGTCCGACCTTGTCGCCGGTCGCGAGAAACTTGCCGTCGGGAGAGAACGCGACCGCGTGCAACATGCTCGGAAAATCGTGCGGCGTGATCGGCTTGTGGTCGGAGAACTGCCGCAGCATCTCGCCGGTCTCGGCGTTCCAGAGTTTGCATTGCATGTCGTCGGCCACGCTGGCGATCGTCTTGCCATCCGGGCTGATGACCAGCCGCCGAATCCACAACTCGTGAGCTTTCACCTTGCGAGTCGGCTCACGCTTTTCGACGTCCCACCAAATCAACTGGCCGTCGTAGCTGCCGGAGACAGCGACGTTCGGAGCAGGCAGCACGACGCCGGTGACGTAGCTCTGATGCCCTTCGCCACCGAACGGAGTCGGCTGCGGCTTCTCGGCAAAGACGTCGATCTCGTGCAGCTTGAAGTCGGAACTACCGAAGATCAGCCGTCCGGAATTGGGCACGCGTGCGACGCACATCGCAATCGACGGGATGCCGATGTCTTTGGTCTTCTGCAACTTGGTCGGGTCGGAAGGCATGAGTCACTCCGAGAGGTTCGGATTTACCACAGAAACACCGCGAGAGAACTGCTCTGCTTCCGGCTTTGTGTCCTGTGTGTCCCTGTGGCGAATTCAGTTCAAGCAAGAACGTCTTTGATCGGCTTTGCACCAAAGTCGGAAAGCGGCACGGGGCGAGCACCGACGTGGTACTCCTTGTTCGGGTCGATGCCGAGGGCAGTCAAAATCGTCGCGAACAAGTCTCCCGCGCCGACTTCGCCGTCGGCAACTTTATGGCCGTCTTCATCAGTTTTTCCGAAGCAAGCTCCGCCGCGCACGCCGCAGCCGGAAAGTGTCGCACTCCAGGCAGCGGCAAAGTGATCGCGTCCGAGACTCGCATTGATGTTGGGTGTCCGACCAAATTCCCCGAACGTCAGAATCAGTGTGTGCTCCAGCAATCCACGATCCCTCAGATCGTCGAGGAGCACCGACATCGAATGATCGAGGTCCGCGCACAGCTCGCGATGCGTTTCAAAATTCTCGCCGTGACTGTCCCACCACGCGCGAGCAACCTTCACGAACGGCACACCTGCCTCGACCAAGCGCCGAGCAATCAAACACTGCTGGGCGAATTGCGTCGGGCCGTACTTGGCTCGTATCTCGGTCGATTCTTGTTCGATGTCGAACAACTTCTCGCTGGCCATCAATCCGCGCACGCGCTGATACGCCTGGGTGTGACTGCCGAGCGAATCGCTGTGCCGGTTCTGAGTGAACTTCTTGGCGAGCAAGTCGCGCAGAGCCAACCGATCCTGATGATCAACGTCGCTGATCGATTCCAGGCGGCGGATGTTCTCCGGTTGCATCGATTCAGAAAGGAACATCGGAGCGTATCGCGAGCCGAGGAATCCACTCGTCCCTTTGCGGCGACCTTCCGTAGACGTGTACATCGAAACGTAATCAGGAACCGCGCTGTCGAGCCGACCGAGTTCCTTCGCGCAGATCGCTCCCAGATCGGGGTACTCGATGCCGGGATCTTTGATCCGGCCGGTCTCCATGATCGTCGCCCCGCCACCGTGATCCGCGTTCTTCGTGTTGAGCGACCGTATGATCGCCGTCGTCTGCTGAATCCGAGCCGCCATTTTCGGCAGCAGTTCGCTGATGTGAACTCCAGTCGCCGAAGTCGGGATCGCTCGATACGGCCCGCCGGTGGGACGTCCCGGCTTTGGATCAAACGTCTCGAATTGACTAGCTCCACCGGCCAGCCACAGCAGGATGACTCGCTTGCCCTGCTTCTTAACCTCATCGGCCCACGAGGTCTGCCGCAGCAGATCAAGCCGCGTCATGTCGGAGGCGAATGTTCCGGCTGTGCCGAGTGCCGCCGCATTCAAGAACCCGCGTCGAGAAAGAGTCATAAGGTCATCTCCCTTCCCCACCGACCTTGCGTCAGTGGCTCGCGGGCTTCTGCACGACTTCGTCAAACAGCAAATAGTTGTGCAGAAACGCGAGAGCCACAGGGGCAAGCCCAGTGGGGTTCGTTAGTAGCTGAATCTCATCTCCGGTCCCGTGAGCAGTACCCAAACCAGTTGCCGAATCGCGGCCAGTCGATCGGCGGAGCGTTTTTGCAAAAAGTCATCGAGTGCCGCTCGCTCGTCACCGCGCGGCGGTCGAGAACAGATCGTCAGCACCGCCGCTTCAATGACAGCTTGATTGTCACCGAGCGACTTCAAGTGACCAACCAATCGGTCGCCTGAGTCGCGCAGAAATTCGTCTTCAATCCGCTTGTTGTTGCTGAATAACAGTGCCTCATCGACGGCGACATGAAAACTCTCGCCGGGCATCTCGAAGCTTCCGGCCCAGCCGTTCGACGTGTTCTCCAACTGTTCGCGGCGGGTCGTCCATGGCTCGGCTTGATCGAGTGCCGGCCACTGCGTCGGGTTATTCACCGCGACCAACAGCGACAGCGAATACTGGCGCGGCGTCAGTGGTTTGACATTCGCAACCGCAAACAGCGCCGCATCGGGGAACTGCGAACCGGCGGTCCATTCGCTCGACCGCGAGTACGCCTGACTGAGTACGATGCCGCGAATCAATCGCTTGAGGTCATAGCCGTGAGCAACCATGTCACGCGTCAGCCAGTCGAGCAACTCGGGATGCGATGCCGCGTTGGCGGCGTGCAGTTGATCAACCGGATGCACGAGGCCGCGTCCGAAAAACCGATCCCAAACGCGATTGACGATGTTGCGGGCGAAGAAGCGATTGTCTTCCGCCCGCAGCGCGACCTCGACCAGTTTTTCACGCGGGCTGAAGGCCGGCTTCTCCGGTGGTGGAGCGTCGTCCTTTTGCATCGACGCCTTGATGGTTTCCTCAATCTTCTTGATGTCGTCGGCCGATCGTTCGACGACCGGCTCTTCGACGATCGCCCCCGTGAGGAATTCGAACTTTGCGGTCTGCTCCCCTTTAGTGTCGTCTTTGCGTTTCGACTTGAACTTCACTTCGCCGAAGGGACGCTCGGCCAGCAAGTTTTTCTTCGTGACATACGTCCGGCTGAAGAACGAGGCCATGCCGAAGTAGTGATGCTGCTTCCAATCGGGAGTCAGCGGATGATCGTGACATTTCGCGCAGGTGACGTTGACTCCGAAGAACAAGATCGCCGTGTCGTTGAGCATGTCGTCAAGATCGCGAGCCCGCGACTTGATGAACGTCAGCGCGGGCTGGCGATTCTCGTCGGCTTCGTCGCCCACCAGCATGTCGCGGAACATCGCGTCCCACGATCGATTCTCTTTGACCGCCCACAGCAGATACTTCCGAAACTCGCCGTCGTTGGGCTTGTTCGGCAGCAGCATGCGTTCCAGTTCGTTCCGCTGATGCCAGAAGAAATCGGGACTTGCCAAGAGCCGATCAACCAGTTCGACGCGCTTCGCCGCCGAACGATTTGCAGCATACGTTTTGGCTTCTTCGGATGTCGGAATGCGACCCGCCACATCCAACATCAGCCGTCGCAACACATTCGCATCGTCTGCCTGCGGAGAGGGTGCGACCTTCGCAGTATCCAGTCGCTGTTGGACGAACTGGTCGATGACCTGCTCGATCGGCAAATTCGCCGATGGCAACTCCGCCCCGTTTAAAGAAACAACGATCGACAGCAGCCACAAGGCGACCAAGTTGATGCGGCAGAAGAATCGCATCGGCGGGTCTCGTTCGGAGGGAGGAATTCAAGCGGGAGTTGGCAGAGGGCTCTCCGTTGCTCTCGGCCGTAAAATCTTAGGGCAGGCTACCTTAACAAGGGAGAACCATCAAGCAGTTCCGATGTTATCGACCGCATCTTTGCAAGAACTCAGTGGAAATTATCCGTAGGCACTTTCGCGCTGACCGTCACCGATTGAACAAGAATTCTTTACTGCTGAGCACACTCCAGTACAGATCCTCGACGGCTTGTCGCCGTTCCTCAGGACTGGCGACGCTGAGGATCTCGGTCATCCGCTGACGCTCGCGATCTGTCGGAAAACGGCTAAGCGCGGAAAGGAATAATTCGTCCGCCAGTTGCTCCGGCGGAAGATTGGCTTCGAGTTGCTTGGAAAGGCGATTGTCCTTGGCCTCCAGTTTTTGAATCAGCGTTTCTCCATTCAGGATGTGCAGGACTTGTGTCATGCTCGGCTCGTCCGAGCGTTCGCATTCGCAAGTCAGGATGCGTTCGGGGCGGCCGAACGTTTTGAGAAAATCTGAGGCGATGTTGGCATCGGGAAGCTGCATCGCTCGGGTGCCGGCGGGGAAGTCTTTGAACGCCGTCGGCGCTGCGGTCACTTGAGACATGATGTCGAGCAGAATCTCGGCCTTCAGTCGCTTGGGGTAATAGCGAGAGTAGAACCGCTCATCGGGTTCATTCCCTTGGGTGAGTTGGCTGCTGCGCTGGTAGGTCTGAGACGTGAGGATCAGTCGCATCAGCTTCTTGAGATCGTAGGGACGTTCGCCGCTGACCAAAAACGTAGCAAGCGTCGAGAACAACTCCGGGTTGCTCGCCGGATTCGTCAATCGCAGGTCATCGACTTTTTCGACCAGGCCGACTCCAAAGAAGTTCGCCCAGACGCGGTTCACAATCGCTCGGCTGAAGTACGGATTCCCCGGCGAAGTCAACCACGCAGCAGCGGCGATGCGCCGGTCCTCCCCAGACTCAGGCGGCAACGCTTGGCCGTCGAGCGGCTTGGGTGGCTGCGGTTTGCCAGTGCGCGGCTGAATGAGCTCAGACTCGTCGTCCAAAAAGATGACCCGGTGACCATCTCCGCTCCGAAAATCGCCGCCCCAACCTTTACCACGCACGCGAGCAAACAGGCTCGCGAAACCGTAGTAATCGTTGTTCGTCCATTTCTCCAACGGATGGTCGTGGCAATGGGCACACTGAATCGACATGCCCAGGAACGCCATCGAAGTCGTCTCCGCCATGTCCAAGGGGTCTTGATGAAGCGAGTAGAAATTCGCAGCTCCATTGTCGAACGTGCTCCCTTTGGCAAGCACAATCTGGCGGACAAACTCATCCCACGGCGTGTTGTCGGCGACGTTTTGGCGAATGAAGGCGTAGAAGGATTTCAAGGCCTGAGGCCGAAGCTTCTCCCCCGACAGCAACAGGAGGTCAGACCACTTGTAGGCCCAGTAATCGACGAACTCTGGTCGCGTCAGCAATTGATCAACCAGTCGGTCGCGTTTGTCGGGTGACTCGTCGGCGAGGAACGCACGAACCTCATCGGTCGTCGGCAGCACGCCGATCGTGTCGAGAAACGCCCGGCGCAGAAACTCCGAATCGGAGCATCGCGAGGAAGGCGGAATGTTCAAACTCTTGAGCTTTGCGAGCACGGAATCGTCGATGAAATTGGACCGCTCTGCACTCGCGAAGACCACCGCGTCGACCGCTGTCTCATAAGGCGAATTGATCGTCGCGATTACGTTCTGACTGAGATACCACGCGCTGATCGCACCCTCTCCGGAACCGATAATCTTCACGAGACCTCGATCCTCCACGTTCGCAACAGTCGCGTTGGCCGAACTGAACTTGCACCAGCGAGTCACGTCCTCGACATGCCCGTCCGAGAAGTGTGCTCGCACCACCATCTGCTGGCTCGCACCTTTTTTTTGTTGCGACGCCGTCGGCAGAATTTCGAGATGCTTCACGCGCGGATCGTCGTCGCTCGGAGCGGGATGCCCGGCTGCGATCCACTCAGCGATCACACGGTATTCCAAAGAATCGACGTCGAACCGCAGACCTCCCTTGTGAGGAATCGCTCCCGATGGCTTCGTCAGCATCAGGCTGCGTCCCGGGTCGCTCGGCACGACGCGACGCCCGCGAGCCTGCCGAGTCAGCGTCCGAAAATCGGCATCGGGGTCGTAGCCGCGCAGCGAGAGTTTGAATCCCCCCTTCCCGGCCGCCGCCCCGTGACACGCACCCATGTTGCAGCCCGACTTCGAGAGCACTGACTGCACATGATTCCGAAAGCTCCACGAGTGCGGTTGCTCGAACTTTTCGACAGTCACCGACGCCGTCGCTGTTTGGCTTCCGACTTTCGCAGTGATCGTCACCTTTCCGTTGCCAACGGGCACAACGAAGCCGTCTTCGATCTTTACGACCTTCTCGTCCGATGACGTTACGGAGAGACCATCGGCGATCTGTCCAACGACTCGCCCGTCAGTCGTCGCTTGCACAAGAATCCGCTGACGAGCCTCAGGACCACTCAACGTGAATTCCGCGGGCAAGACCGTCAAAGATTCCGCCGCGGTGAGCCCCTCTGAGGCCGACACACACATGATCGCCACGCACAAGGCTGACTCTCGAAGGACTCTGAGCATCGTCGGCATCTCGTTGTTGCAAAAAACAAAAAGGGCAAGCACTCGGCTTGCCCAGAGGGAACAGCAAATCGGTCAAGCAAACAGTTCGGTGATTGGCTTGGTTCCGAAATCAACCAGCGGGAAGGGTCGGCCTGCGGGGCCTGGAAGATGCGCTTCAAGGTTGAAGCCGAGGCTGTGAAAGATCGTCGCCACCACTTCTGCCGGGTTGACCGGACGCTCGGCCGGATAGCCGCCGATCGGATCACTTTTGCCGATGACTCGGCCACCTTGAACGCCGCCACCCGCGAAGTACATCGACCAGCATTGCGGCCAGTGATCGCGGCCGCCCGCCGGATTCACGCGCGGAGTGCGGCCGAACTCGGCGAGATTGCAGACCATCGTGTTGTCGAGCATCCCGCGCTCTTCGAGGTCTTCGATCAACGCCGCATAGCCTTGATCGTACATCGGAGCCACGATGTCGCGCATCCCCTCGATCGACGTAAACGGCTTCGTTCCGTGGATATCCCAAGTGATCTCGTCAAAGACGGTCAAGAACGTGTTGACCGTGACAAATCGCACGCCCGCCTCGACCAACCGGCGAGCCAGCAGGCAGCTTTGACCGAAACGGCTCATGCCGTACTTCTCCCGAACTGCTTTCGGCTCGCGAGTCAAATCAAACGCCGCGCGAGCCTGCTCGCTGGTGACCATGCGGAACGCCGCCTCAAAACTGCTATCGACGAGCTTGGCATTTTCACTTTTCTCGAAGTTATTGACCGTTGTGTCAACGACTTCGCGCAGCTTGCGGCGACGGTCGAGTCGCACTTCGCCAATCTGCTTCGGCGGCAGCAAGTCCGGCACTCGGAAATCTTCTTTCGACGGATCGGCATTCAGAAAGAATGGCGCGTGCGCTTTGCCGAGGAAACCGCTGTCCTGACCATGTGGCAACCCTCCGCCGGTGTTACCCATTGTTTGCGGCATGATGACGTGAGCCGGCAAATCGGTACGACGGCCCATCAGATAACTCGTCACGCAACCGGCATGCGGTGTGATGATGCCGCCGGAGAACAGCCGCCCCGTCTGCATCATCTGATGGCCGGTGTCGTGCACCGCAGCTCCCGTATGAAAGCAACTTCGCACGATCGAAAACTTGTCCGCGATCGCCGCGTGTTTCGGAAAGATTTCGCTGATCTGAATTTCGGGAGACTTTGTGGCGATCGGCTTGAACGGCCCGCGAATCTCAGCGGGAGCATCCGGCTTCGGATCCCACGTCTCAAACTGACTCGGCGCGCCGAGGTTGAAGATCATAATACAGGAGCGTTCTTCCTTGCCCTTCTCGACGGCACCGGCCTGCTTTGCTCGAACCGCATCAGCGAGGGTCAACCCGGTAGCTCCGAGCGCTCCTGCTTGCAGGAAGTCGCGCCGTGTCACTCCGTCGCAGGTGTGAGCCGATCCGTTGCCGGTGAATTGCAGCATGGTGAACTCCAATTGGTCGTGAGCCGTCAGCTCGGCCGCTCCCTCATGGTCGCGGTACCGATCTCTCTCGCATCAGTCACGGCAGATTCTAACATCAGTCGGTTTCACTCACAGCCCGGGAACAAAAAAAGCGAGCGTCGGCGGACCGACGCTCGCTCATTTCGCTCAAAGCTCGAAGGCCTTCCCCCGAGCAACTCGGCCTACTCTGCCGTGCACAACTCTGCGTGCGAAACCCCTTCGATCACGATTCCGTTCGGATCACACAACTCTTCACGGACAATGTTCATGTCCCTCGGAGCCTCAATACCCAA
>Ga0194119_10004600_pt1 | contig 21233 bp, 17 predicted proteins | sample TA2MahC100mmetaG_FD_148620 | JGI IMG/M metagenome (GOLD analysis project Ga0194119, IMG submission 148620) | Freshwater microbial communities from Lake Tanganyika, Tanzania - TA2015018 Mahale Deep Cast 100m | ecosystem: Environmental > Aquatic > Freshwater > Lake | place: Tanzania: Lake...
GCAGGCTTTATGTTGATGAACTCAAGAAAAACAACTGCCGGATAAGTATGACACAAGATGGAAGTCCATATGATAATGCCGTAGCAGAGAGAATTAACGGAATACTAAAGGATGAGTTTTATTGTGATGAAAAGTTTGATAGTTTTGAGCAGGTGAAAATGCATGTTGAGCAATCAATAATGATCTACAATACTAAGCGACCACATTTAAGTTGTTCAATGTTAACACCAAAAGAAATGCATCAGCAGGAATCAATACAAATTAAAAAATGGAATAAAAAATACCTCTCTGCTACGCAGAGAGGTGCATAAATAACAGTCAACCTTTTTTAGGACGACTCAGTTCTATATTTAATTTAATCCAGCCGAATGAATTGCATTAAATAATAATTTAAATGTGCCGTAAGTCCAATGTCTCTTTTGAACTCCAAATCCAAATAAAATTATATGTCCGTTCTTTTGAGTGACATCAACAACAGATGCACGCTTAAATAAATAATCTTCTCCAATTAAAAAGCCGGACTTTAGTAAATCTTTGTCAGGAAACCGGGCAATTATATTTCTGTCAAACTTTCCAAAAGGAGTTGAAGTTGAAAATGCCATTTTACTGCTAACATAAGCAGCAACTTCTTCTTCCATTCCATAACCAATTGGTGTTGTATTATCAACACTCATCTTCAATAGAGATCCGGGGCAAAAGAAATCATTGCTTTTAACATTCTTCAAGACATTAGTTAACCGCAACTGCAAATCGTCAATAGCAAAGTTGGATGATTCACCAAGAGTTATTAAGTATCCGCCGTCTTTCTCAATAAAATTTTTCAAGTTCTCTAATCCAAGCTTTCCAATACCGCTGTCATATTCCGGCGGTTTTGGACGGGAAAATCTTGCAGCATCTCCGCTTGGCTTTCCATTTTTTATAATATCTCCGCTGATATCTGGAAAAATTATCACATCAAATTTTTCTTTCAGTTTTTTATTTTTGAAATCTTTGTTGTGCATTGTTACAAAATTGAATTCGTAGTTTTCAAGGAGTAATCTTGTCCAGCCCTCATCCATACTTGCAGTCCAGGGTTGATAAAGACCAACTTTTATTTTATTAATTTGTTTCAACAAGCTTTTATCAAGTTCATCAACTACATCGAAATTCATGTGCAGATCTTTTGCGGCTTTTAGAACAATATCTTTTATTTTAGTATTTGATTCAATTACTACAGAGCCTTCATTATATGAAGCTCCATCGTTTTCAAATTTTTTAGTATTCCAATAAACTGGTATATTTTCTTTGTGCATTCTATTGATTAAAGTCGAATTAAAATTTAAACCAGATTTGGCTATATAATATTTCCCTTCCAATGGAGATACATTTCCTTCAGGGTAATTTGCATTACTTAATAGAGTTGTATGAAGTGCAAAAGGTTTGTCTATCTGAAAAAATTTTGTTCCCATTAAATAAGGTAATGTCCAACCAGCTACATCATACGGCTGAATTGGAGTTTGCTCTCTAGATGTTCTGAGGTCGGGGTAGTTTTGTTCTTCAAATAAATCTTTAACATAAAGTCCATTTGGCTGTGAAAGATAGATTATATAACTATCTGCCGGATAAATTGTGTTTTCAATCGTGAATTGTTTATCAGAAAAATGAACCTCAACACCCCCAAGCTGAAGTATCTCAATCATTTTTGAAACCGATACAGGATCATTCTGATCTCTTGGTATAACAAATGCAAATGGTTTTCCTTTTAAACCTTTTTCAATGGCTTCCTTTCCCATTTTGTAATAATTCATGAGGATGGCATCTTTGTAATCAGAGGAAATTTTTAGAAGTGCTTCGGTTAATGCAATTTCATAATTAACAATATCGCGCAAGCGCCACCAACCGCCGCGCCATGGATTTGGATAATTTGTTCTGATATCATATGTAGTTAGCTCTCTAGTCGCTCTAACTTCTGAAGGATCAATGTAAATCGGACTTGCAACATTAACACTAGCCATTTCTGAAAGGAGAGAAATTTGATTGTGCCATAAACCGCAATCGCTTGCTGGTCCTTGCCACCACCCTTCGAACATTGCTTGGTCAATAATACCATTGTAACCAAGGTTTTCAAGATGAAGAGCAGTATAACCGCCAATTAATTTTTGCCAGCGCCATATCAACGGATGAACATTTGGATTGAGAGGATCTTTATACGGCACAACAAATAGTCTTGCCCCTCCGCTTCCCATTTGATGTTCATCAAGCCAAACTTGAGGAATGAAATCATGATAAGCAACCTGAACAACGTTTCTTGTTTCTTGTAGATTAAACATGAACCAATCCCGATTGTTATCATGACCAGCATAAGTATGATAAAGCCAAGGCATCGAAGCACCATCATATTCTGTGTTTAAATATTTATTGTACCAATCCACTACCATCGTTGTACCATCCGGATTAATAGATGGCATTAAAAGAAGAATTACATTATCCAAAGATTTAACAATTTCTTCAGAAGTTTTTTTGTTAATCAAATTATAAACTAATTCCATAGACATTTGAGCCGAAGCAATTTCTGTTGAATGGATGTTGCAAGTAACCAAAACAACTGTTTTTCCCTCTTTAACAAGTTGTGAAGCGATTTCATCATTTATTTTTCTTGGGTCAGAAAGCTTTTTAGATATTTCGCGGTATTGCTCAATGTTTTTAATATTTTCTTCCGAGCTGACAATAGCCATGAACATATCTCGTTTTAAAGACGACTTGCCTATTTCTTGATAAATAATTTGTTTCGAAAACTGAGTCATATGTTTGAAATAATTTTGAATCGTTTCGTATGAAGCGATTTTATAATCTGCTCCAACTTTAAATCCTAAAAATTCTTCCGGTGATTTCATCTGTTGCGGATAAATCACAATTGGGAAAAGTAAAATCCAAATGAAAAATCGTTTATACATTTAGACTCCTCTTTATAATTTGATGCAAATATCTTGCTGAAATTAGGAATTCAGAAATTAATAATCAGAAAAATTTTTTTGAAGTTTTAAGAGAAGAAAAAAAATACAAATTGTTAGAGTTCGCTGATATTATTTAACACCGGCACTCTACACTGTTGTAATACTTGCTTATCTTGATGACCATCACAGATTAAAACACAATCAGCGCCAATTTCTGATGCTACCTCAAAATCATGAACTGTATCACCAATTATTAAAGTTTCTCCTTTTCCATTGCCAAGTAATTGCATTAATTTTTTGCCAAGGTGTAGTTTGCCGGCTGCATAGATATTATCGAGCCCAATTACATGAGTGAAATATTTTTTTAAGTTGTAATGTTCTACAAGTTCATCAAGTGTATGTTGTGAATATGCAGATAGTATTGATTGCCCAATTCCATTTGCATGAATTGAATCAAGTGTATTCAAGATCCCTTCATACAATCCGCTTTCAAACTTTCGTCTTTCATATTCATCCATCCAATGCTTCCCTACAACTTCGAAGGATTCCTTTTCAAAATCAAAACCAATATTAGCATAATAATTTTTTACTGGTATTGTAAATGCTTTTCGATAAGTCTCAATAGTTAAAGACTGAAGACCGCGTGGTTCTAAAAGTTGATTTATTAATTCAACACAAAGTGCAACATCATTAAGAATTGTTCCGTTCCAGTCCCAAATGATGTGTTTGTATTTTTCAATCATGGGTACTAATTTATTGTAAATTTATCCCATGACAAAATATTTGCTAAAAAAACCTTTGCGGACTTTGCGCTTATCTTAGCGGCTTTGCGAGGAAAAGAATTCCACGCTAAGTGCGCTAAGTTTTCGCCAAGCTCGCAAAGAAATTCCTTGTTGATTCACTCAGATTCATTCCCTAATTTCACATCGAACAAATCAATTACAAGTAATTGCTGATGAATGTAATTATTATTTCTAAACTCAGTAATCACATCGCAAAAAATTTTTCAATTCTCATTCCATCAGTAAACCGATGGACAAGTTTTCAATTCTTAATTAATAAAGGGGTTTTAAATGATTGAATTCCAATTTCTTGATTGGTTTTGGGTCGTTTTGTTTTTGTTAGTAACGGTTGGCTTAGGTGTTGCATTTTACCGTTTAGGGAAACGATCGGAATCAGATTTTTTCTTGGCTGGAAGAGAGCTTCCATGGTGGCTTCCGGCATCCTCAGTTTATGCAACGCACACTGCAACTGATACACCAATTTGGGTAACTGGTGTAGTTTACAAATATGGAGTTGCCGGATTATGGTACACTTTTTTTGCTGCATGGTGTGCAATAAGTGCATTTGTATCAACAAGAATTTTTAGGAGATCGCTTGCTTACACGCAAGCTGAATGGAATACAATAAGATTTCATGGTGTCGGTGCTGAAATGCTGCGCGGTTGGATTTCAGGCTGGCAAGTATTCATGAATATGTTCATACTTGGTTGGGTTGGTATTGCAATGGGAAAAGTGTGCGAGTATTTATTTGGTTGGGATTTGTGGATTGGATTAGTTCTCTTCTCTTCCCTCTGCGCAATTTATGTTCTTGCTGCTGGATATTGGGGTGTGATAATGGCAGATTTTCAACAAGGTATTATTGCATTCCTTATGATTATTATCGTTTCTGTCTGGGGAATTATGGCTGCCGGCGGTCCTACAGTTATTGCAGATAAACTTACAACAATGGGCGAAGCTTGGCGAATGAATCCGTTTGCATTCACTGGTTGGTTCAGCGGTGAATTCCCGGTTGCATGGTTTATTACAATGATGGTAATCGCTGTAATTGGCGGATTCGGTATGGGAACAAGCATTGATTGGTACGTTGAAGCACAACGAATTCAAAGTGCAAAATCTGTGCGAGATGCAAGTTATTCGATATGGTGGGGAACAGCATTAGTGCTTACACGAAATTCAATTTGGGCTGCTGCAGTACTTGCATTCTATGTTATGTTTCCAAACATCACTTCTCAAAGCACATATGAAATGGGATGGTTCAGATTGGGTTTTGAATATCTTCCAGTTGGACTGATTGGATTTTTCTTCGCAGCAATAATTGCAATACATATTTCAACAATAGCATCTCATTTAAATCTTGGCGCAATGTATTTTACTCGTGACTTGTATTTACACTATTTCAAGCCAAAAGCATCTGAAAAAGAATTGGTTTGGGTTGGAAGAGTTGCAACATTAATCTTATTACTTGGTTCATTCTTTTATGGATTAATGATGGAAGACATTACTTCTTGGCTGATCTTTGCATTGTGGTTAATGGCGGCTGGTGTTTGGCTCCCAAATATTCTTCAAGTTGTCTGGTGGCGTTTTAATGCTTGGGGATATTTATCAGCTTGGATTGCAAATCTGGGAATCAGCTGGCTTGTAGTATGGATACTTCCGCATTTTAATATTATTCCTTCACTACCAGATTATCAACAGTTTTGGTTATTAATGCTTTTAGGAGCTTTGATTTTTCTGCCGGTAACATTCCTCACAAAACCCGAGCCAATGGAGCACCTAATAAAATATTATGTTCAGGCAAGACCGATTGGATGGTGGGGACCAGTAAAGCGAGAAGCAGAAAAACTTGGATTACTTGTTCATGTTGAACTGAATAACAAGGAGGTAAAAAAATGAAATACATAAAAAGAGATTGGAAGCCGGGCGATGCAGATGAATGGACAAAAGAAGATTGGATTACAATTATTATCTCCCCTCTTTGTTACATTTTATTGATGATTGGGACTGTACTAAGTTTTCTTTTGAACGTACTAGGTTTCATTTTATTAGCAGTTGGAATTTTTCTCACCTGGTTTATGCATTGGGTAATTGATCCCAAATTGAAAGTTATTTCAAGTGAATACGAAAAAAAGCAGCATGAATATTTAGAAAAATTAGAGCGTAATGCACGCTGGGAGGAAATTCATGGATAAAGGATTAGCAATGGTAATTGGAATGTCGCTCTCTTATGCAGCTTCATTTCTTGGTTTGTTGTTAGCTTGGTATTCATATCGCAAACATCATGGTAAGAAGAAATGATACAGCTACTACTTAACTCTCAAAGAATTGGAGATGCTTGGCTAGGGTTTATAATCCCAGCAATTATTCTTGGACTTTCTGTACTTTTGACATGGATACTCTATAAAAAGTTTTCAAAATAAACATTGTGAGCTTTGCGATTTCTTTGCGTCTTTGCGAGGTACATCTTTCCACGCAAAGCTCGCTAAGGTTTCGCTAAGTCGCAAAGAAAAAAAATGCACGAAAATGATATTGCTAAAATAATTGTACAAACTGTTTTTGATCTACACAAAAATTTAGGCCCTGGTTTATTAGAATCTGTTTATAAAAATTCATTAGCATATGATTTAAAAGAAAAAAGTTTGATTGTAGAAAGTGAAGTTCCAGTTCCGTTTGTATATAAAGAAGTTAAACAAGATGTTGGATTTAGGCTTGATTTGTTAATTGAAAAGAAAGTAGTTGTTGAAATTAAAGCTATAGAATTACTTGCACCCGTGCATTTTTCCCAGGTTCTTACATATCTAAAATTAGCAAATATTAAACTTGGATTACTTGTCAACTTTAATGTAAACCTTATAAAAGAAGGTATACACAGAATTGTAAATAATCTATAACTGCGGACTTTGCGATTTCTTTGCGTCTTTGCGAGGTACATCTTTCCACGCAAAGCTCACTAAGGATTCGCTAAGCCACAAAGGAAACATGAAGATGAAAAAAATATTATTATTTATTCTTATTCCGTTTAGTTTATTAGCACAGAGCAACGTCGATAAAATTGTTGAACGGCTTGATCAATTAAGTGAAGTATCTTTTAATAACTGGAAATACTCAACAAATTTTTCACTAAAACCAGAAGAAATTTTGAAAGATGACTTCGATGATTCGAATTGGCAATCAGCAACTCTCAACCAAAGATTTACTTTAGATTCATGCTGGTTTAGAAAAGTAATTGAAATGCCGGAATTAATAGCTGGTATTCCCTTGCATGGCAAAGTTCTCTTTCTAAATTCTGTAGATGATTTTAGCTACATGTGGATTAACGGTATGTACATGGGAAAATTTCCTTGGGATGGAGAAGTTCTTTTATCAGAAAACACAAAGCCGAATTCTAAATTTGTTGTTCTTATCAAAGCAATTAATACTGGCGGTCCTCTCCGACTTATACGTGCTAAAATAGATTTTGAAAAACCAACAGCAGTTCAAAAATTAATTAAGAATTTGTCTCTCAGTTTGCGTGTTGGCCAAAAACTATTAAGCTTCGATACTTACCAAAGTAATGAAAGAGTTAAGATTGATCCTAAAACTGACCATTCAAAAATTAACCGAACTGATAAAGAAAAACTGAACAAACAATTACAAGAACTTGTTTTAAAGGTTAATACTGATGCTTTGATTAATGGCGATACCGCAAATTTTATTCAATCTGTAAATAGTATTAAAAAGGATTTAAAGCCAATAAACGATTTCGCAAAAAAATTTACTTTACAATTTTCTGCTAATGCTCACATTGATGCAGCGTGGTTATGGCGTAAGAAAGAAACAGAAGAAGTTACTAAACGCACTTTCTCGGCTGTAATGAATATGTTCAAAGCCAGACCAGATTTTACTTATACCCAAAGTCAAGCTGCTCTTTATGATTGGATGAAAATTGATTATCCAGAATTATTCGACCTAATAAAAAGTTATGCAAACAAAGGACGGTGGGAAATATCAGGCGGAATGTGGGTTGAGCCTGATTGTAATTTGCCAAGCGGTGATTCATGGGCACGGCAACTTTTATATGGACAGAAGTTTTTCAAAAATAATTTTGGAAAACAAGCTAGCATCGGATGGAATCCAGATTCATTTGGTTATAATTGGAATCTTCCTCAATTCATGTTGCAAGGCGGACTTGACGCATTTATAACTCAAAAAATTGGGTGGAATGATACGAATGTATTTCCACACAGATTATTTTGGTGGCAGTCTCCTGATTGTTCAAAAATATTGACTTATTTCCCGTTCAGCTATGTAAATGAAATTAATAATCCTTTTGGATTAGTTGATTGGTTGCGGCAATATGAAGCTAATACTGGCTTAACAAAATTACTCGTTCTATTTGGAGTTGGTGATCATGGCGGCGGACCATCACTTGAAATGATGGCTCGCATTGATCAATTAAGAGAGCTGATGATTTATCCAAATATTGAATTTGGAACTGCTCAAAGTTACATTGATTGGGTTCGCAAGCATGATTTATCTAAAATTCCAACATGGAATGATGAACTCTATTTAGAATACCACAGAGGAACAGCAACCACACAATCCAACACAAAACAATGGAACAGAAATAATGAAGTTTTATTAACCAATGCAGAAAAATTTAGTTCGATTGCATCTTTATTCGGCGACGAATACAAAACAAATTACTTACGAGAAGCATGGCAGACTGTTTTGTTCAATCAATTTCATGATATACTTCCCGGTTCAAGTATAAGAGAAGTCTATATTGATTCTGATAAGGATAATCAATATGCCCATAAGTTGGGAAATCTTGTACTAATAAATTCACTTCAACATATAGCATCTAAAATAAACACCTCAGAAATAAAGAATGGTAAAGTTATTGTTGTTTATAATCCGTTAGGATGGAATAGAACAGATGTTGTGACTGTAAAACTCCCATTTGGCGATGACTTCAATTACACAATAAATGATTTGCAAGGTAAAGAAATTACCTCTCAAATAATTACAGAGGATAAATATTCTCGACAAATAATTTTTATTGCTGATGATGTTCCTTCTCTGGGTTATAAATCGTATGTGATTAAAAAATCATCTTTGGCTAATTCAATAAATAACAGAGAACATGCACCTACATTTATAGAAAACAAAAATTTCAGAATAAGTTATAACGAAGAAAAGGGATGGTTAAAAAGTGTCTTTGATAAAAATTTAAATAAAGAATTACTTAGCGGATACGGAAATAAATTACAACTATTAGAGGATTTACCAAGTGCATGGGATGCTTGGAATATTGGTTTAACCGGAAAAGAGTTTCCTTCAATATTTAGGAAAGCTGAGATTGTTGAAAATGGTCCAGTTAGAACCGTTTTGCGCTTGCATCATGATTATTTAAAACCAGGTGTTGTTAAAAGTTTTCCTACGGAAGATTATCCTAATACATTTTTCACTCAAGATATTATTCTTTATGATCAATTGGATAGAATTGATTTCAAAACAAATGTTGAATGGTGGGAAGATAAAACAATGCTCAAAGCCGCTTTTCAACTCAATGTTAAAGACACAATTGCAACTTATGAAATTCCGTTTGGAACAATAAAAAGGTCAACAACACTGAAAGCGCAATGGGACAAAGGTAAATGGGAAGTGAACGCTCAAAAGTGGGCAGACTTATCGCAAAATGATTTTGGAATTAGTTTGCTTAACAAAACAAAATATGGATACGACACACGTGGAAACACAATGCGGTTATCACTTCTCCGCTCACCCAAATGGCCGGATCCAACAGCAGACCGCGGTGATCATACTTTTGAATATTCATTATATCCTCATAAAGGCAAGGTTGAAAACAGCGAGACAATTTATAAAGCTTATGAATTTAATTACCCGCTTTTGACTTATATTACCGATTCACATCAAGGGGAACTGCCGCTCACTGATTCATTTGTAAAAATTAATTCCAAAAATGTTATTATAACTTCTATCAAACATGCCGAAGAAACTAAGAACGCTTGGATAATTACTTTTTATGAATCACAAGGAATTGATACTAAAACAGAAATTGTACTGCCATTCAATCCAACAAAAGTAGTCGAAACAAACTTTCTGGAGGATGATTTTAAGAATGTTAATTTTGTTAACAGCAAAATTCAATATTCAGTCCCGAAAAATTCAACAAGAGTATTAAAAGTATTTACAAAATAGCGAGGATGAAATGCCAAGGGAAATAAAAGAGGATCAAAATTATAAAGACAAACTTCTTAAATTAATTCCGAGTGAGATTGTAGCTGCATATTTAGTAATACTCGGAATATTAAGCAATGAAGAAATTACAATTCAAGAAACCAACATTACTGTAATTGTACATTGGGTTGTGTTTGGTATTATTCTAATTCTTACGCCGGTTTACTTGAGAAAATTCCAAAATGTGATGAAACTTTCACAACTTATATTAACTTCGTTGTCATTTGTTGTTTGGAGTTATTCTCTAGGTGGTCCGTTTGCGGTATCGAATTTTTATCATTCAACAATTGCATCGATCTTATTAATCTTGTGGACGCTTGCTGCACCTACTTTTGTAAAAACTAATCCAATTAATCAATAGGCATAAATATGAAAATTAAAAATATTATAATATTCAGTGCGGCTCTTTCAATTCTCGCATTTAATATTTCAGCACAAGAAAAAGAGCAAAAAATTACCAAAGAAAATATTGAACATGCAGAAAAAATACTTGGGCTTGATTTTTATGATGCAGAACGCGATTCAATGCAAGATGCTCTTAACGAACATTTAAAAAGTTTAGAGGGAATTAGAAAAATTAAATTGAATAATAATGTTTTTCCTTCTGTTTTGTTTAATCCAATTCCTATTGGTTTTAAATTTCCATCAACTCAAAAGCCTATTAAATACAGCAACTATTCCTATGCAAAGCTCCCAACTGACAATAACGAGCTAGCATTTTATACTATTGGCGAACTCGCACAGCTAATCAAAAACAAAAAAATTACTTCAACTCAGTTAACAAAATTTTTTATTGAGCGTTTGAAAAAATATGATCCTATGCTTCATAATGTTATCACTATTACAGAAGAACGTGCATTAGCTGAAGCAAAAAAAGCTGATAATGAAATTGCTAAAGGGAAATACCGCGGATTACTTCATGGAATCCCTTATGGAGTAAAAGATTTACTTTCAACAAAGATTTACAAAACAACCTGGGGTGCAAACCCGTACAAAGATCAAGTAATTGATGAAGATGCAGAAGTAATTAAAAAATTAGAACAAGCTGGTGCTGTGCTAGTTGTAAAGCTTACAATGGGTGCGTTAGCTTGGGGTGATGTCTGGTTTGCCGGCAAAACAAGAAATCCATGGGATACAACTCAAGGTTCTAGCGGTTCTTCAGCTGGTTCTGCTTCTTCTGTTTCTGCCGGATTAGTTCCATTTGCAATCGGCACAGAAACACATGGTTCAATTGTATCTCCGTCAACAGTCTGCGGCACAACTGGATTACGTCCTACATACGGCAGAGTGAGTAGAACTGGTGCAATGGCTTTAAGCTGGTCGATGGATAAGATTGGCGTTATAACAAGATATGCAGAAGACCTAGCAATAGTTTTTAATGTTATCCGCGGATTGGATAAAAATGATCCAACACTTTATGATGTTCCCTTCAATTATGAGCCAAAAATAAATTTCAAAAAGTTAAAAATTGGTTACTTGAAAAATGATTTTGATAGAAAATATCCATTTCATGATAATGATTCTCTGGCATTAAAAAAATTAATTGAACTTGGTGCAGAACTAATTCCGATTGAACTTCCTGATTTTGCTGGAAGAAGTATATCATTCATTTTAAATGCGGAAGCAGCTGCAGTTTTTGATGAACTTACTCGCAGCAATAGAGATGATCTGCTTGTCCGCCAAATAAAAAATGCCTGGCCTAATAGATTCCGCGCTTCACGCTTTATTTCTGCAGCGGATTATATTAATGCGAATAGAATTAGAACTATACTGATACAAGAAATGGAAAAAATATTTGACAAAGTTGATTTGTATTTGTCCCCTTCTTGGGCTGGAAATAATTTATTATACACAAATTTAACCGGACACCCATGCGTTGTAGTCCCAAATGGATTCAGTGACAAAGGAACTCCTACCAGTATGACTTTCATGGGCAAGTTATTTGACGAAGGGACAATTATAGCTTTTGCAAAGGCATATCAAGAAGATACTGACCATCATAAAAATCATCCAAAATTAGATTGAATATCTTAACACTAAGAGCTGAAAGCTAATAGCTAGAAGCTCTTAGTCAATTTTTTTGTTGTCTAAGTAACTTACCGCATCGTCCACAGCTTTGTGTATTCCGGTAATAACCAATGTATCCTTCGCTTGCAGATTTTCTTTGCCGGAAGGATTTGAAATTATTTTCCCATTCCGAACAATAGTGATAATTGTTGCTTCGGTAGCAGAACGCAAATTTATTTCAGCCAATGTTTTTCCAATATGAATATTGTCCTCTCCGACATAATAAGTTTCAGTTAAACCTAATGCAAGTATTTCATCAAGATGAATAAAAGGATGAATCTCTTCCTCTGATTTTCTCATAACACGGTAACCTTCGCTTCTCAAAAGTGCTACTTGCTTGGAACGGACATTTAAGGGTATGTGATACTTTTCTAAAACTTTGTTAAAAATCTGCAACGAAGTTTCAAATTCCTCAGGAATAACAACATCGGCACCAAGTTTTATAAACGCATCTACTTCGGCGATGTATCTGGTTCTAACAACAGCATAAATATCTTTATTTAATTTTTTTGCAACACGTAAAGCAAGTTTAGCTGAAGGCGGATCTGATATTGCCAGGACAATTACTTTCGCATTTTCGATGTTTGCAGATAACAATAATTCTGCTCTTGTAGTATCACCGTAAATAATATTCTCTCCCTTCGCTTTCTCTTTTTTTACAGTTTCTGAATTTAAATCGATTACGATATATGGTATTCCAGTTTCTTTAAGTACTTGTGCTAAATTTCTTCCGTTCAAACCGAATCCGGCAATCATCACATGGTTGCTTATTTTAGTTTTTTGTTCAACTCTGTTTTTCCCCGAAAAAATTGATTTAACTTTTATCCGAGCAGACAAGTTATGTGCAAAATATATTGCAAATGGTGTTAAAACCATGGTAAACACTGATGAAGCAATGAACGCATTATAAAATGATGATTCAATTAAATCGTATTTCATCCCAGCTTGAGAAAGAACAAATGAGAACTCTCCGATTTGAGCGAGAGTTAATCCCGTGATAATTCCAATCCGTAAAGGAAATTTCATTACAATAACCACAGCTATCACAATTAAACATTTTAATACTATTATTCCTAGTGTTAAGGTGGTAAGTATAATTGGATTTTGTATTACAAAGTTAAAATTTAACATCAACCCGATTGATACGAAAAAGAGAGTGTTAAATGCATCTTTAAAAGGAATTATTTCTGATAGGATTTGATGACTGAAATCTGATTCTGATAAAATTAAACCAGCAAGAAACGCTCCAATTGCAAAGGACAAACCAATTGAATGTGTCAAGTAAGCCGTTCCGAGTAGTAACAGTAAAATTCCAACAGTAAATATTTCTCTAACACGCAGCTTTGCTATTTGAATAAGTATTTTTGGCATTAAAAACTTTGCTAACATTACAATAACTGCAACCGCTGCTACAGATGCAAGTAATTTCAAGAAGATATCAGACACTACCAATTCTGAAGTTGCTCCAAGAATCGGGAGGAAAATGAGCATTGGAACAATGGAGAGATCTTGAAAAATTAAAATGCCAAGCGCTATTTTGCCGTGCGGTGCATCAAGCTCATTTCGATCAGATAATATCTTTAAGACAATTGCAGTGCTTGATAAACTGATCAGCATTCCAATATAAATACTTTTATAAATCTCAATTTGCAATATCATGAACAGCGCACTAAAGATAATTACCGTTAGAGATATCTGTAATCCTCCGGCAATAATCAAAAATCTTTTCATCTTCATCAGTTCTTTTAGCGATACTTCCAAACCAATAAAAAAGAGAAGAAGTATCACCCCTATCTCTGCCATAGTTTCGATTTCCTTAATCCCGATTATTAACTGAAGTCCGGAAGGACCAATCAACATACCCGAAACTAAAAAACCGACTATGCTTGGTATTTTTATTCGATTGAATAAATAAATAATCGGAATGGATACGAGCAAAATAATTACAATGTCTTTTATTACCGCAAACTGTTCCATATTACCTTTGCTGAATACAAATTATTGCTTAACAATATATTAAATAAGTTTATTAGTAAAAATATTATCAGATATAAAAAGATATTTGATAATTAAATCGAATTTTAAATGAATTGAAATATTACAGCTTAAGAATTACATTGATGTTGAGATTCAATTAACCAAGGAGGAAAACGTGAAAGTCCTTGGCGCTTATGAAAAAGCACTTATATATATCGACAAACATTCCAAAGAAAGTGATGTTGCCTCTTCAAAAAAAACTAGTCTAAATACTGGTCCAACAATCACGATTTCGCGAGAAACTGGAATTGGTGCAGCAAATATCTGTACAAAACTAATTGAATATTTTAAGGAAAAAGTTGGAAATGGAACTCAAGATTGGATTTATCTTGACAAAGATTTGATTAGTAAGATAATGGAAGATCATAATCTCCCATCTCATTTTAAAAAATTTCTTGAAGAAGAGAAACCGCCAAAGCTTGATGCTTGGTTTGGAGAAATACTTGGGATTAGTCCTTCTAAGATTATGTTGCTCAATAAAACAATTAAAACAATAAAACAATTAGCTGAATATGGAAATGTAATTATCGTTGGACGAGGTGCAAATATTGTTTTAGCTAATCATGAAAAATCATTTCATGTTCGCTTAGTTGCACCGCTTAATTATCGAATTGAAAGCGCAATGAAACTTTATAATCTTGATTCTAAAACAGCATCAGATTTTATTAAAAGCGAAGACGAAGCAAGAAAAAATTATATCTCAAAATTTTTTCATAAAAAAATTGACGAGCCTCATCATTATCATGCCGTAATAAATATTAATCTTCTAAGTCATGTTGAAATTGCCGAAATGATAGGTCATTGTGTAATTAAACGATTTATGAGTTAAAATTCTTTAATTGTAACATGACTTTAAAGAGCCTATTTTAGATTAAACAATTTCCCGGGAGAATTATAAATGAAAAGAAAAAACTTTTTTTGGCTGATTACAATTCTTTTCTCTTTTCTAACAATTTTAAATGCACAAAATGCAAAGCTAAAACAGCTTGATGATTATATAAAAAAGGCAATGATTGATTGGAAAACACCAGGATTCGCTGTTGGAATAGTTTTAAATGACTCAGTCATTTTTACTAAGGGCTACGGAACAAAAGAGTTTGGAAAGGACTATCCAACAAATGAAAAAACTCAATTTATTATTGCTTCATGTTCAAAAGCATTTTTAACTGCCTCACTTGCAATATTGGTTGATCAGAAAAAATTGAATTGGGATGACCCAGTAATTAAATATCTTCCAACATTTCAGATGTATGATCCATGGGTAACAAAAGAAATAACTATTCGAGATTTGGTGACTCATAGAAGCGGACTTGCAACATTCAGCGGTGATTTTCTATGGCTCGGTTCAGATTACACTAGTGAAGAAGTTGTAAACAGAGCACGATTTCTAAAACCAACTTCCAGCTTTAGAAGTAAGTATGGATACCAAAATATTATGTTCATTACTGCTGCACAAATAGTTAAAGCTGTAACAGACACAGCTTGGAGTGATTATGTGAAATATCATATTATCAATCCCCTTGGTATGAATAACACTACAACAACATACAAGGACATGCGGAATTCAGAAAATGTTTCTAAAGCTCACTATGAAAAAAATGGCGAGATTAAAATTTATTCAGATAACCAAAATGATAATGCCGGTGGTGCGCTCGGTTTAAATTCTTGTATTAAAGATGTTGCACAATGGTTACGTCTGCAATTGGGAAAAGGTAAAATTGATAATAAACGAATATTTAGTGAGCGGCAATGGAATGAAATGACATCGAATCACATGTTTTTGGGCTCACTTAATTATGGTCTCGGTTGGTTTATAAGGTATTGGAACGGCAAGAAAGTACTTAATCATGGCGGTGGAATGCCGGGGATGATTTCCGATGTTTCGTTCATTCCAGAAATTAATTTTGGCGTTGTTATACTAAGCAATACAGACATTTCAATGACTAGCGCGATAAGAAATTATATCTATGACTTATTCACTGGAGCTGAGCCAAAAGATTATAGCAAAACTTCTCATGAAGCTGTTCAAAAAAGAATTGATAGCTACGAAAAAGAAAACACACGTAGGGATGAAGTTAGAGTTAAAGATACAAATCCTTCACTTCCTCTCGATAAATATTGCGGCATTTACGAAGATAAAATGTATGGGAAAGCAGAAGTTTCTCTAACTAACGGAGAATTGTTTTTACAATTTCTGCCATCAAAAACATTTCACGGAGTTTTAAAACACTACCACTTCGATACTTTTTATATTGACTGGGATGACGAATTTTTAACTCGCGGTTGGGTAAAATTTGAAATGGATTTCAATGCAGAGATTCAAAAATTCACGATTGAAGTTCCAAATTCACCGGATTTTATCTTTACGGAATTATTATTTGAAAAAGTTAAAAATATAAACTGATTGTACGAATTAGTTGTTACCGAAATATTTTGAGGTTTTAGTGAAAAGAATAGTATTGATCTTTTGGGGGTTAACTTCAACAATTTTATTTTCTCAATCCTTGATCGGCAGCAACACCGTTAAATTCAACTCGTTGGATATGATTACTGATGCAAAGAATCTTGCTCTTGGAGAATCTTTTGTAGCAAATGATGATGCCCCAAATTCTTTTTTTGAAAATCCGGCTGCACTTTTTAATAGAGAACGTATCAGTATATTTTATAATTATCGATCACACGGATGGATTAACACGGTAAAAAATGCAAACTTTTCCAGTTTTGGCGGAAGTATAAAATTACCATTCGGAAAATTTGGAATTATGTATAACCGTTTTACTTCAGGGAAATACACTGTTAATCCCACGGACCCTAATTCAGCTGCTGAATCGAGTTATAATACTATTATCATTTCGAATGCTGTTGATTTTTCAAAAAGTTTCACTGTTGGTGCCAATGCCAAAATTTTTAATTATTCCTTCTCAACTTCGCATAGGCGTCAACTTAAGAATAGAAGTTTCTGAGAAAAGTTGACCCTATCGCTTCGGGTTTCATAATTACAATAGTACCTTATTTGATCAAACAGAAAGTTTTCGTTTTTCAATTTCTCAGTCAAAGTACCCAGTAGAATAAATTCTAAATTCCTTGTCACAAATTGCATCATTTTTAATAGACTGATCTCCCTACTATTAGTTTTGTTGGTCTTGGATAAGATATAGTTATAAAAATGCACTTGGAAAAGAGTTATATATATTAGCATACAGTAAATGTATGATTCCGTTCTTATCTTATTTGCATTCTGAGGTACATCAATAATTTTGAAATAACTTTTCCACGACTTGAAGATGATTTCTATGCGCCATCGAATAAAATATAATTCTGCTATGTCGGTAGAAGATAATACTTCTTTACTAACATTTGTTATGAATAACTCCCAGCCCAGTAAGTATAAATGATCTTGGCTGGGATTGCATCGTTTATCCCGATTAGCTTTTGCTTTCCTTCGTCTTTCGTTGGACACTTCTTCTTCTACCGGAAGAGCTATCAATCGAACCGGTAATTTTTCTTCTTGCCCGAGAAATACTTCTATATCCAACTTGCCCCGTTTCTTCAGCATTTTTGCCAAATCGATCACAACCTCATCTTTACTTGATAAAACATTGACTCCTTTCCACATTCGACTTATGAAGTATATTCCTTCTTTGTTGAATTTCTTAAATACTTTTAGAACGAAGTATCCCAAATCTCTTATTATTAAATCTCCCCGTTTTGCTATTTGGACTATATTTGATGAATATCCTTGATCGTTTTCTCTGAATGAGGTCACATCTAATCGAACAAATTTTCTTCTCGTTATGTTGTATGCCGCTTGTACTTTTAATATTGCAGTTTTGTCTCTATTGTTTTTATACCCATTTCCCGGATACGTTTCATTAAGTTTATCGCTCAACTGAATACATGTGCTGTCTTCAACTATTACATTCTTGAACATTTTCAGCTTCCCGCTTTCTCGTTTTTTAACCTTACCGCTTAGCGTGTCGTTTATTATTGCCGATAAGACTTTCTTTAGAAATTCTATTTGTTCTTGACACATCTTTTTCCACAATGCTTGTTTTGATACACTCTCTTTTATTATCCATCCTATTTTTATTGCCCAGTTTTGATATGTATGATTCTCTCGGCTTTTGACCATCATTAAGAATCCCAGTATAAAATCTCTTGCACTTATCTTCTTTGATTTCCTTTTGGAAAACCCACTTTCCTTTGATAGTTTTTCTATGTTAATTTTGTTAAGCTTTTCTTCTATGAAACTAACTTTGCTCTCTTTTTTATTTTTGCTGTTTGCTCTCATTGACTAGTCCTTTTTGTTTGTGCTAAACAAATTTACTAGTCTTTAGGCAAACAGCTTTTATTGCTTAAGTTGACGCCTATGCGCATTTGCGGGGACTGTTTATAGCAGATTGATTCTTTTAGTTATTATTTATTTAAAGAACACTTTTCTCAAACTCTTGACTTTTCACATAATGGCTTGAAGAACGGGTTAGGCATTTTTTATACAAATATCTATTAATTAATATCAGGGCATTATTCATTTTTCCTTTTTTTATAGCTTTCTAAAGCTGCTTTAATACTAGAGTCTGTGAATTGCCCATCCTTTTTAAACATAGCAACAGATTTTTTAAGAGCTGAGACCATGGTTGTTGATAATTCTTTTTCTGTTATTCCCTTTTTTGAAATAGCATTTTTATATGATTGAATCATATCATTGAAGGCTTTATTGATAATTTTATCACCCTTTATATAAGGCGATTTATCTTTGATATTATTTGAATAATACCATTCATGATAGACACCATCACATCCGTCATATTTGATATATACATTACCTTCATCCAGAATTAAAGAAAAATATTCTTGGTTACCGTTTCCACAATCACGAATCCACGAATATGAAAACAATGCGAAAATATTATTCGATAACAAAAACATTAGTAATGAAATAATAATTATCTTTTTCATTCTTTACTCCTATTTATTATCCTAAAGTAAATTTAAGACCAAGAACAATGGATTGATCTAACTGTCTTCTATTAGAAAGTTCTTTATCGTACACTAGCCTATTTGTATACTGAATTGACAGAAAGCGGAATTCCAAACTACAAAGTAATAATGAGCTAAATCTGGAATTTGATATGCTCTTAAAAAAATCTTTCTTCATTAGAAAAAGAGAATTCAAAGGCACTCCGATGGAAACATCTTCACTTAACTGTTTGGAAAAATTAAGATTAAAAACAGCCGATGGTCCATTAATAAATTCCGCATCGCTCTTTGGAATGTTTTCGCTTGAAAGAACATAATGCTTTTTTATAATCTGTTGAAAAGAATAACCAATACCGTATGTTAATTTTAATTCTTGATCTTCGTTGGTTTCAATTAAGTATTTTTTTTCACCGGCAAAAATAGTATGTGTCAAGAATAGCGGATCAAGAAATTGGGTCTCTTGATCGTCAATGTATCCTCGCTTCAATTGGGTTTCGGCTTTGCTTTGAAGGAACAATCTTAAACTCGGGGTATCAATTAATTTTATTGAAGGCATTAAATTGAGAATGAAAACATCTTGTGTCTTTTCGGGAATTGAACCGTCTTTTACGATTTGTCCAAAGCTGATGAATAAGTCGGAGTCAAAATGGAAATTTTCACTTGCATAATTGAGACTAGACTCTAGATTAAGTAACCACTCCAAGTTTTCTCTGTCATTTTGACTCTTACTTGAATGAGTATAGGTTAATCCGATACTGGGTTTTAAGCTTACGGAAACTCCTTTTTCTTGTGCAAAAATAGTAATAGAAAAAATACAGTAAAAAAATAGTATTTTCATAAACATTACTACCTCCAACTAGTAAGATATCTTTACTTAATTCCTTCATCAGTTATTCCGTAATTATTTACCGAAGTATAAATGACAACTTTAAAGGAATTTAATTTTTTATTTAGAATGAAATCAGGACTTTCAAATAACAACGGATTCTTGCCGGTTTTACTACCAAACGGGGATTTTTGAATTCCTTCGATCATAAAATTAACATGAAGTTTTTCTTCTCTAGTTAATTCTGCTTTTTTTGCGATGGAATCATATAATTTCTGTGCTAACTTACACACTAATTTGTAAGAACCATTCTTTAAATTCTTGAAATGATAAGTGCCTAAATGGTCGGTTTTCCCTGATTGTACTATTGTGTATGTTTGTTCCACTTCGTTCATTATTTCTGCAGTAATGAGAGCGCCAGGGACTGGATCCAAAGTCAATTTTTGTCCATCCGCTTTATTAATGCAGAATAAGAATGTAAATAATACGAATGCGATGTTTGTGTTTATTGAAAATTTTAGCATAAGATATCTCCCTTCGTTTAATTTTTAATCAATAATTTTACCAACGATTTTTTAGTATTTATAAGAAAATAATTCGACAATAGTAAAAACATTTTAAGCATCACTTTTCCCACTAACAGCAAAAGTGCCTTTATTTTCGGCTTTTGCGTCTGATTTCCAAGTTAATACATATCTAAAGACGATACCGTTTTTTAATCTTTTACCGTTTTCTTTTTTAAACTTTACCTTAATCTTCTTGGATCCTTGCAAATCAAATTTATGTTTTAGAGCAAAACTTTTTGAGGGCTTGATTGTAAAAACAAATGTTCCTAAAGAAGGAAGATTTGCGATATTCGGCAGATTATTGCTTGTATTTGAAAAAACGATTTCAAATTCACCATTTGGGTCTGTGGTTACATTTGCAATAGGTTCATCATCGGGTTCAAGTTCAATAGTAATTTCTGCACCAGGAACTGGTTCACCCGCTTGAGCTTTACTAATACAAAAAAATAGTAAAAAAATAGTAAGCAGTAACATTTCAATTTTGTTTCGTGTAAACATAATAATTCTCCTTTTTTTTATTAGTAAATGATACAACATTAGTCATGCTTACAATGGATAAAACAGAATGCCTTACTATTAATTAACCCGACAGAGAACAACTTATCTTAAGTGTGTTATCCACCGGTATTTTGTTTATTAAATTTATAAAAACTCAATTTTATGCTTGCTATCACGCACATCTAATTATTTAAAAATTTATGTCAAAGTGAGCTTGGGGAAAAATCAGAATTAAGCTCAACAGCTTAATCTAACTTTGTTACGTGGGCGTATGGAAATTAGTAGAATATGTTTAAAAGAGCAA
>Ga0194119_10004602_pt1 | contig 21222 bp, 18 predicted proteins | sample TA2MahC100mmetaG_FD_148620 | JGI IMG/M metagenome (GOLD analysis project Ga0194119, IMG submission 148620) | Freshwater microbial communities from Lake Tanganyika, Tanzania - TA2015018 Mahale Deep Cast 100m | ecosystem: Environmental > Aquatic > Freshwater > Lake | place: Tanzania: Lake...
GGGACTTCCCAGAGTCCAGCAACTCCATGGCTTTCAGCCTGCGCGTTTCCGCGTCTTTTCGTTTTCCGCTGTATGGCATGCATGGGGTATCGGCCACCCGGCCCATCGGCCATGAATCTTTTTTTCAAGCGTCAATAGCCCCTGCGGGGCATGGTGTTCTGACGAGGAGCCCGTGCGTCAACCGGACACTACTGAGCACGCGTGGTGAACCCGGCCCGCGGCTTCGCGTCGCTGCCGGTGGCGGTATTCTCACTCCCATCATGATTGGCAGCGTGCCTGGGACAGCCCGTGACCCGGCGGTCGTCGATTTCGGCATCGACGAGCGGGGCCACGGCCGTCGGCTCGAGCGGCTCGGCGGCGTGCTCGTCGACCGGCCGCTTCCGCAGTCCACCGACCGGCGCCGGCAGCCCAGCCTCTGGCACAAGGCGGTGGCCACCTACACCGCCGGCACGGGAACCCCCGCCGAGAGCCGCGGTGCGTGGCACTTCGCGAGCCCGCCCCCGGACCCGTGGCAGGCCATCGTGCCGATCGCCGGGCACGCGGTCGTGCTCGAGGTGCATCCAGCGCCCTCCGGCCAGGTGGGCGTGTTTCTGGAGCAGGTCGCCCAGTGGGAGTGGCTCCACCGGGCGACACGGCTCGGCATGCCGATCCTCTCGCTGTTCGCCCATTCCGGGGCCGCGAGCCTCGCCGCCGCAACTGCGGGAGCCGAGGTGGTGCACGTCGATGCCTCGCGGCAGGCCATCGCGCTGGCCCGCCGCAACGCCGGAGCCTCGGGCCTCGACCACCTCCCGATCTCGTGGGTCTGCGAGGATGCCGCGACCTACGTGGCGCGATGCGGGAAGCGCGGCCGTCGGTTTGCCGGCGTCGTGCTCGACCCGCCGTCATGGGGCCACGGGCCCAGGGGACAGCCGTTTTCGATCGATCGGCACCTCGAAGGCCTCGTCGCCGACGTCGCCCGCCTGCTCGATCCGGCCGCGGTTGGACCGGTGCTCCTCACCTGCCACTCGCCCGGCTGGCATCCGGCGCGGCTGCGGGACACACTGGCCGAGTCGCTTGCGGCCGCGGACCGGCCGCCGGACGGCAGCATCGAGTGCGGCACGCTCGATCTCGTCGACGACACCGGTCGCCCGCTCACCCTCGGCGGATTCTCCCGCCGTGACCCCGCGTCATGATCAGCGCTGAATCGATCACGAGCCCCGCCAACCCGCGCATCAAGCGGGCGGCGGCGCTGCGCGACGCCGACGGACGCCGGACGACCGGGCTGACGCTCGTGGACGGCCGCCGCGAACTCGCCCGGGCCGCCGCCGCCGGCATCGAGATCGTCGAGGTGTTCGTCGACGCCCGCCGGCTCGCGGACGCCGCCGCCGGTGACTTCGGCACGCCGCTCGCCGACTGGCTGGCGACGCTCGCAGCCGGTGGAACGCAGGTGGCGACGGCATCGGAGCGGGCCTTCGCCCGGGTCGCGTTCGGGGGCCGCAACGAAGGCGTCGTGGGCGTCGTCCGGTTCGGCCCGCGGCCGCTGGCTGCCGTGAGCCTCGCCGTCGATCGCCCGATGTTCGTGATCGAGGGGGTCGAGAAGCCCGGCAACCTGGGCGCGATCCTCCGCACGGCCGACGCCGCCGGCCTTGGCGGCGTGATGGTCTGCGATGCCCGCACCGACGTGGCCAATCCGGCGGTGATCCGGGCGAGCCTGGGCACCGCATTCTCCATGCCGCTGGCGACCTGCTCGACGGCCGAGGCGATCGACTGGTGTCGGCGTCACGGCCGGCAGGTCGTGGCGGCGATGCCGAACGGAGCACGGCTCTGGCATGAGGCCGACTTCGGGAGCGGACCGGCGCTCCTGCTGGGCAGCGAGGCGCACGGGATCTCGGGGGCGTGGTCGGCGGCGGCGCGGGCCGGGGCGATCCGGATGGAGAGCGTCCGGCTGCCGATGCGCGGGATCGCCGACAGCCTCAACCTCTCCGCCACGGCGGCGGTGCTCGCCTACGAGGCGGTCCGGCGGATGGAGGCGGGCCGATGAGCGGTGGCACACGCTTCGACGAGCTCGAGCGCACCATCGCGACCTCCGGCTCCGCTGCCATGCTCGACGAACTCGCCGCGTCGCTCGCCGCCCGGGGGCGGTGGCACGGCCTGTTCGACGTGCGGATCATCCAGGCCCGGCTCGCGATCGGCCTGCCACCGGTGGGTTCCCCCGGGGACGTGCCCGCGGCGCACCGCGATGCCTTCGACGAGCGGTCGCTCGCCGCATGCCGCGAGGCGGGCTGGCCGCTGCTCGACCAGGGGCAGGTCGCCGCCTCCTGGATGTATCTGCGGGCGGCGGCCGAGCCCGCCGAGGTGTCGGCGCGCCTCGAGCGCATCGTCCGACCACTGATCGCCTCGGCGCCCAGCGACGCCGAATCGGACCGTATCCTCGAGGAGGCGCTCGGCGTCGTCCTCTGGGACGCGGCCGATCCGGCACTCGGCATCGAGCTCGTGCTCGGCATGCAGGGCACCTGCAACGCGATCACGGCCTACGAGCAGGCCGTGGCCCGGCTGCCGGCCGTGCGGCAACGTCCGGCGGCCGCCGTGCTCGTAACGCACCTGCACGACGAGCTGCGGTCGAACCTCGCCCGGGACGTCGAGTCGCGGGGCGTGGTCCTGCCGGCGGCACCGACGATCCCGGCTCTGCTCGATGCCGTGGGCGAGGCGGACGTCGGGCTGCACGTCGATGCCTCCCACCTGCAGTCGGTTCTGCGGATCGCCCGGATCTGCGACGACGAGCCGACCATCCGCCGCGGCCACGACCTGGCATGCTACGCCTGCCGGCTGCCTGGCGAGGTCGTCTACCCGGGAGAGCCCCCGTTCGAGAACGTCGGCGAAGCCTCGCGACTGTTCTACGGCTGCCAGCTCGGCATCGACGTCGAGCGTGCCCTCCGCTTCTTTCGTGGCGCGGCGGCGACGGCCGAGCCGGAAGCCGGACCGCTTCCCCACGACGTGCTCGTGCTGCTGCTCGCGCGGCTCGGGCGGCCCGGCGAGGCGCTGCACGCGGCCCTCACGCGGCCCCGCGATGGCACCGCGATGCCGAGCCCGCTGCAGGCCGCGGCGGCGTTGCCCGCGCTGGTCGACCTGGCGGCCGCGTCCGGCGAGTGGGAACTGCTCCGCCGCGCCTGCCGTGACCGCGACGACGAGATCACGTTCGCCGCCACGCTCGTCGCCGAGCGTCAGAAGACCCAGGGAAACTGCGGGCCGCACGGATTGCAGCTGCCGCAGGGCGCCGCTCGGTAGCCGACGGCCTGGCCGCTCTGGAAGCCGCGACCCGGCGGCAGCTGCCAGGGGGCCAACTTCTCGGGCATCTGTTTCACGCCGTTGCAGCCCCGCCACCGGGCGCACGCGTCGCACGGATCCGGAGCCCAACACTCGTCGTGCTTCGCGCCGCAGGAGCGCGGGCCGCAGCCGGTGTCGCCGTAGGGGGTCTCGTCGCCCGCGGCGGTCCGCTTGCAGTGGCTGCAATGCCCGCACGGCTCGCCGGCACGGGCTGTCGAGACGAGAGCGAGCAGTGCCAGGCCGAGGACGGTGCGGAGCATGGGAGAGGTATCGGTCGCAACGGTTCGTCCGCCCCCCCGCCGCCGCCACGCCCCGCACGGTCCCGCGCACCTTGCCCCGATTGCCACCGGCGGGACAGCCCATCCTGCTGGCGGCTCCCGGGCCGTCGCGGTGCGGGACCATCCGGAGCACGGGTTTTCAATCCGTGCCGCACACTGGCGCGAAGATCGCTCAGGTTGGAAACCTGAGCTACTTCCCGCAGCCGGCGCAGCACCAGGGGCCAGGATGTGTCCCGGCCTGGGTGCCACGGGTCACGTCCGGCAGATTCGCTCGAAGAGCCGCAGGTATTCGCGGCCGCTCGCCTGCCACGACCAGTCCTGCCGCATCGCGTTGCCGACGAGCATCCTCCAGAGCGGCTTGTCCGCATGGGCTGCCAGGGCCCGCCCCAGGCCGTGCTCGAGGCCCGCCGCATCGAAGCCCTCGAACACGAACCCCGTGGCCGACCCGTCGCGGATGGTCGTCGGGGTGGCATTCACCACCGTGTCCACGAGGCCGCCGGTCGCCCGGACGACCGGGATCGATCCATACCGTTGGGCATAGAGCTGCGTCAGGCCGCAGGGCTCGAAGCGGCTGGGCACGAGCGTGATGTCGGCGGCCGCCTGGATGAGGTGCGCGAGGCCTTCGTCGAAGCCGATCACGACGTCGACCGTGCCGGGGAACGCCGCGGCCGCCTGCCGGAGGGCGTGCTCCTCCTCCGCTCCGCCCGTGCCCAAGACCACGAAGTGCGCCCGGCCCGTGCCGGCGAGCCGAGCGATCACCTCGAGGACGAGCGACACGCCCTTCTGCTCGACGAGCCGGCCGACGAACGCCACCAGCGGCCTGGCATCGGGGGCCACGTGTCCCAGCCGCGCTGCCAGCGCCGCCCGGGCCGCGTACTTGCCGGGGTCGAAGTCGGCCTCCCCGTACGGCCGGGGCAGGTGCGGATCCCGGCCCGGATCCCAGGCGGTCGTGTCGATGCCGTTGACGATGCCGGCGAGCGCGTCACGACGTGCCGCGAGCAATTCCTCGAGCCCGCAGCCGCCCGGCGCCGACTGGATTTCGCGGGCGTAGGTCGGGCTCACGGTGCTCACCGCGTCCGCGAACACGATGCCGGTCTTGAGCAGGCTGAGCTGGCCGTGAAACTCCATCTCCCGCCAGGTGAAGTGGCTCCAGTCGATGCCGGTGAGCAGCATGTCCCAGTGCCAGAAGAGCCCCTGGTAGGCGAGGTTGTGGATCGTCATCACCGTGCTCGATCGCGCGACTGCGGGGTGCGCCCCGGAGAGCAGCCGGCGGTAGGCGGGCACCAGTCCCGTCTGCCAGTCGTGGCAGTGGAGCACGTCCCACGGCCCGCCCAGGCGGCAGGCGAGTTCGACCGCGGCCCGCGAAAAGAAGATGAACCGCTCGGCGTTGTCGGGATAGTCGCGGGCGCCGCCGTAGAGGGTGGGCCGGCCGAAGAGGTCGTCGTTGGCGACGAGGTACACCGCGGCCCGGCCGCCCGGGCGCGGGCAGCGGAGGATCCGGGCGGGTCGGACACGACTGCCGATCGGCACGTCGAACTCGATTCCCGTCGGCTCGACCGGCAGCCCCTTGCCGAGCGCCTCGGCGTGGGCCGGGATCACCAGCGACACGTCGCAGCCAAGGCCGGCCAGGGCGTCCGGCAGCGCGCCGGCCACGTCGGCGAGGCCGCCGGTCTTGGCGAAGGGAACCGCCTCGCTGGCGATTTCGAGAACCCGCATCCGTCACGATCCGCATCTGGTGCGGCGGGTGGCCAGCCCGCCGGCACTGCTACTATAGGACACGCCCGCCGCACCGGTCGTCGTTCCCCGACCGTCATAATCCCACCTTCGGCGTCCCCTCGCGATGAGCCCGCTGGTCAACCCCGCGTCGCTGTTCAAGTTCCGGCTGCGCTGCCCGCGGCGCGACGTGCTCTGGCCTCCCGCGCGGTGGGCGGTCGACGAGGCCTGCCGGCTGCCGTCCTTCGCCGATGTGGCCGGCGTGCCGGATGTGCTCGATCTCTGGCTGGCGTGGAACCCGGCAGGTCTCGCCGTCAGGGCCGTCGCCCGGGGCGTCGGCACCTCGCGGTGGTGCCATACCACTCGGCCCGAGGACAGTGACGGCCTGCACCTCTGGATCGCCACCCGGCCGACCGGCGACAGCCATCGGGCCGGCCGCTTCTGCCGCCGGCTCGCGCTGCTGCCGACGGGCGGCGGCCGGCTTGCCGACAAGCCCGCGGCCGTGGCCGCGGCCATCCCGCGGACGAGCGAGGTGCCCGCGGAACTCCCCGCCGACGCGATCTCGATCGAGTCGGCCCCAACGGCCGACGGCTGGCGGATCGACGCCTTCCTCTCCGCCGCCGCCCTGCCGGGCTGGGACCCGGCGGAGGTGCCGACGCTCGGCTTCTTCGCGGCCCTGGTTGATCGCCGCCTCGGCAAGGTCCCGTGTTTCGCGCCGCCGGAGTATCCGTGGGACGGCGACCCGACGACATGGGCCGAGCTGCATCTCACCGCGTGAGCGGCCGGCGCCGGCCGCACCGCTGCCGGCGGCGCGGCGGTGCATCGGGATGCATGCTCAACCGACCGCTCGGGGCTGCCCGTGCCCCGGGAGCCGGGCTCGGCGGCCAGCGGAGCCAGGATGGCGGAGCGCCAGCCGTCGTGCAGAGAGCGGCGGACACGATGCCCGCCGCGAGCGTCCGGCGACGGGGCACGGGCAGCCCCGAGCGATCGCGCGATCGAGTGTGCGGGTGAGCGACCAGCTGATCAGGTGATCAACCGGCCTCGTCCGCGAAGGGCTCGATCTCGACCGCGGCCGGCGGGAGGCTCTCGAGAAACACCTTGCCATAGGGCTTCGTGAGCATCCGCGGATCGAGGATCACGACCGTGCCGCGATCGGTGTGCGTGCGGATCAGCCGCCCGAAGCCCTGCTTGAGCTTGAGCACCGCCTCGGGAAGCTGGTATTCGGCGAACGCGTTTCCGCCGGCCTCTTTGATCGCCTCGATCCGCGCCGCCACCAACGGCCGGTCGGGCACGGCGAACGGCAGCTTCGTGATGATCACGGTCACCAGGCAGTCGCCCGGCAGGTCGATGCCCTGCCAGAACCCGTCGGTCCCCAGGAGCACGCTCGCCGGTCCCTCGCGAAACATCTCCAGCATCCGCGACCGCGGCAGGTTGTCGGCCTGGCTCACGAGCCGGTAGTTCCGCCGCACGCACCAGCCGGCGAGTTCCGTTGACGCCTTGGCGAGCGACGCGTGGCTCGTGAACAGCACCATCGCCCGCCCCTCGCTTCGGGCCACGTAGCGGCGGATCATCCGCACCACGGCCGCGTCGTAGGCGTCGCGGCTCGCCGGATCGGGCAGCCGGTCCACGAGCACGAGCTTCGCCTGTCGCGGATAGTCGAACGGGCTGCCGAGCCGCCGGGCGAGCGCCGTGTCGGGAATCCCGAGCCGGCGCCGCTGGAAGGCGAAGGCTTCCGCGTCCACCGCCCCGCCATGCGGCGCGTCGCCATCCCACGCCTCGTCGTCGCGACGGCTGTTCACAGCCTGCACGGCGAGCGTGGCGCTGGCGAGCACGACGGTGCCCATCCGGCCGAAGAGTTCGCGGCGGAGCGTCTCGCCCACGTCGATCGGGGCGCTGGCCAGCGTGATCCGCTCTCGGCCGCGGCGCGACCGCTGGGCCTCCACCCACCACACGCTCCCGGGATCCTTCTGGCCGAGCCAGGTCTCGACCGCGCCGGCGTGGGCGTCGAGCCGGTCGGCGAGCGCGGTGAAGTCGTGCCGCTCCGCGGGGTTGCCGATGCCGTCGGCCGCGGCACGGAGCTTCCGCGCGAGCGACTGGAGGTGCACGCCGACGGAGTTCGGCACGAGGCCGGGCCGCGCGATCCGCCACGGGGGCTCGCCCCGGTCGTCGACCGCCTCGCGCACCGCGCCGAAGAACTCCTCGGCCGCCCGCCGCGCCCGGCGGACGTCGATCTCGAGTTCGTGCATCTTGTAGTGGACGAGCAGGCCGCGGTGCGTCCGCTCGCTGTGGAGCTTCGAGAGCACGCGTTCGACGCCGCCGCTCGACACGCCGATCCCGAGATGTTCGCTGGCCACGGCCTCGATGGTGTGCGCCTCGTCGAAGATCACGATGTCGTGGGGCGGCAGCAGGCTGGCCCCCGAGCGCCGCACCGCCAGGTCGGCGAAGTACAGGGCGTGGTTGACGACCAGCACCTGCGCATGGCCCATCCGCCGCCGGGCGGCGTAGTAGTGGCACTCCTGGTACCGCGGGCAGGCGCGGCCCATGCAGTTGCCGGAGTCGCTGGCGATCTCGTCCCAGACGCCGTCGCTGGGCATGACGGGCAGGTCGGCGCGGGAGCCGTCGCCCGTCCGCCGCGCCCAGGCGGCGAGCTCGAGCAGTTCGGCCCGCTCCCCCTCCTCGGGAAACAGGCTGCCGGCCCGTTCGACCGCCAGCTCGAGCCGCCGCAGGCTCACGTAGTTGCTGCGGCCCTTGACGAGCACCGCCGAAAACTCCCGCGGCATGACGGCGGCCACGAGGGGGATGTCCTTGTCGACGAGCTGCTCCTGCAGCGCGATCGTGTGCGTCGAGATCACGACCCGCCGCGGCCGCTGGGCTTCCGGGGCCGGTGCGGGTCCGTCGTCCCAGTCGGGCTCGACCTCCGCGGCCGGTTCCGCCTGATCGGACGTGGCCGCGAGCACCGCCGGCACGAGGTACGCGAGGCTCTTGCCCACCCCGGTGCCGGCCTCGACGATCGCGTGCCGTCGGCCGGCGATCGCGTCGGCGACGAGCCGCGCCATCTCGAGCTGCTGCGGCCGCGACTCCCACCCGGCCAGCCGCGCGGCGAGCCGCCCGCCGGGCGCCAGAAACTCCTCGGGTGAGGTCATGCGGGAAGTGTAGCGGCCCTCCGCGTGACGCGAGTTCCCCGCCTGAGTGCCGGGAGGGTAAGGTTTCGTGATCGCGGCCCCTCCGGAAGACCGACCCGTGTCCGAAGCCGACAACCCATCCCCATCGCCGAGCCCGCACCAGAAGGCCTGGGGGGGCGTGTTCCGCGAGCCCACCGACAAGCGGGTCGAGCTGTTCTCGGAGAGCGTGTCGTTCGACAAGCGGCTCGCCGACGACGACATCGACGGCTCGATCGCGCACGCCCGGATGCTCGCCCACTGCGGGCTGCTCACGGTCCAGGAAGCCGACGCCATCACGCACGTGCTGGAGGAGATCCGCGGCGAGATCCACGCCGGCCGGTTCGAGTACAGCGTGTCGAAGGAAGACATCCACCTCCACGTGGAATCCGCGCTCACGGCCCGGCTCGGCGACGCCGGCCGCAAGATCCACACCGCGCGGAGCCGCAACGACCAGGTGGCCACGGACCTGAGGCTCTTCTGCCGGCGGGCGATCGACCGGCTCGACGCCGGCCTCGCCGACCTCCAGCGGGCCTTCCTCGGCTTCGCGGAGCGCGAGGCGGCGGTCGTGATCCCGGCCTACACGCACCTGCGGCGGGCCCAGCCGGTGCTCGCGGCCCACCAGCTGCTCGCCTGGTGCGAGAAGTTCGCCCGCGACCGCGACCGGCTGGCCGACTGCCGGCGGCGGACCAACGTGCTGCCCCTCGGCTCGGGCGCCGTGGCGGGGTCGAGCCTGCCGATCGACCGCGAGCACGTCCGCGAGTCGCTCGGCTTCGGGGCGGTGGCCGCCAACAGCCTCGACGCCGCCAGCGACCGCGACTTCGCCGTCGAGCTCGCCTTCGTGATCGCGCTGGCGATGGTCCACCTCTCGCAATGGGCCGAGGAGTGGATCCTGTACAGCACGCAGGAGTTCGGGTTCCTGAAGCTGCCGGAGACGTTCTGCACGGGCAGTTCGATCATGCCGCAGAAGATCAATCCCGACGTGCTCGAGCTCGTCCGCGGCAAGAGCGCGCGGGCGATCGGCAACGTGCAGGCGCTGCTGGTGCTCCTCAAGGGACTGCCGACGGCCTACAACCGCGACCTGCAGGAGGACAAGGAGACCCTGTTCGATTCGATCGACACCCTCGAGGCCGCGCTCGGCGTCGCGGCGCCGCTCGTGGCGGGCACGTCGTTCGACCGCGGACGGATCGCCGCCACGATCGACCAGGGACACCTCGACGCCACCAGCCTGATGGAGGCGCTGATCGCCCAGGGCGTGCCGCAGCGGACGGCCCACGAGACGGTCGGGCGGCTCGTCCGCCTGGCGATGACCCGCGGGCTGGCCCTGGCAGACCTTGCCGACGAGGAGTTCTCGCGGGAATACGCCGGCTGGAACGCCGCCCTGCGCGGGGCCCTGGGGGCCTCCCGGGCAGTTGAGCGGATGGCGAGTTTCGGCTCCACGGCGCCTTCGTCGGTGGCCGAACAGATTGCCGGCTGGCGACAGCGGCTGGGAGCCGCGGCCACGCCGTAGCGCGCCCCGTCCGGCAGTCTCATGGCAGGAAGTCCGCGGCCCGCCTCGCGCCGCCCGTTTGGTCGCGGCCTGCGCGTTGCCCTCGTGGCAGCAGCGACGGTGGCAGCAGCTGCGCTGGCGAGGGCCCGGGCCGACGAGGCGGCCGACGCACCGCTGGATCCCCTGCAGCGGGCGGTGGTCGACTCGCTCCAGTCCGCGCCGCGGACCACGCCCGAGGCGCTCCTCGAGGCTGCGGTGCGGGCCGCCGACATCGGAGCCGTGGCCGCCGCGAGCGACTGGTTCGGCAAGCTGTCGGAGGCTCTCGACGGCGCCGGCGACCGCCGCCCGGAGGCGCTGGCGGATCTCGGCGACTCGCCGGCTGCGGAAGGCCTCGGGCGCGTGGAACGGCTCCTCGCGCCGCGCGCTCCGGCGGCGGTCGAACTCGTTCGCGAGATCCGCCAGGCGGCCCGCGATCGCCGTCGCGATCCCGACCGGCTCGCGGCCGCGGTCGCCGAGTTGCGGAGCCCGCACCCCGAAGAGCGGGCCGCCGCCGTCGAGCGGCTCGTGCAGGGGCACGTCGATGCCCTGCCGGTGCTCGTGCCACTCCTCCAGTCCGCTGCTCCGGCGGAGGCCGGCCTCCGGGACACGGCCCGCCGCATCATCGGCATGCTCGGGGAGGACGCCCGCCAGCCCCTGCTCTCCTGGCTCGCCTCCGACGACGTGGACAGCTGGCCGGGGATCTGCGAGGCGCTCGACGCCAGCGGTGCAGCCGACGTCGATCTCGCGATGGTCGCGCCCGCCATCGTCGGCGACCTGCCCGCCGACGTGCGCCAGGCCGCCGCCGAGGTGCTCCGCCGCCGCGCCGACCGGCGGGCCGCAGCGGATCGGCCGCTCCAGGCGGTGCCCGACCGGGCGACCGCAGAGCGGCTCCTCGCCGACCGGCTCGATCGCGTGCTCTCGCCCGAGGGACTGCCGGAGCCCGACTGCCTGCTCCTGGAGCCGATCCGCGACCCTGCGCAGGCCGCAGCCGCGTTCGGCGGCGGACTCGAAGGCCTCGTCGAGCGGCCGGTCTGGAACCCAACGACCCGCAGGTTCGATCGCAGGTCGATGCCGCCGCGCACGGCGCGGGCCTTCGACGCGGCGCACCTCGCCCGCGATCTCGCCGCCATCGGACCGCGCGAGCCCCGCAGCCTCGCCCGCGTGCTGCTGGCGCAGGAGGAACGCCTGCTCGTGGAGCGCGGCGCGGCGCTCGACGTTCCGCCGGCGGACCTGCGGAAGGCCCTCGCGGGGCCGGATGGATTCACCGCCGACGTGACGGCCGACGTGCTCGACGCGGCGGTGACGCACGGCCTCTGGGAGGCGGCCGCGGGAGCCGCCGCCGCGCTGCCGCCGCCGCGGGACGCCGACCCGCCGGTCCGGCTCGCACCGCACCTCCGCAAGGCTCTCGTGCGCACGCTCGAGGTGCCCAACTCGGCCGTCCAGTTCGCGGCCGCCCGCACGCTCGCCCTGGCGGCCGGCCCGCCGCCGTTCGCCGGATCGAGCCGCGTGCTCGACGTGCTCCTCCACGCCGCCACCGCCCGAGGCGTCGACCGGGCCGTGGTCGCCCACCCCGACTCTGCCGTCGTCGACGCCCTGGCCACCGGCATCTCGCGGTTCGGCTACGAGCCCGTCCGCGTGTCGACCGGTCGCGAGGCGGTGTTCTCCGCCCGGGCGACCGCCGACACCGCGCTGGTGATGGTCGCGGCCCGGATCAACACCCCCTCGGCCTACGAGACCGTCCAGTACCTGCAACGCCAGCCGCTTGGCGACGTGCCGCCGGTGCTGGTGGTGGTCGATCCGCTCGACGACGACGCCCGCGGGCGCTTCCTCTCCCGCCTGATCGCCGACTTCTCGGGAGTGCATGGCGTCACGCTCGTCGACCGGCTCGACAGCTTCTTCGCCCCGACGCTCGACGCCCGCACCGGCGACGACGCCGCGGCCGCGCGGTTCCCCGACGCGCTCGCCCAGGCGGTAGGACCGCGATCGGTCGATCCTGCCGCGCGAGCCGCCGCCCGCAGCCAGCGGCTTGCCCGGGGCCGGGAAGCCTTGCGCCTGCTGGCCGACATGTCGCAGCGCGGCTGGGACGTGCGGCCGGCCTCGGCGACCGCCCTCGATGCCCTGTCGACGGCCGAACTCTACGCGCCCGCCGTCAGGCTGCTGGCCGTGCTCGGCCGGCCCGAGGCCCAGGCGGCGCTGGCCGCGGAGGCCGAGCGGGCCGACCTGCCCGATGGTCTGCGCGGCGCCGCCGTCGAGGCGTTTGCGGCGAGCGTGGCCGGCCATGGCGTGCTGCTCGATTGCGGTCACCTCCGCTCGATCGCCGCGAGGTACAATCCGGCGCACGCACCGTCGCGAGCCGCGTCCGGCGATGTCCTCGACGTGCTCGAGGCGGCCGGCCGCCCTCACCGCCTGACTCCCCGCGATGCTCCGCCCCCACGGCCAACACCCTGATCCCGCCCCGATCGCCGGCCTGATCGGCACGAGCGGCGCGATGCTCGACGTCTATGCCACCACGCGGAAGGTGGCGGCCTCCAACGCCTCCGTGCTGCTGCTCGGCGAGACCGGCACCGGCAAGGAACTCGTGGCCCGCGCCATCCACGAGCTGTCCCCGCGGGGCACCGGCCCCTTCGTGAGGGTCAACTGCGGCGCGCTGTCGGAGAGCCTCCTGGAGAGCGAGCTCTTCGGACACGTCCGCGGCGCCTTCACCGGGGCCGTGTCCAACCGGGCGGGACGGTTCGAGGCGGCCCACACCGGCACGATTTTCCTCGACGAGATCAACTCCACCACGCCGAAGCTCCAGGTGAAGCTGCTCCGCGTGCTCCAGGAGCGGGAGTTCGAACGGGTCGGCGACACCGAGACGATCAGCGTCGACACCCGCGTGATCGCGGCCAGCAATCGCGACCTCCTCGACGAGGTCGCCAAGGAGACCTTTCGCGAGGATCTCTACTACCGCCTCAACGTCGTGCCGATCGTGCTCCCGCCGCTCCGCTCCCGCCGCGACGACATCCCGCTGCTGGTCGGCCACTTCCTGGCCCACTACAACCTGGAGAACGACCGCGGTGTCGCGACCATCCACAAGGATGCCGCGGAGGCGATGGTCCGCTACCACTGGCCGGGCAACGTCCGCGAGCTCCAGAACGTGGTCGAGCGGTGCGTCGTGATGGCGCCCGGCGACGAGCTCACCGCCGACCTGCTGCCGCCGGCGGTCCGCGGTGACCGGGCCAGCGTGCCGCTGCCCGGCCGCGGCGGCGACCTCGACAGCCTCGCCAGGGACCTGGTCGAGCAGGGCATGACGACGTCCGGGCCCGACGACGACAACCTCTTCGACCGGATCGTCAGCCGGGTCGAACGGGAACTGATCTCGCAGATGCTGGCGGCCTGCGGCGGCGTGCAGCTCAAGGCCGCCGCCCGGCTGGGCATCAACCGCAACACGCTCCGCAAGAAACTGCTCGAGCATGGCCTCGAAGGGGGCGACGACGCGGCATGAACCGCCGCACGCTCCTCCAGGCGCTGGCCATGCCCGGCCTCGCGGTGCTGGGGTTGCCGCGTCGGTCGGCGACGGCCGGGGCCGACGACTCCCCGGCCGCCGCGCTCGAGGCCGACGCCGCCTTCGATCCCTTCCGCGACGTGACGTCGAAGAAGGGCCTCCAGGTGCAGATGGCCGACGACGCGATCGCCCTTGGCGTGCGGCACGCGACCCTGAACGTCGATCTCTGCGGGCTGATCGCCCCCGCGACCGCCGCCGACTCCGACGTGATCGTCCACCGCTGCGACGGCCACGAGTTCCGGTTCCGGCGGGCTGCCGTCCTGGAGCATGACCGACAGATCCGGCAGCTGTCGGACCACGGGGTGCTGGTCTACCTGATCCTGCTCGCCTACCGCCATGCCGACGAGCGGGTGAACCGGCTGCTGATCCACCCGCGGTACGATCCGGCGGCGCCGAACCGACTCGGAGCCTTCAACACCGTGACGGTCGAGGGCCGGACGTGGCTCGCGGCCCTCGGCGACTTTCTCGCCGGCCGCTGGAGCCTCGCCCACGGACCGCACGGCCGCGTGGTGGGCTACATCGTCGGCAACGAGGTGAACTCGCACTGGTACTGGAGCAACCGGGGCCGGGCGTCGTTGGCGGAGTTCGCGGCCGACTACGAGCCGGCGGTGCGGCTGGTGCACGCGGCCGTGCGGCGGCATGCGGTCTGGCCGCGGGTCTATCTCTCGCTCGAGCACCACTGGACCATGCGCTTCGCGGCGGCCGACGACGACCAGGCTTTTCCGGCGCGGCCCTTCCTCCACGAGTTCGCCCGCCTGGCACGGGAGCGGGGCGACTACGACTGGCACGTCGCCTTCCACCCGTACCCGGAAAACCTTTTCGAGCCGCGATTCTGGCTGGACCGCACCGCGACCGACGCCGACGACACGCCGCGGATCACGCTGCGGAACCTGCCCGTGCTCGTCCGCTTCCTCGAGCGTGAGGAGATGCTCCATCAGGGACGACGGCGACGCGTGATCCTGAGCGAGCAGGGCTTCCACACTTCCGACGACCCGACCGGCGAGGAGGTGCAGGCGGCGGCCTACTGCCTCGCGCACCGGCTCGTCCGCAACGACCCGGGCATCGACGCCTTCATCCTCCACCGCCACGTCGACCATGCGGAGGAGGGGGGCTTGCGGCTGGGACTCTGGACGCGGCGTTCCGACAGCATCGCGACGCCGGATCGGCCCAAGCGCAGCCACGCGTGCTTTCGGGCCGCCGACACGCCGGCAGAAAACGACGCCTTCGCCTTCGCACCGCCGATCGTCGGCCACGACGCATGGGCCGCGGCCGACTGACGGCGGCGGGGCGTCAGGCGACGCGGCCGTCCTCCGCCATCTCGCGGGCGTGGTAGCTCGACCGCACGAGCGGCCCGCTGGCCACCCTCCGGAACCCGATGCCGCGGGCGAGCGTGCCGAGTTCCTCGAACTCGTCGGGGTGAACGTACCGCTCCACCGGCAGGGAGTCGGCGGTGGGCTGCAGGTACTGGCCGAACACGTCGAGGAGTTCGTCCCGCGTCTCGCCGAGGCCGAGCATCAGGCCGCTCTTGGTGCGGGTCGTGGGCACGAGCCGCTTGGCGTCGGCGAGCAGCTGCAGCGTCCACGCATAGACGCTCTTGCGGCCGCGGACGGTGCGGTAGAGCCGCGGCACCGTCTCCGTGTTGTGGTTGAAGACGTCCGGCCGGGACTGCATCACCAGCTCCAGCGCACCGTCCTTGCCGATGAAGTCGGGCACGAGCACCTCGACGGTGGCCGACGTCGCCGCCCGCACCGCATCGACGGTGCGCCGGAAGTGGTCCGCACCGCCGTCGGGCAGGTCGTCGCGGGTCACGCTGGTGATCACGACGTGCGCGAGCCCCAGCCGTCGCGCCGCCTCCGCCACCCGCTGGGGCTCGTCGGCCTCGAGTTCCTCGGTCTTGCCCTTGGGCACGGAGCAGAAGCCGCACGGCCGCGTGCAGACGTTGCCGAGGATCATGAAGGTGGCGGTCCGCTGCGACCAGCACTCGAGCCGGTTGGGGCACTTGGCCGACGAACAGACCGTCTCGAGGCCGAGTTCGGAGATCAGGTGGGCCGTTTCGGCATGGCCGCCTCCCGGCGCGAGGTTCTGTCGCAGCCAGGGCGGCAGCCGCCTGGGCTGCCGGGCCGCAAAGGGCTGCGGAACCTCCAGGATCGGCAGCGCGACGCCGCTGGCGAACGATCTCGAGTCATCCGACACGGCTGACGAACTCCGACTGGGTGGGGGGCTGGAGGCGGATCGGAAACCCGGCGTTGACGTGCGTCCGCGGAAACCCAAAGGCGTCGGTGAACCCCTGCACGACGGCGGTGCGGGCGTCCTGCAGACGCACCCGCCGCTGCACGTCGGCCTCGAGGGAGCCCATCGTCGCCGGCAGCCGCAGGCCCGCGGGCTTCAGCCGCTCCGGAATCGTATCCACCCGGTGAAACAGGTCGAGCGCCGGACAGACGTTGAGAAACGCCCCGTGGCAGGCCACTCCCCGCCGAAACGCCAGGCCGACGGCGGCGAGCAGCCCGGTGCGGCCGAAGATCCCGTGCACGCCCTCGGCCACGGTGCCGCTGCCGCAGTCGACCGCGGTGATCGCCGCGGCAAGCCCCCCCTGAAGCCTGTCGACGAACGCGCCCGCAGCGTGCGATCCGAGCCCCAGATCGTCGAGCCTCGCGAACAGCGCCGCCACCACCTGCCCCGGGCCGTGGAGCACCGCGCCGCCCCCCCGCCCGACGAACCTCACGGGCAGCCGCCGGAGCCGCAGTTCGTCGTCGGCAAGCCGCACGTCGGCTCGGGAGCCCGCCCGGCCGATCGAGATGCAGGGCTCGAACTCACAGACGACCAACGTCGGGCTGCGGCCGGCCGGATCGGCCATCTCACCCGCCAACCGTTCGGCCATGGCGAGGTAGTCGTCGAGGCCGATCGTGCCGGCAAGCCAGACCGCCAGCGGCTTCCGCGGCGCGGCGTTCGGCACGTTGGTGACTGCCCCGGTCGGTGAATGCATACCGGAGTTGTAGCACGCCTGCCCGGCTCAGGCGTGGACGGCGGCATCGAGCTGCGGCTGGAGCACCACCAGTCGCTTGTGGCGGGCATACATCCGGTCGAAGGTGGCGGCTGCCGATGGCCGTGGAACGAACCGCCGCGCGCCTGCCACTGCGTGCCCGGCGAGGAACGACTGCCAGTCGCCCCGCCGGCCCGCGAGGCACTCGTCGCGATACTTCGCCATCAGCGCGGCGCCCCAGGCCGTGCCCTCCGCCGCGCCGGTGAGGATGGTGACGGGCACGTCGAAGGCGTCGGCCAGCAGCTGGGCGAGTTCGGGAGTCTTGGTGATGCCGCCGGAGAGCACGATCTCCCGCCGCGGAAAGCCCTGCTTGTCGAGGCCCTCGCTCCCCATCCGCAGATTGAAGATCGTGGCCAGGAGCATCGCCTTGGCGACGTTGCCGGCGGTGGCGTTCCGTTCGTTGAGGCCGATCACCAGGGCCGTGCCGCCCCGCGACACGCCGGCCCCCGGCTCGTCCTCCATGAAGGAGAGGGCCTGCAGGCCGCCGCAGTCGTCGGCCGCCGCGAGCACCTGCGGCATCACCGCCGCGAAGGCCTCCCCCCGGCGGTCACCGTGCGTCCCGCCGACCATCTCGACGGCCGCGTTCATCGCCGTCGTGCCGTTCCGCAGCCAGACCATGTTGATCGGCTTGCCGTCCGGAGCACAGAAGTGATCGACCGCCCGGTCGACGCCCCGGAAGGCCCGGTCGCCGACCGAGTTGGCGACGACGCTCGTGCCGAAGCTCATCGACACCGTCCCCGCCGCCGCGATCAGCGACCCGGTGAGGGCGGCGGGCTGGTCCCCCTCCGCGGCCGCCACCGGGATGCCCTGTGGCAGGCCGAGCAGCGCCGCACCGCGGGCGGACAGCGTGCCGCCGTCCTCTCCGGCGGGAGGTCGCGGAGCGGCTTCACGGTCGATTCACCGCAGGTGCGGGCGACGAGGGCGTCGTAGTCGGCGAGCAGGCGGGCATCGAAGTCGAGCGTGGCCTGATCGATCGGAAACATGCCGGCCGCATCGCCGATGCCGAGCGCGAATCCGCCGGTGAGCACGTGGGCGATCCAGCCGGCCGGCGTGGTGATGCGCGCGGTCCGGGCCGCCTTCTCCGGCTGATGACGGATCGTCCACAGCCAGCGGGCGGCGGTCATCCTCTTGGGCACCTTGGTGTCGAGCGCCTGCGTCAGTTCATGCCCCTCGGCCTCGTTGCGGCCATCGCACCACAGCCGCGCAGCCGCCAGCGGCACACCCGCGGAGTCGACGAGCACCTCGCCGTGCATCTGCCCCGAAATACCGATCGCCCGGACCGCGGGGTCGACGCGGATGGCCGCCAGCCGCTCCCGGAGTTCCCGCACCGCCGCACCGAGCGCCCGCTCCCAGTCGGCGGGCTGCTGCTCCTGGCACTCCGGCGGCTGCCCGGCCACCATCGCGTAGTCGCCCGACCCCGTGGCGAGGATCCGCATCTCCTCGTCGGTGAAGATCACCGACAAGCCCTGCGTGCCGATGTCGATCCCGAGGTAGCCGTTGGTCTTCATGCCGCGCGTCTCCGGCGCTGGTTCGCGTTTGAACCAGTCACCAGGGGGCAGGATAGCCGAAGCCGCAGGGGCTCGAGACCCTCGATTCGGCTGCCGAAAGAGTACGGGTTTCAACGCGTCCGGGCCGGTGCCGCGGGCGGGAAACCCGTGCTCCTCGTCGGAAATCTGCACTTCTCCTGGAAACCCGCGACGCGACGTCAGCGATTCGGGCGGCGACGGAGAAACACCGGGATCATGGCGCACGCACCGGCACCGACGATCAGGACCGCATGGGGCTCGGGAACGGCGGCGATCTCGAGGTTGTTGAATCCGAAGTTCTGGCCTCCGCCCTGCCCGCTCGAATAAAAGCCCACTTCGTTGATCGCACTGGAGACGGGGCTGCCACCGGAGCGGAACGTGCCCGTCATGGTCTGCGTCGTCGCGTCCTGGGCCAAAGCCAGGGAGTAGCCGTTGGTCGAAAGCCGGACCAAATCCTGGCTCACCGAGCCGAAAGGAATCGATGTCGAGATCGCTCCATTGCCGTCGTTCCACGACCAGAACGAACTGCCGCCCGAAAAGAACAGCACACCACGCTCGACACTGTTATCGAAGAATGGGACGCCGTTCGAGCCCCCTTTCTGGATGCTCGTCGTACCGATGTCAACCGAAAAGGTGCTGCTGACGACCAGCGCGTTGTTGAACTGCCGGTACGCGGTGAACGAGTTGCCGACCCCACCACCGGCATAGACGCCGAATAACGGGTTCCCGAGGCCGGTGCCGCCCAGGTAGGAGCCCCCTCCGCCGGTGGCATTCGAGGTCCACGTCTGAAATCCCGTCCCGCCGTTGACCGTGATGAAGGAACCGCCGGAGTAGTTGGCCGCCGAGTCACTGGCGATGATCGTGGCCCGAGACGTCGCGGTCTGAAGCGATGCAGCCACCACGCACACGCCAACCACGATGCGAAATGCCGACGCCCACGGTTTGTCGCTGCCGTGCAACGAACGGGTCGACGATGCTCGATTCACGACTGCCTTCATGGTGTGCCTCCTGATCTCGATCTCGCTGCGTCCGGAAAAGGGGGTCGTTGGTTGAACCACTCTGGCGGGCGCAAATGCCGTGCCATGCTCTCCCTGAGTTGCGGGCAGGGCCTGCCTCCAGGTCGTCATGAAGCCGAATTCTTCGACGCCGACTCCATTTTCAATCCGCGTTTCTCAAGGCCGGCGGGCGCAGCGTGGCCGCCGGCAGGTGGGGCGATTCGCTCCACCCCGTCCGGTGCGGTGGGGCGATTCGCATCAGGGCCTCTCAAAGGCCCGAACACCCAGGGAGCCTCGGGCGTATCCTCGGACTCGGCGGCGAGACTCCCGCAGCCCCGTGCGGGCGATTCATGCTTTCGAGCGTGAGCGCGACATCCCCTGATCGAACCCACCATCGCATGAACCCCTTGATGAAACCCGTGGCGATCTCGCGCTGGCTGGCCCGCGAAGTCGACGCCCTCGTGTTCCGCCCGCCCACGGCCTGCACGTACAACCCGCTCCTCTACGCCCGCAAGCCGCACGAGGCCTTCCTCACCCGCTACGCGCGACAGGGAGTCGAGGCCATCCTCCTGGGCATGAACCCCGGGCCGTGGGGCATGGCCCAGACGGGCGTGCCCTTCGGCGAGGTGACGCTCGTCCGCGACTTCCTCGGCATCGAGGATCGGGTCGGCCAGCCGCCACGGCTGCATCCCGCGCGGCCGATCCAGGGCTTCGCCTGCACGCGCCGCGAGGTGAGCGGGCAACGCTTCTGGGGATGGGTGAAGGATCGCTTCGGCTCGGCGGATGCGTTCAGCGACCGGTTCCTGGTCGCCAACTACTGCCCCCTGGTGTTCATGGAACCGTCGGGCAAGAACCGCACGCCCGACAAGCTCCCGGCCACGGAGCGGGAACCGCTGTTCGAGGCCTGCGACGAGGCCCTGCGACGGCTGGTGGCCTGGAGCGGCGCCGGGCTCGTGATCGGCGTGGGCGGCTTCGCCGCAGGTCGAGCCCGGGCGGCCCTGGAGTCGGCGTGTCGCGGCCTCCCGATCGCGAGCATCCTCCATCCGAGCCCCGCCAGCCCCGCCGCCAACCGCGGCTGGGTGACGCATGTGGAGCGACAGTTGCGGGCGCACGGCATCGAGTTGCCGCGGGGCCCGCGCGGCGGGCGACCAGGTCGCGGGGCTGTGCGCCGCCTGCGCGAGCCGTGACAATCTCCCCGACGTTCGGCCGATGGTCGGCCCGAACATGACCTGGTGGATGCACGATGGCCCAGCTCTACTTCTATTACTCCGCGATGAACGCCGGGAAGAGCACCACGCTGCTCCAGTCGGCGCACAACTACGAGGAGCGGGGCATGCGGACCCTGCTCTACACGCCCGCCATCGACGACCGCGGCGGCGCCCACCTGATCCACTCCCGCATCGGCCTGACGGCGGAGGCGATCGCGTTCGGCGCGGACTACGACTTCCACGACGCCGTGGCGCGTGCCCTGCAGGCCGGGGCGGTGCACTGCGTGCTGATCGACGAATCGCAGTTCCTCACGCCGCTGCAGGTCCTGCAGCTGACGCAGGTCTGCGACCGGCTGGGCGTGCCCGTGCTCTGCTACGGGATCCGCACCGACTTCCAGGGGGAGCCCTTCGAGGGGAGCAAGTACCTGCTCGCCTGGGCCGACAACATCATCGAGATCAAGACCATCTGCCGCAGCGGCAAGAAGGCCACGATGAACGCCCGGCTGGACGAGCACGGACAGCGGGTCACGGAAGGCGCGCAGATCGACATCGGCCACCACTACGAGGCCATGAGCCGCAAGGAGTTCCGCCTCGAGGACGTCTCGCCGGTCAGCCATCGCCGGGCGCCCTGATCCCGGCACCCGCCGCGGGGCCGCCCGTGCCCCCTCGCTGGACGCTCGCCTCGGGCTTCCCGTCTGTGGAGATCAGGATCAGCATGCAGACGATCATGGCGCACCACGCCCGGATCTCCACGCCGTTGTGATCGCAGGAGAACAGATGCCGGCAGCCGAGGAGTTCCTTGAACGTGCGGAAGAACATCTCGATGATCGGTTCTTCGGGACTTTTAGTGGCACTGCAGCCGGGGCCTGAGATCCAGTTTGCCGCAAAAGAACAGGATTCGGGTGCGGTAATTCGGGAATGAGCGGAAG
>Ga0194119_10004606_pt1 | contig 21207 bp, 20 predicted proteins | sample TA2MahC100mmetaG_FD_148620 | JGI IMG/M metagenome (GOLD analysis project Ga0194119, IMG submission 148620) | Freshwater microbial communities from Lake Tanganyika, Tanzania - TA2015018 Mahale Deep Cast 100m | ecosystem: Environmental > Aquatic > Freshwater > Lake | place: Tanzania: Lake...
GATCAGCCCCGGCTACCACTTCGGGTATGCCCTGCAGGGCAACAAAACTGACTTCAGGTTGCATTCAGCCAGCAGCGGGCGATTTCAGATCGCCGGTGATGCGGACCCCGGCGCCATCGACGGCATAGTGCTTATTCAAAAAAATCAGGATGGAGGTCAGCGCCTCGGCTGCTGCCGAATTGGCTAGTGCCCCGGCATGCAGACCGCGCAAGCCACAGGCCGCGACCACGCGGATCACGGCCTCGCGCGCCGCCTTGTCATCGCCAAAGACCAGTACATCGCATTCGACTAAGGCATCTGTCGCCAGTTTATGTGCAGCCACATTATGAAATGCCGAGACCACGCGCACACCCTCGCCCAGGATTTTTTGCGCGCGCACGGCAGCGCTGCCCTCAGGCGGTAGTTGGGCGCGCATAACTTTAGGCGGCACCAGCGGTACGGTGGTATCGACCACGATCTTGCCCGTTACCCCCATAGCAATATCTTTGAGAGTCTCTTCCTGCGAGCTGAAGGGCACAGTAACGATGATGAGATCCGCCCTGGCTGCCGCCTCGACGTTACTGGTTCCAGAGATATCGCTAGTCCCAGTGACCTTGCCGGCCGCCGCTGCTAGCTCGGCTGCGAGCGCTGACGCGCAACTCGCCGCGCGCGCGGCATCTCGTGAGCCAATGATCACTCGCTTACCCGCCTTGACGAGACGTCGCGCAATAGCCGAGCCGAGTTCGCCGGAGCCGCCGATGATGGCGATTAATGACACGTTGTCGATCGAGTTTCGTACAGCCACGGGCTGAATTCTAGCGGCTAGTCACAGCCACCATGAGGACATCCGCCACATTGGTACCAGTGGATCCGGTGACGAAGACATCACCGCTGGCGCGTAACGCAGCGTTCGAATCGCTCGCCGCGAGCGCCGTCTCCGCATCGAGCCGCGCTGTCCGAACCCGCTCTGCAAGCGCTGCATCGAAGAACGCGCCGGCCGCTTCGGTCGGACCATCGGAGCCGTCAGTACCGGCAACCAAACCGCAGACGGCCGCATAGCGCCGATCGGTCCGCGCCCGCTCGCCGAGAGCAAGCCCGAGGCGCAGCGCGAATTCCTGCGCGCGCCCGCCACGACCACCGCCGTGAATTTCAACCAGCGGCTCGCCACCGGCGAGCAACAAGCGTGTCTGTGATGGTGATCGCGGCGCCGCGAGCGCCTGTTCGATCCGCTCGAGTATGCGCTCGACCTCGACCGTCAACGAATCATAAACGCAGCGCCCAAGCACCACGACCTCGCAAGTGCGCGCAGCGACGGTCGCGATCGCCGTGAGCGCGTCATCGAGCGTCGCAACGACTGTGTACGGATCCGACTTGTCATCGCTCCATGTCGGCGCCGAGCCGATGACGGCAGGGTCATCGTTCGGCACATCAGAAATCGCGAGCGTACAAAATTTTGCAGGCGTCAGACGCTCTGCAAGTTTGCCACCTTTGATGGCCGAGAGCTGTCGGCGCACGCGATTGAGCTCAGCGATCGGTGCGCCGCATTGCATTAGCTCGCGTGTGATGCGGATCTTCGCTTCGAGGGTCACACCAGGCGCAGGCAGCGCGCAAAGCGCTGAGGCGCCACCCGACAACAACACGACGTAGACATCTTGCGCCCGGGGTACATCAATGAATTCAAGCAGTGCCTGCGCGGCTCGAAGGCTTGCAGGCCCTGGCACGGGGTGGTCGCCGACATGAACATTCCAGGGCTCATCGATAATCACATGCGACGCATCACGCACGACTAAAAAGCCGTCATCGATATCGATACCGCCGGTGCGTAAACTAGCGCGCATGCCGCGAGCCATGCCGAGCGCCGCTTTGCCCAAACCGATTAAGCGCAGCCTGCCATCCCGCACTCGATCCGGCAGCGGCATCACGAGCTTTCGATCGCCGCGTCGAAAATGCCAAGCACCTGCCGCTACGGTGCCGTAGCGCGGCAAGATTGCCTCGCCCCGCACGGCCTGCACGCCGACGTTGTACCACGCAGCAAGCTGATGGCGCAGCGACTCGTTCACGCCCGCATGCAACGCATCCAGAGACGATCCCATGCCGCTGCATCCCAGCGGGCACCAATCGGCAGCTGCACTTCTAGCCGACTATCACGACGCCACGCGGTAGCCTGCATCGACACCCTGCCGCCTTGCGCCTGCATCAGCAACCACTGCTCTTCATCGACCCGCAGCACCGCCTTGAACCGCTCGGGTTGACAGAGGCCCACGTCGACCAGCGTGAGATCGCTACTAAGGAGAGACAGCAAACGCGTCTCGGAAAACGCCACGGCTCGCGGAAAACTCCAGCGCGCGCCATACCGGCCGAGGTGATGAAAATCGCGGCGTTCAGCGCCGTGTTCGAGCATAACTTCCGGCAATCCATCATGCGCATGCTCACGCTCGGCCTGATGCGCCGCCGGCCGCACGCGCGCAGTGACGTAAAGGGAGGCCCCTGTGGTGACCGTCTCAAGCAAAGCCGGCGGCAGGCGGCCGCCCTGCATCTCGCCGATCCACGATTTTTGCGGGAATAAGCTTCGCGCAGACGCCAAAAAATTTTTGCGCTCGGCCGCGCTCGCGACATCGGCTTTCGAAAGCACAAGCGCATCGGCGATCTCGCGCACGGCAAGGACATTCTCATCGGTACTAGTGACATGCGTAGGGTCGATCAGCCCGATCACACCGCGCAGCCGAATTCCACCCGCGGCCTCGTGGGCCAGTAATTCCTCGACGATGCCACCGGGGTGGCCGATACCTGAGGGCTCGACCAAAATCCCCGAAGGACGTACCTGCTCGACAAGCTCGCCGAGATTACGCCGAAAGTCTTGCTCACCTGCGCAACACAAACAGCCGCCCGGCACGAGCCTGACATCGTAGGTACCGCGAGCAGCGGCCGCGACCGTGAGCGCATCGATGCCCGCATCGCTGTATTCATTGAGCAATACAACCCAGTTCTCGCTCGGCTCTTTGTTGGCGAGCCATTGCGCGATCAAGGTCGTCTTGCCACACCCGAGTGGCCCGGTGACGACCCAGGCGGGAATCGGCTCAACCTGTGCTCTGTTAACCATCGAAACCTACGAGTGGGTCGTACAGGTCGGGTCGCCGATCGCGGAAGACCCCCCAACTAGTGCGCTGCCGCGCGATCTCGGCGAGATCGAATGTCGCCGTAATCACGGCATCGCCCTCTTCGCCCGCCTCGGCTACCTTGGCGCCCGTTTGATCGGTAATAAACGAAGAGCCGTAAAAGCGGATCCAAAGATTTTGGGGGTCTTGAGTCGATCGCTCGATACCGTAGCGGTTCGACGCGATCAGCGGCGTGAGGTTGGCCGCAGCATGTCCTTGCTGGGTTCGCTGCCAATGCGGCCGCGAGTCGAGCGGCAGCGCCGGCGGTGGCTCGCTGCCGATCGCGGTCGGATAAAGCAACAGTTCAGCACCCATCAGTGCCATCGAACGCGCGCACTCCGGAAACCACTGATCCCAGCAAATGCCGACGCCAATGTGCCCGTAACGCGTATGCCAAACTCGAAAACCGGTATCACCCGGACTGAAGTATTGTTTTTCCTGATACCCTGGGCCGTTCGGAATATGCGACTTCCGATAGATACCCAACAGCTCACCGTCGGCATCAATCATACCCACGGTATTGAAATAGGCTTGATTCGCCCGCTCAAAGAAACTGATCGGCAGAACGACGTCGAGCTCACGCGCCACACCACGAAAATGTCGCAGTGCATGATTTTCTTCAACCGTAGTGGCGAGCGCGAAATGCGCCGGCTCCTGCTCGATACAAAAGTATGGCGTTTCGAAAAGCTCTTGTAGCAAGATGACCTGTGCGCCGCGAGCCGCCGCCTCGCGCACCAGTGACTCGGCACGCGCGATGTTTGCGTCTGCATCCCAACCGCAGGCGAACTGTGTCGCGGCAACCGTGACCTTCCGCGAGGACGCCTTGAGAGTGGCCATCGAAGTCAGCCTCCTATCGGCCCGAGGTAATTGGTTACGAGCCCTTTCGGCGCCAGTAAATCGGTGATGCGGATCGCTGTCTCGAGCGCGCGCAAGCCGTCCTCGCCACTGACTACCGGTGCGCGCCCCGCAACGATGCAATCCAGGAAAGAACGAATCTCGGCACGCAAGGCATCACCCTGCTCAAAACTTTGTTCTTCGATAGTGATCGGCGACTCGCCAGTGACCGGGACTGCGCACTTCGAAATAGTGGTCAGAATGCGCTGCTGCAGATCGATCGACAGATAGGCATCGTCGCGAAATACGCGCAGCTTACGCTCGGTTTTAAGACTGACGCGGCTTGCCGTGACATTGGCGACACAGCCGCCTGCGAAGCGTAGCCGCACGTTGGCGATATCGACCGCACCCGAAAACACCGGCATGCCCACAGCATCAACCGATTCCAACGGCTGACCCACAATGCTCTGTACGATGTCGATGTCATGAATCATAAGATCGAGGATCACGTTGACGTCAGTGCCCCGTTCTTTGAAGGGCGCGAGTCGCTGACACTCGATGAAGCGCACGCCCTCGAGCCGCGAGCCCGCCGCCACGATAGCCGGATTGAAGCGCTCGAGGTGACCCACCTGCAAAACCCGTTGGCAGCGCGTGGCCACGTCGATGAGTTCGCGCGCTTGCACGATCGTTTCGGTGATCGGCTTCTCGACGAGGACATGCGCGCCAGCTTGCAGAAAATCGCGAGCAATGGCGAAGTGCACCGGGGTGGTGGTCACGACGCTGACCGCATCCACGCGTCCCAAGAGGTCGCGGTAATCGGCGTAGGCCGTGGTCGAGAGCTCGCGGGCGAGCGCGTCGCGCGCCTCGGGGCGTAGATCGACCACCCCCACGAGGTGCGATGTGCTCTCGCTCGCGTATTTTTGCGCGTGGAAACGACCGAGATACCCGGCGCCGACCACGGCTGTTCGTAAGCTGGCCATGCCGTATTATGCCCGCATGGTGCGCAAGAACCGGAAGCTCGATCTCGTCACTCTGAACCGAGAGGCCCGACTGTTACTCGGCGCCGTAATCTTCGGCGCTGTGGCCTTGCCGCTGCTCATTTGGGTGACGGGTCGAGGGCTCCTCGGCCCCTACGCGAACGGCGGTATGTTCGCTATCCTCGGCGACTTCTTCACGCTGCTCTTTTCAGGCTCACTCGCCGCCTGGAGTCTGCTGTTTGTACCGTACGCATTACTGTCGTCGCTGCGCTTTGCCAACTGGGCACTACGACGTCTCTAATCCGCACTCTTGAGGCTACGCTCGCGCGCCGCGCGAAACTCGCTATTGGCGTACCAACTCGGTAAGCTCTCCTCTCGGGCGAGCGTCGCACCAACCGCGTGCAGTAACGCAATATCCTGCAAGCCGCCGCGCAGGTCGGTACCGGGCACCCACTCATCCGAGGGCTTATGATAGTGCTTCAGCGTCCACTCGGCATGTTGCGTACGCGCCCATTCAGCGCCCTTCTCGCGATCTTCGATACCGAGCTTGATGTAGAGCGCAGGCACGCCGGCCTTGGCAAAGTTGAAGTGATCCGAGCGATAAAAGAAACCGCTCTCCGGTGTCGGCTCTTCGCGCACCACGCGATCCTGCTTGGCGGCAGCGCGCGCGAGATATTCTTCGAGCTGCGAGGCGCCCGCGCCCACCACCGTTACATCGCGTGTGGGGCCACCCCAAGTGATCGCATCCATGTTGAGCGCAGCGACCGTGCGCTTAAGGGGAAAGATAGGATTGGCGACATAGTATGCCGAACCCAACAAACCACTTTCTTCGAGCGTCACCGCTAAAAAAACAATCGAGCGCTCGGGGCGACGACGCGATTCGGCAAAGGTCTTTGCAATGGTTAGCAACCCCGATATACCCGTCGCATTGTCGAGTGCACCGTTGAAAATATTGTCACCGCTACGCGCCAAAGTTTTGCCTAAGTGATCCCAATGAGCCATGTAGACGATGTACTCGTAAGGACGCTTGCTGCCCTTTAGCGTGGCCACCACATTCGGCGACACCGATCGTCGAATCGCATTACGCACAAAACCCCCGGCACGCTCGGCGAGCAAAATCGGCTTGAAGCTAGGCTGACTCGCCGCCATCAATAATTGTTCGTAACTGTGTCCGTTGGCTTTCAAAAGAGCGTCGCCGGCTGTGCGTGTAATCCAACCTTCGATCGCAGCGCGGCCCGCATTGTCATCGGCGCTTGCCGTATCGAGCTGCGCACCCATCCAACTATTTTGTACGGTGTCCCAAGGGTAAGCGGCCGGTTTGTCATCGTGAATGATGATGGCCGCGGCAGCGCCCTGTCGCGCCGCCTCCTCGAACTTGTAGGTCCAGCGCCCGTAGTAAGTCATCGCCCGACCGCGGAAGAGATTGGCATCGCCGGTGGCGAACCCCGGATCGTTGATGAGGATGACAGCGGTCTTGCCACGCATATCGACGCCTGCATAGTCGTTCCAGCCGTACTCAGGCGCGACCACGCCATGGCCCACGAACACCAGCGGGCTGTCTGTCACCTTCACCTCGGCGACGGGTCGTTTGGTCCAAATGACCATGTCCTTGCCATAGGCAAACTGCATCGCGCCGAAATTGAGGCTGGCGTCGCTGCCCGCAGTGATCTCGACGATCGGCACCCGCTGTACCCAAGAGTCACCGTTACCAGGTTCGAGGCCCAGCTTTTTGAATTCGCTGATGAGGTAATCGACGGTCTTGCGCTCGCCCGCCGTCCCCGGCTTGCGACCCTCGAACTCGTCGCTCGCGAGCGCGACGATGTGGCGCTCGTAGTCCACGGCTAAAATCGGTGGCGGCAAGCTTTCGCGTTGCGTACCGGAACAAGCAGCCAGTGACAATACCGCCGCGGCGAGAGCAACACGATAGGCGGACTGAATCGAGAGTAGCGTCATGGAGCTCTCCGTAAGGTCATTCCCTTGGCCACGCGATCCAGCCGAGCAGCACAAGCAGGAGGGCGAGTAGCACTTGTGGCCAGCGCCGCCAGCCCGTCTCGCGTAATTCACCATAAAAACCGCTCGCCGACACGACGGCCAGCGCAGCCGAGCCACCAAGCGCCCGCAGCAGCGATGGGAACTCTTCGCCGATCCGGTCGGCGTATTCCGGCAGCAGCAAAAAGACGATGAGCGTGAGCACGAGCGCAACGGTGATTGACACCGTCGAACCCATCACAATGCCGAGCAAAATGGACAGTGGACGCATGTAAAGAACCGACTGGGACGACGCCGCACTTGAAGCGGTGCGGCCAGCGTTTTAGGCTTCACGAATCTTACAGGACATCCACCGCCGATGAATCCCTCCGGACGTCGTCCCACCGCACTCTTTGCCGTCACCTTACTCTCGATCGGATTGCTCACCGTGGGCAGCTCCTCGCGGCTAACGGCCAACACCGCCGCACTGCCTCCGGGGGCGCTCGCGCCCTCGGCACGCGAGCGCATGATTGCGCGCCAGGTGCGCTCACTGCTCGAGGGCAATCACTACAGCCAGATGAAAATCGACGATGCTATGTCGCCGCGCGTGATGGACAAGTTCATCGACGGTTTGGACGGTCAGCGCAGTTATTTTTTGGCGACTGATATTGCCGAGTTTCAGCCGTACCGACTGCGCTTCGACGACATGATTCGCACCGGTGATATCGAGCCCGCCTACGCCATGTTTGCGCGGTACCAGCAACGCAACCGTGAGCGTATTCAGCACGCGCTCTCGCTGCTTGATCGCGAACCTGACTTCACGCTCGACGAAGCCTTCGAGTTCGATCGTAAAAAAGCGCCGTGGCCCACCGCGGTCGCCGAGCTCGATGATCTTTGGCGCAAGCGCGTGAAGAACGATGCGCTCTCGCTACTGCTCGCCGGCAAAACTTCGGCTGAGGCTCTTGAAATACTGCGCACGCGCTACGATCGACTGCTAAAACGCGGCGATCAAGTCAAGCCCGAGGAAGTTTTCGAACTCTTGCTCAATGCCTACGCGCGCACCTTCGATCCGCATTCCAACTATTTCTCACCGCGCAACTCCGAGGAATACAAGATCCAGATGAGCCTCAACTACGAGGGCATCGGCGCCTCGCTGCAGCTTGTTGACGAATATGTCACCATCATGAATCTCATCGAGGGTGGCCCAGCGGCAGCGGCGGGCACGCTGAGTGTCAGCGATCGCATCACCGCGGTCGGTCAAGGCAAGGACGGAGTGCTCACCGATGTGGTCGGCTGGCGTACCGATGATGTCGTACAGCTCATTCGCGGCAAGGGGGGTACGCTAGTACGTCTGCAGATTCTGCCGGTAGGCGCTGCGCCGGGTTCGTCCGAAAAGATCGTCGAGTTCACGCGCGGCAAGGTCACGCTCGAAGCGCAAGCCGCGCGTAAGATGCTCAAAACCATCAAGCGTGGCGATAGCGAATATCGCGTCGGTATTATCAATGTGCCGGGCTTTTATTCGGACTACGACGGTCAACGCGCGGGCGATACAAACTACCGCAGCACCACTCGCGATACGCGCAAGTTGATCGAAGAACTCAAGGACGAAAAAATCGATGGTCTGGTGATGGATTTGCGCGGCAACGGCGGTGGCTTTCTGCCCGAGGCCCAAGCACTGACCGGTCTTTTCGTGGATCGCGGACCGGTGGTGCAGGTGCAGTTCTCCAACGGCCAAAAAGAAGTACTCGACGACCCGGACTCGGGGGTTGTCTACAGCGGCCCGCTGATCGTACTGATCGATCGCTTCAGCGCCTCGGCTAGCGAAATCTTTGCTGGTGCCATTCAGGATTATCGGCGTGGGGTGGTGGCCGGTCAGCGCAGCTTCGGCAAAGGCACGGTTCAAAATTTGGTGCCGCTGTCGCGCTGGAGCGCGCGCCCGGTCAATGGCCAGCTCACCGTCACCATCGGCAAGTTCTATCGGGTGACCGGCGAGAGCACTCAGCACCGCGGCGTCGAGCCTGACGTCGAACTCGCCTCACCCATCAACCTGAAGGATGTCGGCGAAAGCGCGCTCGACGACGCCCTACCCTGGGATCGTATCCAAGGCGCCGATTTCCGTGCGCTCGATACACAATTGCCTTCGATCGCCAAGTTGGTCATGGAAGAAAGCGCCCGCCAGCAGCGCGACCCCGACTACCGTTGGCTGGTGGGCGACCTTGCTGCACTTAATGAAATGCGTGAGCAAAAGTCGCTATCACTCAATCTCGAAAAGCGTAAGGCGGAACGCGCACGTCGCGAGAACGAGCGGCTCAATCGTGAAAACTCGCGCCGCAGTGCGCGCGCCGAGATGCCGCTTAAAGTAATAAGCGAACTCGATAGCTCAAAATTTCCAGATGTGGTGCTCGACCAGTCAGCCGAAGTGATGGTCGACATGCTGAGGACGGCGGCGCCCGCGAAACCTGCCAAGCCCCGCCCAGTCACGGCGCGGCGTGCAGCTGCGTGAACCCGTGCCCGCGCTCGAGGCAATACTCGAGCCATTTGTTGAGAACGATGTTGCGCGTCCAGCGCTGATCGAGATCGAGACCCGCGTGATGTCGCCAACTGCGCAGCAAGGGATGCGCGTGGCGATTTGCCCAAGAGTACGCCTCGGCGAGCTGGGCATCGTGGTAGATGCGTACTTCCATGTCAGGCGCCGTAGGAATCGCGGCGCCCTCACCAAACAGATAGGTGAGCTGCAGCATGGTGGTATACGGAGAGCGCTCGATGACGGTGAGCTCGAGCTCCACATCACCTTGCACGCTGGAGCGGTGCAAACCATCGAGAGAGTGCAGCTCGCCCACAAGCTGCCCGAGCCGGCGGTAATTGCTCTCGTAAATACTCATCAGCGCGACGAAACTGCCTGGCTGCGAACGCCAACTCGTCGGCAGCAAAGATTCGGTGGGCAGGTGCTTCGAGAGCCACTGCCGCAAATCGCATTTGCCACGGGTACGTGCATCCATGGCTGACACTATAGCCAAAATTCTTGAAGAATCGGCAGCAGCGAGGCAGGCGCTGGCGCAGATCTCAGCGTCATGGGCGAATACGACGCTCGACGCGGGTCGCCTCTAGAATCCGCGCCGAGATCTCCTCGATAGAACACTCCGTAGTATCGAGGACCGGAATGCCGTTACGCTGAAAGATGGCATCGGCCGCGCGCGTCTCGAACTGCACTTGTTGCGCTGAAGAATAGCGACTGCTCGGACGCCGCTCCTGACGAATCTGCTGCAGTCGCGGTGGCGCGATGCGCAGGCCGAACAGCTTGCCTTTGTACGCCTGCAACGCCATAGGTAGCCGCGTCGACTCTAGATCGTCATCGGTTAGCGGATAGTTGGCCGCAAACACGCCGTACTGCAGGGCGAGATAAAGACACGTCGGTGTCTTCCCCGAGCGCGACACGCCGACCAGGATCAGATCGGCACGGCCGTATTCGCGGTTCGAGCCGTCGTCGTTGGCGAGCGCGTAGTTGGTGGCATCGATACGAATCGCATAACCGACCGAGTCTGAAATGCCATGGGCCTTACCTGAACTGTGACTTGAGAGCGTACCGAGCTCGCGCTCCATCGGACCGACGAAGGCGTCAAAAAAGTCCAGAAAAAGCGCGTTGGTAGATCTCAGGATCAGACGCAGATCGTCTTGGACCAGCGTGCTGAAAACGATCGGTCGTACGCCGTCTTCGGCGCCGGCCGCGTGGATGCGTCGAACGGCGTCCTCCGCCTTGTCAATGCTGGATACAAATGGCAGAGTCACGGCCCGAAAACCTTGGCCGTCGAACTGCGTCAAGAGGCTGTGCCCCATAGTCTCGGCCGTCACGCCGGTCTGGTCTGAAACGAAAAACACCGTTCTGCTCGTCACTCTCGCCCCTCCCCACCGCTCAGTATCCCAACCGTCAGTCTTTCACCGCCGTTGCCCGAGGACAAGCCATTGCGCGTAGACCCCACGACCGCACTCGTACTGCCGTTCGAAGGGCTGAGCATGCACGACGTAGAAATCGTCGGCGGCAAAAACGCCTCGATCGGCGAAATGATCGGTTCGCTCGCGAAACTTGGGGTCAAAGTACCAGGTGGCTTTGCGACCACCGCCCTAGCCTATCGGCAAATGCTCGCGCAAGACGGACTCGATCAGCGTATCCGCGAGGTGCTCGCCGACCTTGATGTCGATGATGTCGAGCGTCTTGCCGAAGTGGGCGCCAAGATCCGCTGCTGGATTCTCGAAGCGCCCTTGCCCGCCGAACTCGAGCGCACCGTGCGCGAAGGTTATCGTCGCTTTGGCGTCGACGCCGCGGTCGCTGTGCGCTCCTCGGCAACCGCCGAGGATTTGCCTGAGGCTTCTTTTGCCGGTCAGCAAGAAACCTTTCTCAATGTGCAGGGCGAAGATGCAGTCATCGAAGCCATGCGCCACGTGTTCGCCTCGCTCTTCAATGATCGAGCGATCGCCTATCGTGTGCATCAAGGCTTTGATCATTCGCTTGTTGCACTCTCCGCCGGTATCCAGCAGATGGTACGCTCCGATCTCGGTGCGAGTGGCGTCATGTTCACGCTCGATACCGACTCGGGTTTTCGAGACGTAGTGTTTATCACGGCCTCATACGGTCTCGGTGAAACCGTCGTGCAGGGCGCCGTCAACCCGGACGAGTTCTATCTCTACAAGCCAGCGATCCGCGAGCACCGTTCTGCCGTGCTGCGACGTAACCTCGGCGCCAAGGCCATCAAGATGGTTTATGGCGCGCCAGGCTCGGGCGAACGCGTACGTATCGTCGATGTTCCCCCTGCGGATCGTAATCGATTTTCTTTGAAGGACGACGACCTGGTCGCACTCGCGCAACAGGCCTTGATCATCGAGCAGCACTACGGCCGACCAATGGATATCGAGTGGGGTAAGGATGGCGCGAGCGGCGAGCTCTTCATCCTGCAGGCACGCCCTGAGACCGTGCAAAGCCGAAGCGGTCGTACCATCCAGCGTTACACGCTCGCTAAGCGCTCGCGCGTGCTCACCGAGGGGCGCAGCATTGGTCAGCGCATCGGCGCAGGACCTGCGCGGGTTATCTCCTCAGTGTCGCAAATGACCCGCGTACAGGAAGGTGATGTTCTCATCGCCGATATGACCAACCCAGATTGGGAACCGGTCATGAAGCGCGCCGCAGCCATCGTCACCAACCGCGGTGGCCGTACCTGCCACGCCGCAATCATCGCGCGTGAACTCGGTATTCCGGCAGTCGTCGGCTGCGGTAACGCCACCGACGTCATCCGCGAGGGTCAGGCGGTCACGGTCTCCTGCGCCGAAGGGGATACCGGTTATGTGTACGAAGGCGCGCTCGATTTCGAGCAGCAGCAGATCGAGCTCAATTCTTTGCCGCTGGTACCTGTCAAAATAATGATGAACGTCGGCAATCCTGATTGTGCCTTCGACTTCGCCGGAATTCCGCACCGGGGTGTCGGTCTTGCACGACTAGAGTTTATCATCAACCGTATGATCGGTGTGCACCCGCGTGCACTCCTCGAATTCGACAAACTTGATCCGGCACTACGCGAAGAAATCCGTACACAAATCGCGGGCTACGCCGATCCGGTCAGCTTCTATGTGGAGAAGCTCGCCGAGGGCGTTGCGCAGATTGCTGCGGCCTTCGCCCCCGAGCCCGTCATCGTGCGGCTTTCCGACTTCAAATCGAACGAATATGCGACGCTCATCGGCGGGCGTCTTTATGAACCCACCGAAGAAAACCCTATGATCGGTTTCCGCGGCGCGGCGCGGTACATCGACCCCGCCTTCCGCGCGTGTTTCGAACTCGAGTGCCGCGCGCTACGCAAAGTGCGCGGTGAGATGGCTCTCAGAAACGTGCAGGTAATGGTGCCTTTCGTGCGCACGCTCACCGAAGCGGCCGAGGTCACCCGCCTGCTCGCCGCGAATGGCCTCAAGCGCGGCGAGAACGACCTCAAGATCATCATGATGTGCGAGCTACCCTCGAACGCCATACTCGCCGATCAGTTTTTAGAATATTTTGACGGGATGTCGATCGGCTCCAACGACATGACACAGCTCACTCTGGGGGTTGATCGCGACTCCAGCATCGTCGCGCGGCATTTTGATGAGCGCGATCCTGCAGTTAAAGCGATGCTCGCCATGGCCATCGCCGCCTGTCGCAAAGCCAATAAATACATCGGCATTTGCGGCCAAGGCCCGTCTGACCACCCCGACCTTGCACGCTGGCTCGTCGATCAAGGCATCGATAGCCTCTCGCTCAACCCCGACACCGTGATCGAGACCTGGACGATGCTGGCGGGTAACTCAGCCGCACGTTCCCGCGAGGAACGGACACACTGAGAGGTCGACGTTGCCGCCCGAGATGATCACGCCGATGCGATCACCGGGCTTGCCGATGCGCCCATCGATGAGTGCGGCGAGAGGCACCGCCGACGAAGGCTCGATCAGTATTTTGAGATCTTCGAGTGCGGTGCGGATTGCCTGAACAATAGCAGCCTCCGACACGGTGACGACATCGTCCACCCACTGCCTGAAGAGCGCAAAGGGCCGCACCCCGATCGAGCCACGCAGCCCATCGGCAATTGTCGTCGGTGATCCAGACATACCGACCCGCGTACCACCGTAAAACGAACGCGCGGCATCATCCGCCATCGCCGGCTCTGCGCCGACTATCTTGCAGTTCAGCGCCATGCGCTTGGCAGCGATCGCTGTGCCCGAGAGCAATCCACCGCCACCCACCGGCGCCGTCAGCACATCGAGAATCGGATGCTCCGCCAATAGTTCGATGGTCGCCGTCCCCTGCCCCGCTATCACCCGCGAGTCATCAAAAGGGTGAACCACCACCGCGTCCGTGCGCTCGATCACACCTGCTAACGCCGCCTCGCGCGCCGCGAGACCCGGCTCACAGCGAACTAACTCCGCGCCCGCGGCTGTAATGGCCGCGAGCTTTACCGGCGAAGAATCACGCGGCACGACCACGATGCAACGCCACGCGAGCTCACGCGCCGCGTGCGCAAGGGCTGCGCCGTGATTACCCGAAGAATGCGTAGCTACAACGCGCGGGACCGGGCCGCCGTCCTCACTCTGCTGCTGTGCTTGTTGCTCGAGCAGCAGCAAAGCGTTCATTGCGCCGCGAAATTTGAAGGCACCGACGCGCTGCAAGTTCTCGCACTTGAAGAATACCTGACGATCGACGCGCGCATCGAACTCGGGCGAGATCAAAACTGGTGTGCGACGTACTCGTCCTCGCAGGCGGCCGTGAGCTGCGACGAGATCGTCGAAGCTCGGCAAATCGACGGCAGTGGCCTCACCCGTCACGACATTGCGCTCCCGCGTATCAGCATACGATCTCGCACATCAGCATGCACCTCGAGGTCCAAGGACAAAGAAATGCTCGCGGTAATATTGTAGTTCACGCACTGACTCGCGAATGTCATCGAGCGCGAGATGCGTTCCCTCTTTGCTGAAAGCATCGGCAATGTCGGGCGCCCAACGCTTGGCGAGCTCTTTGACGGTACTCACATCGAGATTACGATAATTGAAGAATGCTTCGAGCGTCGGCATCAAGCGCGCCATGAAGCGCCGATCTTGGCAGATGCTATTACCGCACATGGGCGAGGCGCCACGCTCCACATACTGCGCCAAAAACTCGAGCGACGACTGCTCCGCTTCCGCGAGTGTCACAGTGCTTGCGCGCACCCTGGCGAGCAGCCCTGAGCCGCCATGCTGTCGTTGATTCCACTCATCCATCCGCGAAAGCGCAGCTTCATCGGTGTGAATGGCAAGCACCGGACCCTCGGCGATCAAGCGCAAGGACGGGTCGGTGACGAGGGTAGCGATCTCGATGATGGTGTCGGACTCGGGTTTGAGCCCAGTCATCTCGAGGTCGATCCAGATCAATACGTCGCGACTTGGCATGGTTAACAGGTAGTCTAGCAGAGGCTACAGTGCCGGCTTCCAACGGAGATCGGAAACCCCTTGGAGTTTGACGCTCAAGTGATCGCGGCTTACGGGCGAAATCTGCGCCTGCGTGATGCTAACGGTCGCGTGCTGCAGGGTCGTCCCTTCGGTCGCAAGCTGCAGGTGGTGTGCGGCGATCAGGTGCGTTGCACCGCCGATGTCACCCACGATGAGATCCACGTCAACGAAATCCTCCCGCGGCGCAGTCTGCTCGCGCGCTCTACCCTACGCGGCGACGCTGAACCGATCGTCGCCAATATCAGCCTGCTGGTGACGGTCATCGCGCCGCTGCCACGACCCGATCCTTTTATCATCGATCGCTATCTTTGCGCCGCCTCTTCCGCGGGGATCCGTGCGCTCGTCGTACTCAACAAAGCCGAGCTCGATATCGCCGATGAAGTTGCGGCTATGCTTAAAATTTTTGAGACTGCGGGATATTTAGTGCTGAGCTGCAGTGCCGAGACCGGCAGCAATCTCGAGGCGCTGGCCGCTGAGCTGCAAGAGGCCACCAGCGTAGTCGTCGGTCAATCAGGCGTGGGCAAATCCTCGCTCATCACTCGTCTGGTACCCATGAGCGCCATTTCGATCGGCGATCTCGACCGCGATGCCGAGGGTCGACACACCACGACGAGCTCGGCACTCTACGATTTGCCGAACGGCGGTGCGGTGATCGACTCGCCCGGAGTACGCGATTTCGCGCCGTCGATCAGTTCGCTCGAAGCGCGCAGTCTCGGCTTTCCGGAGGTGGACCGACTTGCGCTCGGCTGTCGCTTCATCGATTGTCTGCACCTGCAAGAGCCCGGGTGCGCGATACGAACGGCGGTCGAGTCGGGCGAGATGGATGCGCGGCGCTACGAGAGTTATCGGCGACTACGCCGTCTGTACGCCGACTTGAAAGTCGCGCAGGGCCCGGACAAGCGCCAAGGTCAGGACAGGATTTGACGCCCTGCAAGTGCATGCGCGAGCGTCCCGCCGTCAATATATTCAAGCTCACCACCAATCGGCACGCCATGAGCGATGCGTGTGGCCCGGATTCCTCGCGAGCGCGCAATCACCGACAAAAAGTGCGCCGTAGCCTCGCCCTCAACTGTGGGGTTGGTCGCTAGGATCATTTCTTTCACCGTACCGGCCTCGAGCAGACCCTCGAGCTCACTTATACCGAGCTGCTCAGGACCTATGCCATCAAGTGGCGACAGATGCCCCATCAGTACGAAATAGCGACCGCGGTAGCCCCCCGACTGCTCGATCGCCACCACGTCGGAGGGCGACTCGACAATGCAGAGCAGACTCGCTTCACGCTGCGTCGAACTGCAGATGAAGCAGCTCTCGCCCTCGGTCAGCATGCGGCATTGGCGGCAGCGCCCGACTCTGGCGAGCGCGATCGTCAAAGATTCGGACAAGGCTCGCGCACCATCGCGACCATCCTGCAAAAGATGAAACGCCATACGCTGTGCGGTTTTCGGCCCGACTCCGGGCAGCGTGCGCAGCGCATCGATCAGCCGCGCGAGCGAGGGGGTATGTTTCATTCCTAAGGATCAGAATGGCGGATCAGAACGGCATCTTGAAGCCGGGCGGCAAGCGCAAGCCCGACATCATGCCGGCCATGCGTTGCTGGGTCTCGGTTTCGACCCGACGTACCGCGTCGTTAATCGCTGCCGCCACCAGATCTTCAAGCATCTCGCGATCTTCACCGATCACCGCAGGCTCTATCTGCACGCGCTGGACCTCGTGCTTTCCCGTCATGGTGACCTTGACCATGCCGCCACCCGATTCACCAGTGACCTCCATGCGCGCGATTTCTTCCTGCGCTTTTTTCATGGTGCGCTGCAGCTCTTCTGCTTGTTTCATCACATTACCGAAATTAGCCATGGCTCATTCCTTCAAGTTGAATCTTGATGCAGATTTTTAGTGCGATTTGACGGTTTCGCTCTTAAGCGTCGCGCCGAATTTTTCTTTAAAGACGCGTATCGTCGGATCTGCTTCGAGCGAACGTCGCGCTGCGTCGAACTGCTGATCGACGGCACGCTGCTCAGCACGCGCCGGAGTCTCGACCAGCGCTGCGGCAGCCTCGACCTCGACCCGCAGCGTTTCACCGGTGTGGCGACTCAGCGCCTGCGCGAGCTTGTCGATCAGCGCAGTGGTTTTGAGCAAGGCTTGCGCGGGGTCTAGCGTGAGGCGCACGAGATTACCCTCACGACTGGCAAACGCACAGTTAGCGGCCAACTGCCGCGCTGCGCCGCCGAGCTCGAGTGCGGCGACGAGTTGCTGCCAATCTGTAAAATTAAGCAGGGCGCCGGCAGAGTTCGAGCTGGCGGTCCGCATGGGCGCTACCGCAGGCATCGCTGCACCCTCGGCGCCGCTCGTGCTTCCGGTGGTACCACTTGCGACCGAACCCGCACCACCACTCACCGGGCGCGGACTCGACCGCTCACCGCCCGCGAGCCGGAACGAGGCCATCCGCAGCAACGTCATCTCGAAGCCGGTTCGCGGGTCAGGCGCCCAGGCAAGATCGCGACGCCCGAGAATGGCTGTCTGATAGCAAAACTGCACGTCTTCAGCACTTATCGCAGCCGCGAGCTCAGCGAGCTGCTCAGGCGGATGCAAGTCGTCACCCTCATAACTAGGCAGAACTTGCTTTAGCGCCACGCGCACGAGTAGGGTCGCGATCGCAGCGAGTACGTCGCCGTAATCGGGCGCCCACTCATCGAGCGACTCCGCAAAATGCATCAACTCGGCCGGATCAGCACCGCCCAGAAGACGCGCCAACTGCATCACCTGCCTGCGATCGACCGTCGCCAGCATCGCACGGGCTTCGGCTTCGGCCACCTTGCCACCACCGAAGGCCAGCAGCTGATCGACCAGCGACAGACCATCACGCAGACTGCCATCCGCAGCCTCGGCCACGAGCCGCACAGCGGCCGGCTCGAAACTAATGCCCTCTGCGCTAAGCACCGTTTTCATGCGCTCGGCGATCATCGACACCGACAGCCGCTTTAAATTGAATTGCAGGCAACGCGAGAGCACCGTGACCGGCAATTTCTGTGGATCGGTGGTAGCCAACAAAAATTTCACGTGTGGCGGCGGCTCTTCGAGCGTTTTCAACAAGGCGTTGAAGGAATGCGTCGAGAGCATGTGCACTTCGTCGATCAAATAAACTTTGTATCTGCCGCGCGTCGGCGCGTACTGCACGTTTTCGAGCAGCTCGCGCGTGTCTTCGACCTTGGTACGCGAAGCGGCGTCGACTTCGATCAGATCGACAAACCGACCCTCATCGACCTCGCGACAGGTTGCACAGGTGCCGCAGGGCGCAGGCCCCATGCCGGTCTCGCAGTTGAGGCATTTGGCGAGGATGCGTGCGATCGTCGTCTTGCCGACCCCACGAGTGCCGGTAAACAAGAAAGCGTGATGGACGCGATTGGTCGCGAGCGCGTTCGAGAGCGCCCGCAGGACGTGTTCCTGACCGGTCAGCTCCTCGAAGCGCCGGGGGCGCCACTTGCGGGCCAGTGCGGTGTAGCTCATCGCCGAGTGAATCCGGTTGCCTTCGCCATGCCTTTTTCGATATCGGGAGGCGGCCCGCACCAGCTGGACTCCGGCACCCGACATCACCGCGACCGTTGCTCCCTTCCGGGCCTGGCGGGTTGACGGCTGGTCGTCGCGGAGGAACCGATGCGGGACGCCATAGGATCGGTCCGGTGAAGTTTACACCACGCCGGGCAGCGGCATCGGGTCCCTCAAGGCGCGAGTATGCGCCGGTCGATCTGGTCGGTGCGGGTGACGCCAGAAAGCGCCATGGCGACGCAGATCTGAGCTTCCATGATTTCGAACAGCCGATGTACGGCCTGTCCACCGGCGGCACCGAGCGCATAGGCCCAGGCGCGACCCAACAGTACACCATTGGCCCCGAGCGCGAGCATGCGCACCGCGGGGCTGTAACTCGTCACTTCACCGTGGGCATCACGAAACTTGCGCCTTCGCGGCGCTCGCCCGGCCAGCGCGTCGTGACGGTTTTGAGGCGGGTATAAAAGCGTGCTCCTTCGGGTCCGTGCACATGATGATCACCGAACAACGAAGCCTTCCACCCACCGAAACTGTGGAAGGCCATGGGCACCGGGATCGGCACGTTGACACCGACCATGCCGACTTGGATACGCTGCGCGAAGTCGCGCGCAACACCCCCATCAGCGGTGAAGATCGACGCGCCGTTGCCATACTGATTGCTGTTGATGAGTTCGACGGCTGCCACGAAATCTTTGACGCGTACCATACCGAGCACGGGCCCGAAGATTTCGTCGCGATAGATCGACATCTCGGGTTTGACATGATCGAAAAGCGAGGCGCCAATGAAAAACCCGCGCTCGAATCCGGCGCGAGTCATACTAAAGCCGCGGCCATCGACCACAAGATCAGCGCCTGCGGCAACCCCTTGGTCGATATAATCTCGAACTCGTTCAAGATGAGCGCGGGTGACGAGCGGCCCCATCTCGGAATCGACATCGATGCCGGGACCAATCTTGAGTATCGCCAGCCGCGCCACCAGTCGCGCGCGCAGCCCCTCCGCGACGCTGTTACCGACTGGTACGGCGATCGAAATCGCCATGCAGCGCTCGCCCGCAGAGCCATAGGCTGCACCAACGAGGGCATCGACTACTTGGTCGAGATCCGCGTCGGGCATCACGACCAAATGATTCTTTGCGCCGCCGAGCGCCTGCACGCGTTTGCCATGCGCAGCGCCCGTGGCGTAGACGTGGCGCGCAATCGGGGTCGAACCGACAAAGCTAAGCGCATCGACCCCCGGATGTTTCAACAGGGCGTCGACCGCCTCCTTATCGCCCTGCACCACATTGAACACGCCGTCCGGAAAACCGCCGCGCCGGATGAGCTCCGCGCAAAACAAGGCGGCCGACGGGTCGCGCTCCGAGGGCTTGAGAATGAAGGTGTTACCGCAGGCCAGCGCCATCGGAAACATCCACATGGGCACCATCGCCGGAAAATTGAACGGCGTGATGCCGGCCACGACCCCGAGCGGTTGTCTGACCGAATGGCTATCGACACCGGCGCCGACGTTATCGGTAATCTCACCTTTCAAAAACTGCGGGGCCCCGCAAGCAAACTCGACCACTTCGAGCCCACGGGTCACTTCACCGCGCGCATCAGAGAGCACTTTACCGTGCTCGGCGCTGATGATCGCCGCCAGCTCGTCGGCATGCGTTTCGATCAAATCGCGCAAGCGATTCATCAGCCGCGCTCGACGCAGTGGGCTAGTTGCCGCCCAAGCGGGGAACGCAGCGCGCGCGGCGGTAACGGCCGCATCGACCTCCGCCGCACTTGCGAGCGCGACGACGGCAGATTGCGAGCCCATCGCCGGATTGAACACGGGCGCGGTGCGCCCACTCGTGGAATCGACGACCGAGCCGCCGATAAAATGCTGGAGGGTCTTCAGATCTATTTCGTTATTTTGATGAATGGCGGAGAGGGTGGGATTCGAACCCACGAACACCATACGGCGTTACTTGACTTCCAATCAAGCGCCTTCGACCGCTCGGCCACCTCTCCGTCAAAACGCATAATATCAAGGCTGCGGTCACTTCGGCGGCGCCGGGGTGAACTTGGGCGGCAGATCGATGCAGGGGGCGTCCGCGGGGCGCGGCGCCTCGGGCGTATCGAGTGGCGGTATGGTCAGCGCAGCGCGGGTGTCAGGGGCATCGCGCCCAGCCGGAATCTTGAGCGGCGCGTTGTCGACCACGGAAGCAAAATCTGCGGGCTTGGCGCAACTCGCTTTAAAAATCCCCCAGAAACTGCAGCCCGCTAGCAGCGGCGCGCCCAAGAGCACCACGAGCCCGCGAAATCTCGGCATCGGCCTCAGCATCGACATATCGCGTTGCACCTCATCCACTTTACCGACCTTAATTAAGCCGGCCCGAGACCAGCCTGCGCCATCGCTGCCGCCACCCGGTCGTAAAAACGTGCCGACAACGACGTCAAAGGCAGACGAATACCGCTGTCGATCATACCCTTTGTGTGCAAAGCCCACTTCACCGGGATCGGGTTGCCCTCGACGAAAAGATCTTCATGCAGCCGCGCGAGTTTCGCATCGATCGCGGCTGAGCGCGCCAGATCACCCGCGCGAGCGGCGGCGACCATGGCGCTCATGGCGGCAGGCGCCACGTTCGCGGTCACCGAGATCACGCCCTGCGCGCCCGCCAATATTGCTTCACGCGCCGTGGCGTCATCACCCGAAAGCACCGTGAACCGCGGTGCCAACGCGAGAATCTCGCGCACACGAGCAGCGCCGGCCACGGACTCTTTGATCGCCACAA
>Ga0194119_10004612_pt1 | contig 21185 bp, 18 predicted proteins | sample TA2MahC100mmetaG_FD_148620 | JGI IMG/M metagenome (GOLD analysis project Ga0194119, IMG submission 148620) | Freshwater microbial communities from Lake Tanganyika, Tanzania - TA2015018 Mahale Deep Cast 100m | ecosystem: Environmental > Aquatic > Freshwater > Lake | place: Tanzania: Lake...
CGAAGCGAACCGACCACCGGCTTGGGCGCCGTTGGCTTCGACTCCGCTCAGCCAACGGCGCCCGCGCCTGGCGGCATTGAACAAACGCCCGTGCTACCAACGTGATCAACCCATTGAACCCACCTCCGTTTTTAGCTTGAGAATTCATATCGGTGAGTCCGGATATTGCCGATAAAGAGAGCCACGCGCTTCGAGCCATGGACTGCGCGGGTGGTTCCATTCCTGCCATGGGAAGTTTGCGTTATTCTCGCGCCTTTACCAGCTTGGCAACCCCAGATCGGGTCAATCCTGTAGGGCGCCTAAAGGAACGACTGCTACGACAAACCATGTTGCTCGTCTGCCTGTCAGCCATCTCGTCTCTCGCGGCCGCCCGGACGGAATCCTCCATGTGGAAGGCTGTTGCCGTTCCGAGACTCTTTTCGTTCACTCCGGCTCTAGTCAAGTCGGCTGGCGCCACCGCATACGGCGATTCAAGCGATTCCATGAGCGGCAGCCAAAGTGTCCTATCGACGGCGGCGGTCCATGACCATCGGATGTTGCCATCCTGCCAGACCAATGCGGGCAATAGCTATGCCGCCTCCGATATTCAGGGCGTCGCGGGTCCCAACCAGCAGAACCTTACCACCCAGGGGTTCCTGATTCGATATTAGAGTTATTCCCGGTGTGCAATCCTTGAAAATCAAGGGCTCCAGCTAGAGATTCCTCGAAGGCGCCGACAAATGGCGCTCTTGTTCGGCGCCAAACTCTTGTAAGATATTGATTTGCAACAATATCACATCAGGAACAACTCTATTGTTGATACCCATGCCGTCTGTGCCAAGCGATAGACTTACGCCTGGACCGGAAACAGAGACTCGCGTTCTCGGTAACTCAACCACACAGCCCCTGACAAATCCTATGAACACCGACGAAATCCTCAACCGACTCCGCATCGGGCTGGCCCTGATCGTGGGCTATATTTCCGGCCATGGCCTCGCCCGACTTGATGAGCAGTACGGGTCAGAGCTGTTCGTTTTTGGATTGTTGCTCGGTTTCTTCCTGACTCGCCTGGGATTCTGGGGACTGGAAAAGCTGAAGCGGCGGGCCCAGGGTTAAGCGCACTGCCAGCGCGTGAGATCAGGACTTGTAGAGCGGCTCCAGTTCACCCGGCGCACGGGTTGCGCGTTTCGGTTTGACGGTTGTGCCGGCCGCAGTCTTGAACCGCTCCCACAACCCCGCTCCTTCCCAGGCGCTGGCGTCCGCCGCATACAACTGGCGATTCAATACAGTCATCTCACTGCCCAGCGCCTGGCTCAAGCGCTCCAGACGGCTGGCGGCTGAAGTTTCCGGCCACCGGTGCGCGGCCCATTCCAGCAGGGCCTTGCGGGCGGCGACAGGATCGTGAACACGGCAGGCGCGCTCCAGCGCCTTGAACGCACGGGATTCGCCCCCCGCGGCGACCATTTGGCTGCCCTGGTATGCCGGGATTGCCAGGTTTGGACTGCCCCGCCGCGAATGCCACCAAGCCAGCGCGGTCGCGAGCCAGCCCAGCCCCAGAAACAGCGCCAATCCGTAGGCCAACCCGGGTGTGGGCGTCTCCCCGACGCCGCCGCTGGGCGGAATTTCCTCCGGCCGGGGGCCAATCGCCGCCGGCGTTGCCGCTGGCGTGGGGGGCGGCTCCGGCGCGGCCATGCCGGGCGCGGGCAGCACGGTCAGGGTTCTGGCTGGCAGGCGGGCCCATTCCAGTTTGTCCGTGCGCGTATTCCACCAGGGAATTTCGACGGCCGGCGCGGGGTAGGCGCCCGGCCGGGTGGCGATCAAGGCAGTCTTCTGTTGCCGCTGACTGACCAGCCCGGAGGCCGTTTTATCTTCCCGGGTGACCGGCTGATCGGGATATTGCTTGAGATCACCGCTGGCGGGAACAGCCGCGGCCAGATCGGGGAGCATGCCCGCGGTAATACCTTCCGCCTTGACCGTCAGGGTGCGGGTCAGCGGTTCGCCGCCCGGGGCCTTGAGCTCGGCGGGCAGCCATTGGTCATCGAGGGCAAGACTGGCGGCGGGCAGCCACTGCTTGCCGGTGAACTGGGCGGGGATCGGGCGCACGTTCAGGTCGATGGGATCGGAATGCAGGCGTTGCTGGCGCGTGGATGGCCGGAAAAACGGGCCGTAACCCCCTCCCCCGGCGGCCAGTTGCGCCGTCAGGTTGATCGGGCCGATGGTCAGGCGCCCGCTCTTTTGCGGGAAGACCGCATAGCGGCGTTCGTTGACCTTGAACTGAACCCCATCCCTGAGTGAAACAAACTCCCGATCTTCGTCGAGTTTTTCCACGACGGCGTCGGGGACTTCCGGCTGGCTCAGGTCACCGGAGAAGGCGACGCGGCTGAGCACGCGGATGGACAGGATGACCTGGGCCTGCACGTAAGGGTTTTTCGGCTCGGCTTCGGCTTCCAGGTAGAGGCTGGCTTCCCCACCCTGCTTGCCGCGCACCGCGCCATTGGTGACGGTGACGGAGAAGGGGCGCGAGCGGTCGCTGCCAAAGGCAATGGAGGGGATTTGCAGGGCGCCGGGCTGTTTGGCGATGACCTGAAGCTGCCAGGTCACTTGACGCGAGGCCCTGCCATTGATGATGGAAAACTGGCTGCTCTGGCCCTGATGGAGGATTTCGAACTGGTCTTCAAGCGGGCTGAAGTCCGGGTCGGCATCCGGCTCGGCATCCGCCGTGAAAGTCAGGGTGAAGGATTCATTGATCGGCACCGGATTACGGTCGAGGCTGAGCTGAATCTCGGCGGCCAGCAGGGGATTCGCCATTGCGATCAGACCGACCAGCAACCCGCCGGTGAGCCATCCTGTCGATGCGGCAGGCTTCCTGGTTGCTATTGCTGGATGAGCGGGTAAAGGTTCATTTGAAATCCCCTCACCCCAACCCTCTCCCGGGGCCGGTAGAGGGAGTTGATGTATCTTTACCTGCTCATTGATCCCTAAGTGGCTGGACTCCAGCCCTCTCAGGCGCGGTGGCGAAATCGTGGTTTGCCGACGTCCGTCCTGATCGGTCTCCGACCCTCCGGCGGGATGCAATGACTTGGCGAATCGTGACGGGGTGACGCCCGTGGTGTCGATCATGAGCGGATTACTCCGGATTATTCTGCTGCTGCCGCAGCCGGTATTGATAGTAGAACTTGCGCTTCAGGAGGCCGCCCGGATCGTCGGGGATGCGCCGCAGCCATTGCGCCTCCGCCTGTTCATTCTCGTCCCGCCGCGCCGATTCCGCCGACTCGGCGGTCGCCGCCTGGTCGCGCTCATCAGGGGGCGGTTCCTGCCCGGACGGCTCAGTAGATTCGGCGGCCTGTTCCTGCCGCTCCCGCGGCTGTTTGCCGTCGGACCGGGACTCCTGATCGTCCGGTTTCGCGTTGGGTTGCCGAGCAGCCTCTTCCTCCTGACTCTGCTGGTCCCGGGATTTATCCCCGGGCCGAGGTTCCTGTCCATTCTCGCTGGACGGGGGCGGTTGCTGCTCGTCCTGGCCGGAGGGCTTTCGGGATGCGTCGGGGGATTGGTTCCGCTCGCGCGAATGTTCAGAGTTTTTCCGTGGGTCCTGTTGTTGTTTCTGTTGTTGTTGGGAACCTTGGCCGCCCTCCCCGGATGGGTCTTTCCGCTGTTGCTTTGGTTGCTCCTGCTGCTTTTTCAGGGCTTCCTCGACCAGCTTGCGGTTGTATAGGGTGTCTTCTTCGTCGGGCGTTTGTTGCAGGGCCTGGTCATAGGCCTTGAGGGCGTCCTCCAACTGTCCCTGCCGGGCCAGGGCGTTACCCCGGTTGTAGTGCGCCCGGGAGTCCTTCAGGGATTCGAGTTGCTTCGCGGCGGTGGCGTATTCACCGGCCCGATAGGCGGCGGCGGCTTTCCAGGCCGGGTCCTCGAATCGCTGGGCCGCCGCTTTGGCATCACCCGCGTCGAGTTGACGCCGCGCCTGCTGGTCCGGCGTCTGCCAGAGGTCACGCCATTCGAAGGCCGCGGCCGGCCCGGGCGTGGGCAAGAGCAGAACGAGCAGCCACACCCCCAGCCAGCCGCGCCTGAATCCCAGCGCGACCAGGGGCAGCAGCAGCGGCAACAGCCAGACGCCTTCGTCACGCCAGCGATCCACATGCACGGACTGTCCCTCACCCTCCCGCTGTTCCGCCCGACTCCGGCGGTCGAGATATTCCAGCAGCGCCTCGACATCGGTGGAGCCCGCATCCAGCGTCCGGTATACACCGCCACCGCTCCGCGCCAGTTGCCACAGCGTCTGAATATCCAGGCGCGAGACCACCATGCGGCCCTCCTCGTTCTTGAGGAAACCGCCATCCGGCAGCGGTACGGGCGCCCCGTCGCGAGAACCCACACCCAGCACCGAGACCCGATACCCCATCGAGTGCAGCCGGGACGCCTCGGCGCGGGCGGCATCGCTCGTCTCGCCGGCGGTGATCACCAGGATGTCTCCGCTACGCTGCCCCGCCTGCTCAAGCAATCGCGCCCCGGCGGCCAGCCCCAGTTCCATCCGTGCGCCCTGCTCCGGCATGATGCGCGGCGACAGGGCGGTCAACTGTGCCTGAATGGTGGCCACATCGTCGGTCAGCGGCGTGACCACGAACGCATCGCCCGCGTAGGCCACCAGCGCCGTCTGGCCCTCCTTGCGCGCGCGGAGCAGGTCATCAATCTTGAACCGGGCCCGATCCAGACGGTTGGGTTTGACGTCGGTCGCTTCCATGGCCCAGGAGAGATCCATCAGGATCACCAGGGCCGAGAGGTTGCGGAACACCGGGGCGGGCAGCCGCTGCCAGGCCGGTCCCGCCAGGGCCAGAATGGCCAGCGCGCCGATCAATCCCGCCAGCCAGAGCGGCCGGGTGGACTGACGGCCCGGCTTGCCGACCAGGATATGCGGCAGCAGGTCCGCGTCGCAGTATTGGCTCCAATCGCCCCCCTGCCTGGCGGCGCGCGCCATCATGCCGATCAGCAGGAGCAACAACGGCAAGGCCAGCAGCCAGAGGGGGCGGAGAAAATGAAAGTCGCTCATGCCGGTTGTTTGCGCCGGTTGATAAAAATCCAGAGACCGCCCAGCAACAGGGCGGCGCCCAGCGGCCAAGGGTAGAGTTCGGTGATCGGCCGGTAATGCCGCTTATCGCGCTCGACCGGCTCCAGCTCATCCAGCAGGCGGTAGATGCCCTCCAGTTCCTTGACATCGCGCGCCCGGAAATAGCGTCCGCCGGTCTTCTCGGCAATACCGCGCATGGTGGGCTCGTCCAAATCCTGTGAGGGGTTGACCCTGCGGCTACCGAGCAGATCGCGGACCACCATCTCGTCGGCGCCGATGCCGATGGTATAAACCTTCAGGCCCTCGCGCGCCGCCAGTTTGGCGGCCTGCAAGGGCGACACCGCGCCGGCGGTGTTGGCGCCGTCGCTGAGCAGGATCAGCACCCGCTGGTCCTTGGGATTGTCCCGCAAGCGCTTGACGCCGAGGCCGATGGCGTCCCCGATCGCCGTCTTGTCCCCGGCCAGGCCAATGACGGATTCTTCCAGCAGGGTGCGGACGGTGGCGCGATCGAAGGTGAGCGGGGCTTGCAGATAAGCCCGCTCGCCGAACAGGATCAGCCCCACGCGGTCCCCCACCCGGCGCTCGATGAATTGCCCCGCCACCGCCTTGGTCGCGGTGAGACGGTCGACCTTGCGGCCCTTGAGCACGAAGTCATTCATTTCCATGCTGCCGGAGAGGTCGACCGCCAGCATCAGATCGCGGCCGCTCACGCCCTGCTCGATGGGCTCCCCCTGCCAGACCGGCCGCGCGGCGGCCAGCACCAGCAGCGTCCACGCCAGCAGGGCCTGCCAGGGGATTGTCCCCGGCGGTGCGGCGCCTCCCCGGTTGGAAGGCAATCCTTGGAGATCATCCAGGAAAGGGGTGCGCAGGGCCGCTCCAGAGGCTGTATGCGCCGAGGGCGCGAAGCGGCGGACCAGCCAGGGCAGCGGCAACGCCAGAAGCAACCAGAACCAGACGAAATCAATCATGAAGCGACGGGAATGCGCACGATTTAAGAGCCAAATTCACGGTGGGGACGAAGCATCAACGAGGGGGATAACCGGACCGGGTAGGGTCGTGTCACCCGAATTATGTTCCTAAATCACAAACAAGGTCAGGATGTAGTTCACAACAATCTCGCAAACCGCCATAGAGCGATTACCATATCAAAAAACCCCTCGGCATAGGCCCTTGGTTGGTCAAAAACCGAGGCTGATGAACCTACATTCAACTCACCCCCGCTCAACGATCATGCAACACACCCGCCGTCTGCTCGACATCATGGCCCAATTGCGCCATCCGGAAACCGGCTGCCCCTGGGACTTGCAGCAGGATTTTGCCAGTTTGATTCCCTATACGCTCGAGGAGGCCTACGAGGTGGCCGAAGCGGCCGAGCGGGGCGACAGCGATGAACTGCGCGAGGAACTCGGCGACTTGCTGCTGCAGGTGGTGTTCCATTCCCGCATCGCCGAAGAGCGGGGACTGTTCGATTTCGAGTCGGTCGCCGACGCCATTGCCGCCAAACTGATCCGCCGCCATCCGCACGTCTTCGGTGAAGCCGACTTCCGCACCGACGAAGAACGCCACCAGTTCTGGGAAGACTCCAAGCGCGCCGAGCGCGAGGAAAAGGGCAAGGCCGGACCGGATGAAAGCGTCCTCGGACAGATTCCCCGTGAGTTACCGGCGCTGATGACGGCGCAAAAGCTCCAGAAACGCGCCGCCCGGCACGGCTTCGACTGGCCGGATATCAGCCAGGTCTTCGACAAATTGCACGAAGAACTGGACGAACTCAAGGCCGCCTACGCGGCGAGGGACGAGGATAACATGCGCGAGGAATTGGGCGACCTGCTGTTCGTCATCGCCAATCTGGCGCGCCACATGGAGGTGGACGCCGAGGCCTGCCTGCGCGGTTGCAACGCCAAGTTCATCCGCCGCTTCGGCCACATCGAACGGCGCGTCGCCGAACGCGGCAAGACGCTGACCGACCACACGCTGGCGGAACTCGACCAGTTCTGGGACGAGGCGCGCCACATGGACAAGGCCGCCCGGCATTCCACCGCCCACCCGGGGCGCGATGATCGCGATAAGTGAAAGATACATCATGCTCAATCATTCCATTCAGTCAAGCCCGCAGTGATCATGCGCTTGCGTGACCTCGGCGGTGGGCTGGCTCTGAGTTTTTGATTGGCTCATCCATAGGTTTTAAAGAATGCCTCAGCAGTAAATTTCACAAATTCCTCGGTTTTATCCTGACTGCGGGCAATCACTTGCCACGGTTCCAGGCGTGCAATCTCTGTCTGCAAGTCCTTAGCTGTTCTCGCATTGCAACCCAGGATGTCCTGTACCGAATTCGCTGATACGCCATCGCATTGGAAGATATAGGCAAACTCCAGCAACTCCTGGAAGTTGAAAAACTTCTGCTGATAGTCATTCGGCGACTGGCTGGCAAAAAAGACGACCACGCCTTTCGAGCGCCCTTCGCGGATGATGCGCTGCAAAAAGATATTTTTCTGGCTGAGGTAGTTATGCGCCTCATCTATCACCAGGATGGTACGTATGGTTCGCTTACCTTCCGTGACGGGGCTATCGGGCAAACTCGCCATCTCCTTGTACAACCGCTCGATAACCAGATAAGCCACCAATTCCTTGAGAACTGGCATCGCGTGAACATCAATCAGCATCGTGCGATTCGATACCCTGTCGATGGGCGCTATTTCGCTACCATGCCGCCAGAACAATTCGAAGACGGACAAATCCCTCAAGACCTCTATCAGGCTGTCATCATTCTTATCATCGGCTTCATAGGCGCTTGTGGCCATGTCCAGCACATCGGGAAAATCCGGATAAGGCGCTGCTGACCCAGCCCGCTTGGCGTAAGCGGCGCGGATCGCTTCCGTTAAGGCGCCCTTCTGCACAACCCCGAGTTTGCTGTTGATTGAGGCAAAGCTCTCCGACTTTTCACGCGCCGATACGTTGATGGTTTGATCATCATACGCAGGCAAAATAAAGGGGTTGATCGGCAGGCTTTGCCCACCCTGCAGAAGCCGAAAAGGTTGTACCCGAGCGAGCTCCAGGAAACGAGTGTTGTCCACCACATCGCCTTTGTAATCAAAGTAGATGAAGTGGGTTTGAAAGTTCGACTGGACTCGGATGTCGGTCAGAATTTTGAGGAGGAACTGAGTTTTGCCGACACCGGGCTTGCCCATGATGGCGAGGTGTGAATTCGCGTGTCGGGCCGTATTGTTCAATTCCATGACCAATTCGGTTCGTTGCAACAAGGTGCGACCGATGAAGATATCCAGTCCCTTGCCGGCCCACTCGCGGCGACCGGTAAACTCGATTTCATCCGCCAAACGGCTCAATAACCCGTGGCCGCTGTGGCCCGATTCCTCAAACAACCGCGCCAGCAGGGTCGCGCCATGATCGATGTGGTTCTTGATTACGGAACGATTGGAAAATAGGGCGTCCTCGCTCCATTCCCGCGCGCCATGTACCTGCGTGATTAGCGTCCGAATGAAGATTTCGTCATCGCCGAAGAAGGTCGGCCGCTTCATTTCACCACCGCTGAAATTCATGCTGGGCGGCACGCCGCTTCCCAGCTTGACGAGCGACAAGGCGAAGGCGATGCGCGCGAGGGTCACTTTTTCCAGGTGGGTCTCAAAACGCAGAGCGCTCAGAACCTCATCGGCCTCGCTGGAGGTGTAAAGACGATCAGCCATGATCTTTCTCCCAGAAATAGCCTTGCCTGAACGTCGTCAATTCCTGCCTGGGATCGAATACCAGGCTGGCCGCGCCGCTCAAATGTGGCTTGAGAGCGCTGTAATAAGCAGCGTCGATTTCCGTATCGGTCGATAGAATGATGACCTGCTCGCCAGCGTTGGGAAAATAGTTGTTGACGATATTGTCGCGGTGGGTACTGTCCAGGCGCGATAAGGGGGTATCGATGATGATTGGCAGCTTCAACTCGCTGGTTTGGGCCAATCCCCATAGTAGGGAAACCGCGAAAATCTCCTTCTCGCCCGCCGACAAAGCCGACTTGCGAATCTCATGACCGTTCCGGTCAGTGATGTGAACCTCGTAAGTCTTGTCGTCGATGGTCATATCCTTGATCAACCCGCCACGGCTGGATAGCAACCGGTACATCTCGAAAGTCTTTTCCTGCAACAGATGAACCTTATTCTTACGCAGCCTGACGATGAACTGATTCAGCACATTGCCGATGGCCTTGCACTCCTCGATGAAATCCGCCTTTTCCTTCGAGACATTATGCTTTTCAAGTAGCTTCTCGATTTCGAGCTCAATGGCGCCCACCCGCTTTTCCAGCGCCAGGATGTCCTCCTCCACCAAGCGTAGCTGCTCGGTCTTGCGGCCGATCTGCGTCGAACAACTCTCCATCTCTGCCTGCAACTCCTCGAAGAGATCACGCTCGCTCGTGGTCATCGCATCACCCAACCCCGCCCCATCGAGTTGCTGCAATTCGATTTCCACGGCTTGGGCCTCTTCCAACAAGGGTTTCAACAAGAACACCTCGCTGCTTTCCAACGCCTCCATACGATTCAATACACGCGCAGCGTCACGTTCCGACAGATCCAGAATCTTTTCGACGCCCGATTCGCTCTCGCCTTCCCTAAGTAAGCGATAGATGCGCCGCTCCAATTCCGCCATGCGTTCCGGAGATAACTTTTCCGTATAGATCGGTTCGGGCTCCTCGACAACCCGCACGATACGACGGGCCAGTTGTGCGGCATTTTCCCGGATGGCCTCGCCGCTGGCTGTCTCCCGCTCGACCGCGATCTGGCGGCGGATACCATCGAACAGCTTGCCGGCTAAACTGAACGGCAGCGACTTCTCGCAGAGCCCGCGAATCTCGCTCTCTACCTGGGCCAGCCGATTGGCGAGCATGACCCGCCGTTTCTCCTGTTCGCGCAGTGTCTCCCGAGTCTCCGGCGCCATGTGGAATGTCGCATGAAACCGTTTGCGGGCCTCCGCCAACTGGGATTTGAAGTCTTCCAACTCGATACGCAGCGCATCGCGCTCCTGGTGCTTGCGCGTCAGCTTGCTTTTCTCCCGCTTCAGCTCACTTTGCTTGAATTCCAGGTCTTCGTCGGAAATCTCGACAAAATTCTTGCACTCCTCCTGCTTGATATAAACGATGTCGCTAGCCAACCGGTTGATGTACTGGATGCCCAGCGCCGCCTCCAGCGAAGATTTCAGTCGGACCTCAGAATGATCGTCAGCGGCAATTTCCTGAATCTTTTCACCGTCGAAAAAGAAAAACTGGGTGATACCTGGTGGTATCGCGGCGCGAATGAAGTCCTGCCAAATCTCCTGATTCTGGATGGAAACCCGCTTGCCATCCCGGATCACCACCAGCCGTTCGCTCAAATCGCGCGGCCGGGGTTCGGCCACGGCGCCAGCACTCCAAGTGCGTTTGACCACAAGTTCCGCGCCATCATCCATCTCCATGGCCAATTCGAAAGCGACGTTGGTATTGCCTCTGGCCTTCTCACGGCGGTTAATGTTCCGGTAAATATCGTCGGCCTTGCCACCATACAGGCAGTAACTCACCGCCTCCATGATCGAAGTCTTGCCGGCCCCATTCATGCCGCCTATGAGAAAAATACCCCGTCCATCCCCACCCAACGGGAAGACTATCTCTGTTGGAAACTGGAATGACTTATAGTTTTCCAGCGTCAGCTTTAGGAACTTCACTCGTCTTTACCCCCAACCTCGCTCAAATATCTTGACCGTATTTCCTTCATGGAGGTCCTAGAGCCATCTGGATTAATTCTCCACCAGCACATCCAACCGTTAAGGGAGCTATTTGATAATGTCATAGCCGCGCTTGATAACGTTTCGAAATTTTTGATTCCAGATGGTGTATGTACGGTTACGCTGCCATCAGGGTTGAATGACCCTTTATAAGCAGGGCCACTTTTTTTCCAACGCAGCTCCATATTGTCATGTATTGAAACATAACCATTGTCTATCAATACCGCCAATGAAACCTCACTGTTACGACCGCGATTTGGCGTATTGGTCTTAGCTTTCTCTCTGGTATGGTTCAATACAGCCTTTGCAGAAGACATTAAAATGCCTAATTCGCCAATTAATTCTTTTACTTGATCATACTCTTCTGCCCGATTAGAACTTACATCCTTAGCGGATAGTTTCAGTTTAAGCTGTCTTAATTCATCTGGTATACTGACTCCAAGAGCAGTTAGCTGTTGAATACTCTTATTAACGGCGGATAATTGCTTGCGTTCCTCTGGCGTCAATACCTCAACACGACTAACATTAGCCCGTTGCTCCAAGATCCATCGTTCAATTGCGTCAAGGTGTTCCTGAAGTTTGTTATCCATTATTATTGTCACCATCTAGCCGAGATTTTATTATCATCTTGAATGCATCATAAACTCCAGTACGGCGCTCCTTAAATTCATACTCACGCACAGTTTCCAGCAGTTTTAGCACCTTGACAACGCTCACGCCGTGTTGCTCGCACAGTTCCTCCAGCAGCCGCTGGTCCTCCTTACCAAGTGTCATGATTCAGCCTCCATCCCGATGGTTGGGCAAATGAAACGATAGAACGCGCAAGACTTATACATAGGATGTTCGTAAGTCCAACAACTGGTTCAACAGTGCGGGTACATCGGTCTCGATGATGCTCCAAAGTGTATCGTTGTCGATACCCAGGTAGCCATGTATCAGCCGGTTGCGGGTGGCGATGATGCGGCGCCATGGAATGGCCGGATGGGCGTCGCGGATGGCGTCCGGGACATGAGTCGCCGCCTCGCCGATCAGTTCCAGATTGCGCACGGTGGCGTCGTAGTTCAAACCGCTGCGGACAAAACCGACCTGATCGAAGCCGTCGGTATAAGCCATCACGCGCTCGGCAAAGCCGATCATGTCATCGAGATAGAAAAGCCATTCGCGCGGCGAGGATTCAGACACGCACCGCCTCCCGCTCGATGAAGGGGCGCAACTCGGGGCGCAGGGCTTTTTCGGTGACCAGATCAACCGGACGTCCCAGCCGGTCCTCCAGGTAGAACTGCACGCCAAAATAGCGTTCGGACGTGGCCGGTCCATCGAAGGCCACCAGGACGTCCACGTCGCTCGATGCCCGCGCGGCATCCCGGGCGGTCGAACCAAACAGGGCCAGGCGGGTGACGCCAAATTGCTGCGCCAAATACGGTTTACTCTCGGCCAGCAGTTTCAGGGCTTCGGTGCGGGTCATGATTGCGCAGCCGACTCGATGAGTTCCTCGACGCGGGATTTGGCTTGTTCGAGAAGCTTTCGCGATTCCTGCTGCTTCACCAAGCTTTCGCGCACCAAGTCGCCTATAACTTTTTGCTTGTTGAAATCGAGTAAGGGGACGATAAAGCGGTCAATATCGCTGGGGTAAAGCTCGGCCTGCGCGCTGCCGCGTGCGTGCTGCTGCGTCTGGAATTGCCCGACGATGGACTGGAAAACGAGCGCCATGTAGGCCGCATCGATGCCGGGGTGTAGGCGGAGAATGTTGACATGGTTACTGGCCATGGCAGGCGCATCGCTCAAATATACATTGGTTCGTCCTATGTAGGCGCCAGTCGTGTAAATCAACACATCATCTTTCTGGATGTGCGCTTCATACATTGACGCAAACTCCTTTACGCCAGTTTTTTCCAGCCCTTCGTAGACGATATGCTTCGGCCCAAGATGCTGGCTGTTTACGACATCAAATTGACCGTCCTGCTGGTAGATCGGCTGTAGGCCGCGCCGGTTGAGGAGGCGAATATTCCTAACCCGAGCAGACGGGAAGCTTGATACATGGTCGATCAGTTGCTTGAAGCGCGGCTGGTAATGTTGTGCATCAGAACGAAGCGAAGTTTCCAGGTCGCTGAAATTTGCGACGTAGCCCACCGGCTTCTGGAACGTCAGTTCGTCCAGCCCTAGCTCTGTGTCAAGAAGTTCCCTTGCCATTTGATAGGCTGTAGAAGACTCAGATCGAGAGCGCGCCGATTCCTTAACGATCACCTCAATTTCTGTCTGAGTCTCTTCAGATGGAAGTGCAACCAGTATTCGGCGAGCGTCATCAAGAGATAGGTGCGGTTGTACTTGGCCTTGAAACCAGCGGTTCATTTCGCTGGAACCAAATTTCGTGTTCAAGTACAGAGCGAGAAAATAGGGATTCACCCGATCCCGATGAACTTTGACGGCAATCACATCTTGGCTGACATTGCATTGAGGGTCGAACACCACCGATGCTCCACAGCGCCCCGTTTTCACTATCATTAGGTCACCTGCTTCAAGGGCGGTTTTGTGCTCCTCCTTGTGCTTGGCAGAGGTTATAAATGTTAATCCCTCATCTTTAGGCAGTACCGCTCCGACATTGCTTGATCGGTAAAAGGGTATGCCTTTATCCGCGTACTCTCGGGCGAGGATGTAGAAAATCCCTTTCTTGAAGGTCGATACAAGAGTGCCCAAGCTAGTATGTTCGCCAGCGCGAATGGCCTTTTCTTTCCCAAGATAAGCTGGTTGCCAAAATTCAGCATCGAGCCGGATTGCCCCCACGAGATCGGATTTTGCGATGTGGCTCCAGACCGCCATTACTCGCCCCACCAAAAGCTGAACTTCTGCTCTTGTGCAAATCGCACAAACGCCTCCGCCACGCACAACTGCTCGTCGGGTATTCGACTGGCATCCTCAAGGTCTTCCGCCGTCAGGTCGTAATTCACCAAGTCCTGATCGATGACCGGCTGCCCTTCCTGCGGGTGCCCCTCGGGGAATTCCAACAGACTACCGTTCTTGTCCAGGCGGTGCAGGTAGTCGCCTGAATTGTCCTTGCCGCCGAGCTCGCTGACGGCCATGAAAATCGGATAGTCGAGTTGTTTGGCGACCTCGGCAGCGATCCACCGCTCCTTGAGCGCTTCGATGGCCTCCGGCTCATCCAATAGCAGTTGCAGACGGCCACGCAAGCTCAATTGCTTGAGTTCCCGCTCGGCTTGGGGAATTCTTTTTTCCAGGGCCTTGATCTCGGCCTTGAGTTGCTTCTGTTGCTCTTTATGGATCTGTTTTAGATCTTTCAGCTTGACTTTGTAACTCTGGGTGACGTCGCTGACACGGGAGCGTAAATCACCTTTACCGCCGCTCCAGCTCTCCTTGAGAGCGTTGATTTCCTGCTCGCGTTCCAGTTCCAGCACATCGACCTCGGCTTCCAGCTCGAAAAGGCGCTGTTTGGACCGCACCAGGGTCGCTTTCAGGTCATTGAGCCGTTCCTCGGCCAAGGCCATCCGTTCCTCGACGGAGCTGATCTCCGGTTCATCGTCCTCGTTCTGTTCAATAACCGCGTCCTCCTCGGCGTCCGCTGAATCTTCTTCTGGTTCGGGGTACAACTCCATGAGCAGATCGGCGATAGCCTCCGGTAAGGCCTCCTCGGGCACGTCGGGTTCGGCTTCATGCTGATGCATCAGCCGCCATATCATGAAGGTGTAATCCGGGCATTTCAGGGCCACTTGGTCATGCACTCGGGCGATGCGATCAAGTTCCTCTTTCGTGTACTTCTGGATAAACAGCACCGAGGTCTTGGTGCCGGTGTGCGGTTTGAAGGTGTTGGGGTGGAGCCCGACCACGGCCAGCAGTCGCGCCTGCTTGAGTATCCATTCGCGGATGAAGGCCAGCGAGGAATTGTTGAACTTACCCTGTGGCAAGACGATGGCGGCGCGACCGCCCGGCTTGAGCATTTTCAGGATGCGCTCTATGAACAGGACGTCGCGCTCCTCCTTGGGCTGTTTGTCGTCGCCCGCCCGCTTCAGCGCCGGCCGTGCCAGCTCGTAATGGGCCAGCATCTTGCGGTCCTTCATTTCGCCAGCGAAAGGCGGATTGGCCAGGATGACATCGAATTTCAATTCGTCGAAGTAATCCCAGGCCTTGTCTTCATCGTTTAGCGGCTCGTTCTCGGGAATGAGCTTCGTTGTGAGTTTGGCCTGTCGCAAGCCGTGCATCAGGGCCTGGCCGGAACCGGTCTCGTACCAGGTTTTCGGATCGAGACTGCTAACGTCAGGGCCGAAGATATTGGTGTGACCATCTCCGGCGATCAGCATCAGGGCGCGGGAGGTCTTGGCGGCGCGCTGTTCGAAATCGATACCCCACAGATACTTCGACGCATATCGATGTTTGCGCAACTCGCGTTGGTCGTTGTCCGTAACCGGGTAACACCAATCCATCGCATGCAACAAGAACCCTCCGGAACCACATGAGGGGTCCATCACATATTCAGTCCGTTTGGGGTTAAGCATGCGGACGCACATTTCAACCACATGGCGCGGCGTAAAGAACTGACCTTTCTTTTTCTTGGCCTCGGTGGGTAGCAAATACTCAAAGGCATCGTCCATGATGCGCAAATTGGAACCCATGAGCCTGACCCGTTCCATCGGGGCGATGCATACCTGGAGATGACGCTTGGCCAACTCGATATCCTCGCCAGGTTTGAAGATTCCAGGCCATTCCTCGCAGGCATTATGAAACAGCTTATTGATACGGTCGTAGGTAATTTCCGGGTCAATGGCCTTGCGGAATTCAAGCGTTTTATTCTTGCGCGTTTCCGCCGCTTCCTTTTCGTCCCAGATTTTCGCGAAGATCAGCTTGAAGATTTCATTGAATTCATCCTTGCCGCTATCGGCCAGTACCAGTTCTTCGAGGTCCTGAATAATTTTTTTGAAATTGAAATTCCGGTCCAGTTGGAGCAAGGTCCGCTTGGTTTCCAGGACATCGGTCGGCGCTTCGGCGCGCTTGGGCAAGTCGGACAAGGTATCGTCGAATTGCGCGGGATAGGGCCGATACAGAATGATCCGGTCCGCGCCATTGGACCAGACAGCCACTGGCGCACCCTTGGCGTTCATGTAGCTCTTGAGTTGCTCGATGCCATCCTTGCGCTTGGGTTTCTTGCACTCAACAATGATCTTGGGCGTCAGTTTATTGTCGTCGGTATAAACGATGACATCGGCGGCCTTCGTGCCGATTTCCGTGCCGAACTGAACCGCTTTTTCCAAATCGATTTCACCGTGCTTGTAACCATACTGGTGAATCAATTTATAGACCCAGAGCTGTCTGACTATTTCCTCGGGCGCGGATTTCCCCCCCTCCACGTAAACCTGAACTTCCTGATTACCACTGGAAAAGGGAATGAAACTCTTCAAATAAAACTTGGTCCTGCCCGCATCCTTGCCGGTACTGGCCACCTTCGGATAAATGGATAGGATCTCATGGATGGGTTTGCCCAGATTATCGAATTCCGTCAGTTCATATTGAACACCCGGTTCCTTGAAGATTTTATCGATCAGTTCCTTGGTTTTCATTGGGTACACTTAGGCATATCAAAATAGCGTTACGGGAAGTACCCGCCCGGCACGGCGCAAGTTTCTGTAAGCCTTTTTTCATAAAACAGCAGTTCCCGGTGAACGTCACTGACGGCCGCCCACGCGGAATATTTCAGCCATTCAAGATACACGGGCGCTTCATACTGAATTCGGCTTTGGCCTCACTGGCAAAATTCTGTACATGTTCCAGGCGCAGCCGTAGCAGACGGGATTCCATCCGCATCAGGGGAAAAGCGGCATCATGTAGCCCAGCCACTCGCCGGCTTGCCCACGCAGCGCAGGGCAAAAGCCCGGAGCTTATCTATTGGCGTTATGAGATGAATCTGTCCTACTGCGCAGTTTCTCAGGATGCGCCAATGGCTACAAGACAAGCGGATGAACTCCAGAAGCGGGCGCGCCATTGGCTTGCCGTGACTACCCCGAACTCGTAGGTTAGAGCCTGAACTCGCCGCAGGATAACGACAGTGCGAATGGCGTGCAGTGAGCCGAGCGGGACTTTACCCGGTACAGTATTTGGCATGGCCAAACCGCACTGACTCTGAACCTTTGTTGATGCACAAAGAAGCCTTGAATCTTGTCGATGTACACCCCTGGGACGTCACCCCCCGCGAGGCGATAGCCATACAAAACCGTCTGCGAGAGGCGGTGATCAGGGAGGACGCTTTACCGGAACCCATCCGTTACGTGGCCGGAGTCGATGTGGGCTTCGAGGCGGGCGGGACGATGACCCGCGCCGCCATCGCGGTGCTGGACTATCCGGGCCTGGCCCTGGTCGAGTCGCGCCTGGCCCGCCTGCCGACCCGGTTCCCCTACGTGCCGGGGCTGCTGTCCTTCCGGGAACTGCCCGCCCTGCTGAAGGCTTGGGAGACTCTTGACACCCTGCCCGACCTCATTCTGGCGGACGGCCAGGGCATCGCCCATCCGCGCCGGCTAGGCATCGCGGCCCATCTGGGAGTGCTGACGGGTGTCGCCACGATCGGCGTCGGCAAGACACGGCTCATCGGCCGGCATGGAGAGGTTCCCGGGGGGCGGGGGGAATGGGCGCCCCTGATGGAGGGGGATGAATGCGTGGGGGCGGTGTTGCGGACCCGCCCCGGGGTCAAGCCGATCTATGTCTCGGTGGGTCACCGCATCAGCCTGGAATCGGCGGTGGCCTGGGTGATGCGGTGTACCGGGCGCTTCCGGCTACCCGAGACGACGCGGCAGGCCCACCGGCTCGCCTCGGGTTGAACGGAAATGGCTTATTTGCGCAGTTCCGCGTCGCGGTAATGGACATCCAGCCAGCAGCGAGGCAGTTCCTCGCCCGACGGGAAGACCAGATTGGTCTTGGCGAATTTTTCGGGATCCTGCATCTCTTCGCCGTAGTGAAGGCGGCCTATGATATTTTTGTGGGTCGGGTTGACCAGGTCATTCATACCCAGCACTTCAACCAGATGCCCTTCCGTTTTTTGCTTGAGAAACATGTTGGACTCCTTCTTGCCTTGAAGAAATAGTTTATATACCTGCCACCGCGCACTTCCGTGACGCGATTGGAGTACCTTTGGATTTTCCTTTCTGTCGAGGCGCTGAAAACAGCGCCTCTCCGGCAAACATACCGCAACCTACCGCCCTTGGCAAAAGACCTTGTCATGAACCAGCCAGCGCCTGTCCCCGGCGCCTTTCGGGCCATCGGTCTGTGCTATGCTTGCCCCCAAATATTTCAAATTCCCCGCTTCTCTGGAGACCGTCATGTACGAGCATCTCGAAACCGCCGCCAACCCGGAAAATCTCAAGCGCGTCGTCGTCGAACCCGTGACGCGGGTCGAGGGCCACGGCAAAGTTACACTGCTGCTGGACGAGGATAATCAGGTCAAGCAGGCGCGGCTGCATATCGTCGAGTTTCGCGGCTTCGAGCGTTTCATCCAGGGCCGGCCCTATTGGGAACTGCCCGTACTGGTTCAGCGCCTCTGCGGCATCTGCCCCGTGAGTCACCATCTGGCCGCCGCCAAGGCCGTCGATCAACTGGTGGGGGTGGACACACTGACGCCAACCTCCGACAAGCTGCGCCGACTGCTGCACTTCGGCCAGACCCTGCAATCCCATGCGCTGCACTTCTTCCACCTCTCCTCGCCAGACCTGCTGTTTGGCTTTGGCAGCGACCTGGCCAAGCGCAATATCGTCGGAGTGCTGGAAGCGTATCCGGAGATTGCGGTCAAGGGCGTCAAGCTGCGCAAATACGGGCAGGAAGTGATCCGCATGATTACCGGCAAGCGCGTGCATGGCACCGGCGCCCTGCCCGGCGGCATGAACAAATCGTTGAGCCGGGAAGAAGTGGATTATCTGCTGGAAGGAATCGAGGACGCGCTGACCTGGTCCGCCGAGGCGGTCGAGCTGGCGAAAAGCCTGTTCCTGAGCGATCTCGAACACAATGATCAATTCGCGTTTATCCGCTCCAATTTCCTCAGCCTGATCCGGCCGGATGGCGCGCTGGATCTTTACCACGGCGGCCTGCGCGCGCATGACGACCTGGGCAACACCATCTTCGATCATGTCGATTATCGCGGCTATACCGACTACCTGCGCGAGGAGGTTCGGCCCTGGACCTACATGAAGTTCCCGTACATCGTCTCGCTGGGCCGGGAGAATGGCTGGTATCGGGTCGGTCCGCTGGCGCGCGTCAATAACTGCGACTTCATCGACACGCCGCAGGCCGAGGCGGCACGACTCGAATTCATGGCTCATGGCGCCGGCGGCCCGGTCCACGGTTCGCTCGCCTTCCACTGGGCGCGCATGATCGAGACGCTGCATTCCGCCGAAGGCATCAAGCGCTATCTGCACGACCCGGACATCATGGGTCAGGATCTGATGGTCAAGGGCGAAAAGCGCTACGAGGGTATCGGTGTTATCGAGGCCCCGCGCGGCACGTTGTTCCATCACTATCAGATCGATGATCAGGATTTGGTCACCAAAGCCAACCTGATCGTGTCCACCACCAGCAACAACCAGGCGATGAATGAATCCATCCGCCAGGTGGCCGCGACCTATCTGGACGGGAAGGAACCCACCGAGGGGCTGCTGAATCATCTGGAAGTCGCCATCCGCGCCTACGATCCCTGCCTCTCCTGCGCCACGCACGCCCTGGGCAAGATGCCGCTGGAACTGGAGGTGCTGGATGCGGAAGAAAAGCTGGTGGCCCGCCTGGAACGCCACGGTTGAGTCTGGCCGATCCCTCTCGGGATGCCGGCATTCCCGGCATCCTGATCTTCGGCTACGGCAATCCCAGCCGGGGCGATGACGCCCTGGGCCCCCAACTCGTCGAACGGCTGGATGATCTGCTCGACGCCGATGTTCGGCGGCGGGCGGGCGGGATCGAGTGGCTGACCGACTTCCAGTTACAAGTGGAACATGCACTGGATATTGCGGGCCGGGGGCTGGTGCTGTTCGCCGACGCCCATGTGGATTGTCCAGAGCCTTACCAGTTCGCGCGAATCGAGCCGGCGGCAGACCCCAGCTACAGCACCCATGCCATCAGCCCGGCCTCGGTACTGCAAGTCTATCGAAACTATCATGGCAATGCCCCTCCCCCCAGCTTCCTGCTCGGCATCCGGGGCCAGAGTTTTGAACTGGGCGAGGGTCTTAGCCCGGCGGCGGAGCGGCATCTGACGGCGGCGCTGGAACTGGTGCGGGATCTCTGCCTGCACCCAGAACTCGACTACTGGCAATCCCGCTGCCGCTGACAACTGCAACACTTCCCGCGTCATAGTCTTCATGCCGTTCTCCGTTACCGGCGCTCGCCCCTTCTGGCTGATACTCCATCGCTATCTGGCCCTGATCCTGGGATTGTTCTTCGCCCTGCTGGGGCTGACCGGTAGCCTGAGCCTGTATGGCGAGGGACTGGACCGACTGTTCAATCCCGCCCTTGTCATCACCCCCACGGGCAGCCAGCCACAGACCCTGGATAGCCTGATGGCCGCGCTGCGTCGCGCCTATCCCGATGACCGGGGCGCCTGGACGCTGGAACTGCCACGCGCGCCGGACGAGCCGCTGACCGCCTGGCATGAAAAGCCGCTGGATACCCTGGGCGAAGACTACGCGCCGCGCATGGTCGCGATGAATCCCTACACCGGCGAGATCGTCGCCAGCCGCGTGTGGGGGCATACCCTGCGTAGCGGGCTAGTGAATCTGCATGCCCAACTACTGCTGGGGCGCGGGGGCGAAACTCTCGTCGGCGGGCTGGGCCTGGGCCTGACAGTCTCCCTGCTGACGGGCATCGTCCTCTGGTGGCCCGGCCTGACGAAGCTGCGCGCGGCTTTCGCCTTTCGGCACGACGCGGGCGTCCACCGGTTGGCGCTGGACCTGCATCGCTGGCTGGGCCTCCTGGCCTGGCCCGCCCTGCTGGTGCTGGCGCTGACCGGGATTCAACTCGCCTGGCCGGGCCTGGGCGAGACGCTGATTGGGAGTTCGGGGATGGGACACGACGATCGGGGTCCCGCCATTCGCAGCACGGGCCAGCCGTTGCAGAACCGCCCGGTCAGTCTGGAGGAAGCGGTACTGCTGGCCAGAGGGCCCTTCTCTCGCTCCGCGGTGCGCCTCGTCACCACGCCCGACGGACCGGAGGGGACTTTTCGCGTGACCTTCCGTCAACCGTCCGAGTTCAACGACCGGCACCCCATGACCGCCGTCTGGGTCGATCAGTACAGCGGACAGATTCGGGAAGTGCGCAATCCCGCGCGCTTCAGCCCGGGCGAATCGCTGCTGACCGCCATCTGGCCGCTGCATACTGGCGAGTTGCTGGGCGGATGGGGCCGCTTTGCCTGGTTTCTCGCGGGGCT
>Ga0194119_10004616_pt1 | contig 21176 bp, 22 predicted proteins | sample TA2MahC100mmetaG_FD_148620 | JGI IMG/M metagenome (GOLD analysis project Ga0194119, IMG submission 148620) | Freshwater microbial communities from Lake Tanganyika, Tanzania - TA2015018 Mahale Deep Cast 100m | ecosystem: Environmental > Aquatic > Freshwater > Lake | place: Tanzania: Lake...
GCGCTTTGGCACTCGATCCTGCGACGGATCTTCCACGATTTCGGGCGCTTCCCGTTCGACCAGACCGCCTCTCGAACTCGTCTGGCCGATTCCAACTGCAGGATTTAGGTTCAAGGCCGTGAGCGTCGCGGACAACAAGGCGATGGACCGCGCGCCGGTCACCATCACGGCGCCGCGCGAGGTCACCATCAACGTGACGCCTCGGGCCGCGACGGTCCGCTCCGGCGACATGCGAGACTTCGACACCGATGTGGACAACGCCTCCAACGGCCGGGTCAATTGGTTCGTCAACAATGTCCCAGGTGGCAACGCTACGTTTGGCACCATCGGCGCTACGGGAAGATATACCGCGCCCTCCAGCATTCCCTCTCCGGCCGTAGTAACAGTCAAGGCCGTCAGTGTGGCGGACCCCACCAAGTCCGATACCTCAGAGGTGACAATCGCTGTGCCCAGGGTGACCGTTACACCCGCCACCGCTTCGGTGCGCAGCGGCGCCACGCCGGATTTTGACGCGAACACACCCGTGAATTGGTACGTCAATAATGTGGCCGGTGGCAACGCGATGCTCGGCACCATCAACGCCTCCGGCATGTACACCGCGCCTGCGGCCGTTCCGTCTCCGGCCACGGTGTCGGTAAAAGGCGTCAGCAAAGCTGACAACGCCAAATTCGACACGTCCGCGGCGACAATTACGTCGGCCGCAGTGGTCGTGACGCCCGCCACCGCCTCTGTACAGACCGGCGCCACGCGGGATTTCGACGCGAACACTCCAGTGAACTGGTACGTCAACGATGTGGCCGGCGGCAACGCGACGCTGGGCACCATCTACGCCTCCGGCATGTACACCGCGCCTGCGGCCATTCCATCTCCGGACACGGTGACGGTGAAAGGCGTCAGCAAGGCTGACAACACCAAATTCGACACATCCGCGGTGACGATTACGTCGGCCGCCGTCAACGTGAAGCCGGGTACCGCGTCGGTGCAGACCGGAGCCACCAGGCAATTCACGTCGAACACACCCGTGAACTGGTCCGTCAATGACGTGGCCGGCGGCAACGCAACCCTCGGCACCATCAAGGCTGCGGGCCTCTACACCGCACCGGCCAACGTGCCCTCTCCCGCGACGGTCACCTTGAAAGGCGTCAGCACGACGGACAACACCAAGTCCGACACCGCTGCCGTCACCATCACCGCAGCCGCCATCACGCTGACTCTAACGCCCGAAACCGGCACGGCCAACACAGGCGCCACGCTCCAGTTCAGCGCCGTCGTCGCCAACTCCGCCCATACGGCAGTGTCGTGGACAGTGAAAGACGTGGCCGGCGGCAACGCCACGCTGGGCACCCTCAATGCTCAGGGACTGTACACCGCGCTCGCCGCCGTACCCTCGCCGGCCACGGTCACGGTGAAGGCTGTAAGTGCCGCCGACGCCACCGTCAGCGACACCTCGGTCATCACGATTCAAAGCGGCGCCACAGGCGGCCCGTCGGCCACACCCACCATCGTGCAACCTGGCGCCGTTACCTTCACCGTGCGCGGCACGGGATTCGTGCCATCCACCACGGCGAAGTTTGCCGGTGTCGACGCGGCGGTCACGGTGGTCTCGCCCACCGAACTCCGCGTCAACGCCAATACGCCCGCGGGCAAACTCGGCGACATGGTGCTGGCCGTGCGCAACCCGTCGCCTGCGCCCGCTCAGATGCTCTTCCGCATCGAAGTCCGCTCCTATAGGGGCGCGCCGCGTCTCAGTCTGGCTGACGCGCATCGTCTCCTGCGCAAAGCCACCTTTGGCCCAACGCCGGAAACCGTCGACCGCCTGCAGGCGATCGGCGTCGATGCCTGGCTCACTGAGCAACTTGCCGCCGCCCCGCCCGACCCCTACCCCACGGCGCTCGAAATGGAAGGCTCGCTCTAATCGCTCCAGGAGCGCTTCATGCGCCTCGCCATCACTAAGCCTGAACAACTGCGCCTCAAAATGGTCTGGGTCCTCAGCCAGATCTTGGTGGTCTCCGGCGTGGAAATCAGCCGGGCCGACGAGATGGTGCCATATCAGCGTCTGCTCTACAACAACGCGTTTGATAACTACGCCACCATCCTGCGCAACGTGACGCTCAATGCGGCGATGGGCGAGTATTTCGACAACGTGAACAACGGCAAGGGCGACCCCGCGCGGGGCAGCGTACCGAACGAGAGCTTCGCCCGTGAAGCCATGCAGTTGTTCACGATCGGCGTACACAGGTTGCAGATCAACGGCGCGCCGGTGATGAACTCTTCCGGTATGCCCGACCCAACCTACAACCAGGACATCGTCATTGCGCTGTCTCGCGCGCTCACCGGCTGGACCTTCACCGATGGCCGCGCCGGCGCGCCGGTCGAATGGCAACCGGAGAACTACTCCGGCCCCATGGAGCCCGTCGAGCGGTACCACGATACGGGCGAAAAGATCCTGATGGACGGCTTCCGGATTCCCCTCGGGCAGACGGCCACCCAGCACCTGAACATGGCGCTCGATCATCTGTTCCGCCATCCGAATGTGGGCCCGTTCATCGGGCGCCTGCTGATGCAGCACTTCGTCACCAGCAATCCAAGCGGGGCTTACATTCAACGCGTGGCCGAAGCGTTCAACAACAGCGGCGGCGTGCGGGGCGACATGCGCGCGGTGCTGCGGCAGGTGCTGACCGATCCGGAAGCCACCGGCACGCCGTCAGTGGACTTTGGCCGCATGCGCGAACCGTTCGCGTTGATGGCCGCGCAAATCCGCCCGCTCCGGCCCGTTGTGAGCGACTATCCGTTCACTACGGATCTGTCCGCGGACATCGGGCAACGCATTTTCTACTCCCCCAGCGTGTTCAACTACTGCTCGCCGAACTACCGTCCCGCCGGCGTTCCGCTGTACGGCCCGGAGTTCCAGTTGTTCAACACTGCCACGGCTCTTCAGCGGATCAACTTCGTCGGCGATCTCACCATGGGTGGCTTCTCCGGTTCGGCGCAACTCGACTACGGTCCGTTTGTCGACGCCGCGGCCGATCCGGCGCTGCTCACTGAACTCGCTGACCGCGCGTTTTTCGGCAACACGGCCTCACAAAACGTGAAGACCGCGATCACCGATGCCATCCGCCAGATTGCCTAAAGCAATCCATCGATGCGCGCCAAAATGGCGCTGTATCTCTTGCTCAGTTCCACGCAGTTTCAAGTGGAGCGCTAAACCACACCCTCGCTATCAGGAAGAAAAGGAAAAAATCATGAAAACGAGAAGAGAATTTCTGCGCAGTTGGCGCAATGTAGCGATGGCAGGTGGAGCCGCTGGATTTACCCGCCTGGGCCGGATGAGCGCGATGGCGCAATCCTCCTCAACGTATCGCGCGCTGGTCTGTGTGTTCCTGTTCGGCGGCAACGACAACAACAACACGATCGTGCCGATGAGCGCCTACTCCGACTATCAGAACTCGCGGCGAAGCCTCGCCATTCCACAGGGCTCGCTCCTGCCGGTGAATGCCAGCGGTGGCCGTGTGTTCGGATTGCATCCACGGCTCACCGGTCTCGGCGCGCTATACAACCAGGGGCGCGCCGCGGCGGTGCTCAACGTCGGCATGCTGGTGCGGCCCATCACCAAGGCCGACCTCCGGACGCCAGGTTCCACGCCGACGCAACTCTACAGCCACTCCGATCAAACGGCGCAGTGGCAAGCCGCCAACCCGATGGGCCCGGCGGGGACGGGATGGGGAGGGCGCGCGGCCGATATCGTGCAGTTTGCCAACTCCGGCGGCATCTCGCCGTCGGTGTCGGTCAACGGCAACCCGCTCCAACTCACCGGCCAACTCACGCGGCCGCTCGGCATGTCGCCGGGGGCGCGCTTCGGACTGGATTCGTTGGGCAACACCGCGTTTAACAACCTGCGCGACGGGGCGATGACCCAACTGCTGACGTTCGACACTGGCGCCACGCTGGTGGCCGCGGCCAGCGGCATACAGAGCGCCGGCCTCCGCAACGCGAGCGCGATCAATGCCGCGCTGGAGGCGGCCACGCCCGTTGCCACGCCGTTTCCCAACACGTCTCTGGGGCGGCAACTGGCGCAGGTGGCGCGCGTGGTGAAGGTGCGCGCAGGGCTGGGGATGAATCGCCAGATCTTCTTCTGCGGGATGGGCGGCTTTGACAACCATTCGAACCTGTTGCCCGATCACGACAATCTGCTAAGGCAGGTGGACGCCGCGATGTCGGCGTTCGACCAGGCCACGGTGGAACTGGGTGTCCAGAACGACGTCACCGCCTTCACCGAGTCGGAGTTCGGCCGGACGCTGGATGGCGACCCCACCATCGGGAGCGACCACGCGTGGGGCGGCAATCATCTGGTGGTAGGCGGCGCAGTGCGCGGCGCCGAAGCCTACGGCCGTATGCCGACGCTGCGGTTGGGCGGCGCCCGGACGATGCGGGCAACCGCGGTCTCTTCATTCCCACGCTTTCGCTTGACCAGTCGGCGCCACGCTCGCGCAGTGGTTTGGCGTTCCCGCGTCGGATTTGCCGGCGGTGTTCCCCAACATCGTCAACTCCCCCACGCGCACCCTCACCTTCCTGTAGAGGCCAAGGGTCTCGGGCGCCGCGCTGCCATGGCAGAATATAGCGATGGCCGAGACCCCGTCCGATCGACCGGCGTTGAGTTTCGAACAGGAACTCGCCGAACTCGAAGCTGTCGTGAAAAAGCTGGAGTCCGGCGACCTGCCTCTGGAGGAATCGATCCGGCTGTTTGAACGCGGCGTGGCGTTGTCAGACTCCTGCCGCGGCAAGCTCGACGCGGTGGAAACGCGCGTTGAGATGCTGGTGAAGCGCGGCCGCGGCGTCGTGGCGCAGCCGTTCGATCCGGAGAAGTAATGACGATTCACGACTACATGGCGCGGCAGGCCGCGCGCGTGAACGAAGCGCTCGAACGCCTGACGCCGCCTGAGCACGCCGCACCCGAGACCATTCACCGCGCCATGCGCTACAGCCTCTTTGTCGGCGGCAAGCGTATCCGTCCGGTGCTGGCGATTGCGGCGGCCGATGCCGTGACGCCGGATATGGCGGGCATTGAGGACGCCGCGTGCGCCCTTGAGATGATCCACACCTATTCGCTGATTCACGACGATCTGCCCGCGCTCGACAACGACGATCTGCGCCGCGGCCGCCCCACGTGTCACAAGGTCTTCGGCGAGGCAGTGGCGATTCTCGCCGGTGACGCGCTGTTGACGCTCGCGTTCGAAGTGCTGGCCAAGCTGCCCTACTGCGGCCCGATGCGCCGCGCGCGCATCATCACCGAAGTGGCGGCGTCGGCCGGGACGCAAAACGGCATGATCGGCGGGCAGGTGCAGGATCTCGAAGGCGAGGGCCAGCCGCCCACGGCAGAACTGCTGCACGCGATTCACAAGGGCAAAACGGGCGCGTTGCTGCGCGCGAGCGTGCGCCTGGGTGGATTCTATGCCGGCGCGTCGGACCTCCAGGATGAGGCACTCTCGCTCTACGGCAATCACATCGGGCTCGCGTTTCAGATCGTCGACGACATTCTGGACGTCGAGCAATCGTCCGAACAACTCGGCAAGACGGCGGGCAAAGACGCCGCGCAGGGCAAGATCACCTTCCCGGCCGTGTATGGCTTGAAGGAGTCGCGCGAGATGGCCGACGAGCAGCTGGAACTGGCGCTGGCTGCGGTGGAGCTGTTTGGTGGCCGTGCGCACTGGCTCCGCGAACTGGCGATGCTGGTGGTGCGGCGCCGCGCCTGATGGCAAGCAAGACGCGGCTGGATCAGTTGCTGGTCGATCGCGGACTCGCCGAGTCGCGCGAACGGGCCAAGGCGCTGATCCTCGCCGGCGAAGTAACGGTCAATGGGCAACGCTCGGATAAACCCGGCCACCCCATCGCCCCGGATGCGCGCGTCGAAGTGGCGGCGCGTCCGCCATACGTCAGCCGCGGTGGTTTCAAACTCGCAGCAGCGCTCGACCGCTGGCAGATCGATCCGGCGGGCCGCATCTGCTTTGACGCCGGAGCGTCCACCGGCGGCTTCACCGATTGCCTGCTGCAGCGCGGCGCTGCCAAGGTCTACGCCTACGACGTGGGCACAGCGCAACTCGATTGGAAGATCCGGAGCGACCCGCGCGTGGTGGTGCGCGAAGGCATCAATCTGCGCAACCTCACGCGCGCCGACGTGCCAGACCCGATTGCTTTCGCCGTCTGCGACGTCAGCTTCATCTCCGCCACGCTCATCCTCCCCGCGCTCGCCGCGATTCTCGGACCCGCGGGCGAAATGGTGGTGCTCGTCAAGCCGCAGTTCGAGGCCGGCCGGGGGCAGGTGGGCAAAGGCGGTATTGTAAAAGATCCGGCGCTGCATGCAGCGGCCTGTCAGCGTGTGCGCGAGGCAGCCGTGGCGCTGGGTTTCGCGCGCACTGACTTGATGGAAAGCCCAATTCGGGGGGCGGAAGGGAACCGAGAGTTTCTCCTCTATGCAGCCCATTAAGACCGTCGGCATCTTCTCGCGTGCCGGCATCCAAAAGGGTGAGTCGCTCGTGCCGGGCCTGCTCACCTGGCTCGAACAACGCGGCATCACCATTCGCTACGACAAGATCACCGCGAAGTACGCCGGGCGCGAAGATGGCCTCCCGCACGAGCAGGTGCCGGAGCACTGTGAGTTTGTCATCGTGCTTGGCGGCGATGGCACGTTGCTGGGCGCGGCCAGCGCGATTGGTGCGCGGGCGATTCCGCTGTTTGCGGTCAACCTCGGCAACCTCGGGTTTCTGACGGCCATCACGCCGGAGGAGATGTACCCGGAACTCGAACGCGCGCTGCGTGGCGAACACCGCATGGGCCACCGCCGCATGGTGCACTGCACGCTCGAACGCGCCGGGGAGAAGATCGCGTCATACCTCGCGCTGAACGACGTGGTGGTGAGCAAGGCCGCCAACGCGCCGATGATTAACCTCGAAACCCACGTGGACAATCACTTCGTGTGCAACTACCGCGCCGACGGGCTAATCGTCTCTACGCCCACCGGTTCCACTGCCTATTCGCTGTCAGCTGGCGGTCCCATCATTTTTCCCACCGTACAGGCGCTCGCGCTAACGCCCATCTGTCCGCATAGTCTGACGTTCCGCCCGGTGATCGTGCCGGACTCGGCCACGGTGAAGATCATCTCGCACGCGCTGGACGACTCGGCGTATCTCAACGCCGATGGTAAGATGGGCGAACATCTCAAGCGGGGCGATCGCCTCGTGTTGCGGCGCTCCAATCACACATTGAATCTCATCCGGCCGCCACGTCTGCTGTACTTCGATGTTTTGCGCCAAAAGCTTAAGTGGGGGGGGCGATGAAAAAGCTCTCGATTACAGCCTGGATTTTCATTGCCATGCTGTTTGGTATCGCGCTCGGCATTGTCGCGCCGGAGTTCTCGCAAAAGCTCACCATCGTCAGCAATATTTTTCTTCGCCTGATCAAGTCCGTGCTGGCGCCGCTGCTGTTCGGCACGCTGGTGGCGGGCATCGCGGGCTCGGGTTCCGTCCAGACGATGGGCCGCATCGGCGGCAAGGCGATTCTCTATTTTGAAGTCGTCACCACGCTCGCGCTGGCCGTGGGCCTGCTCGTGGTGAATGTGGTGAAGCCGGGCGCGGGCATGAGCCTGCCGGCCGAGGCGACGAATCTCGCCAAAGAGCCCGTGACGCTGATCAAGATTCTGGAGCACACCTTCCCCACCAGCGTGTTCGATGCGATGGCTAAGGGCGAGGTGTTGCAGATTGTAGTGTTCTGCTTCCTGTTCGGGGCGGCGTGCACGGCGGCAGGCGCCAAAGCGAAGCTGGTGGTGGAGTTCGCCGAGTCCGTTGCTGAGGTGATGTTCAAGTACACGGGCTATGTGATGTATCTCGCGCCGCCCGCCGTGGCCGCGGCGCTCGCTGCTACGGTGGGCAAGAACGGCCCTGGCGTGATCATCGATCTCGGGCGGCTGGTGCTGACTCTCTACGGCGCGCTGGTGTTGTTTGTGGTGGGCGTGCTGCTGCCGGTGATCCTCATCTGCCGCATTCCGCTGAAGCGCTTCATCAACGCCGCCAAGCAGCCTTGGCTCATCGCCTTCTCCACCGCCACCAGTGAAGCCGCGCTGCCGCTGGCGCTGCGGAATATCGAGCGGTTCGGCGTGCCGAAACATATCGTGGGTTTTGTGTTGCCCACGGGCTACAGCTTCAATCTCGACGGCACCACGCTGTATCTATCGTTGGCCTCGATTTTCGTGGCGCAGGCCGCCGGACATGAGTTGAGCTGGAGCCAGCAGATCGTCATGATGTTGACGCTGATGCTGACTAGCAAGGGCGTGGCCGGCGTGCCGCGTGCTTCGCTGGTGATCTTGAGCGGCACCCTTGCCGCGTTTGACCTGCCGCTTTCAGGCGTTACGCTCATCCTCGGCGTGGATGCGTTGATGGACATGGCCCGCACCTCGGTGAACGTGCTCGGCAACATGCTGGCCGCCGCGGTGGTGGGCAAGTGGGAGGGCGTGAACTTCCCCACTGAGCCGGAGCTCGGCGAACTCGCCGAAGAAGCAGAGGAGACCCAGGACCGGCACACCGCCACCGCCGCCATGTAGGGCGGCGCGTTAAACTGGTAGTCCATGAGTCAAGGCACTAGCCTGAAGCGCTTCATCCTTTGGGACTACGCGCGGGCCTCCTGGCAGTACGACGTGATGGTGGGCCTGATCCTCGCCTTCATTTTTCTCACCCCGCGCGAGGTCTTTCGCGATCAGCCGCGTCCGAAAAACGTGACGCTCGTCGATACGGACGCGCAAGGCAGCGGGTTTCTCGTCGAGCCGGAATTACTCTCTGGACTGGATGATGCTGCGCGCCGTGACGCCGTCAACCGTCTCATGCACTCCCAAGCCGGCGGCCGTAACCGTCAGGTAGAGCGGATCGAACCCATCTTCAATGCCGAAAAGGACGTACGCGGCTACCTCGTGTACACCAAGCCTTAGGCCGCGGCGTCTATCAGTGCGGCGGACCACATGACTCAACAACTTGCCCTTCTCCTTACGGCGGCGGCCTCCACGGCGGCGGCGCAGAATCTACCGGCCGTGCTCGGGCGCATAGATGCCGCGGCGCCGGGCTTCCGGTCGATGACCGCGAAGATGGACCGGCTGACGCATGTGGCCATCATCAACGACAGCACGTCAGAACTCGCCAGTGTACGGCTCCTGCGGTTGAAGGCCAAAGACGTGCGAGTATCGCTCGACTTCACCAAGCCCGACAACCGCCAGGTGGCGGTCTCTGACCGCAAGGTGGAGATCTACTATCCGAAAATGAATCGGGTGGAAGAGTGGGATATCGGTAAGTACAAATCGCTGGTAGACCAGTTCATGCTGCTCGGCTTCGGCACCAGCGGCAAAGATCTGTCCAAGAGTTACGCCGTGAAGTATCTCAAGGAAGACGTCGCGGCCGGGCAGAAATGCTCGCGCCTCGAGTTGACGCCCAAAGACGCCAAGGTCAGGCAGCACTACACGAAGTTCGAGCTCTGCATTGCCGAACCGGGTGGCTATCCCATCGTGCAAAAACTCGTGGAGCCGTCAGGCAACTACACCAACATCACTTACTCTGACATCAAGATTAATCCGGCGCTCGCCGCCGAAGCCATGCCGATCAAAGTGCCGTCCGGAGTGAAACGGGAGTTCCCGCAACGATGAATGCGCCTTCCGGCAGGGCGGCGCTCGCCAAGCCGAAGCCCAGAACGTCAACCAGCCGCTTGTCGTTTCTCGACTGGTTGCGCGGCGTGGCCGCCGTCGTCATGCTCCAGGGGCATGTGTTCCATTCCTTCACGGGCAAGGAGTATCGCGACGGGTCCGTTTATATCCTGTCCCAATCTGTGGGCGGCATGCCGCCGGCGATCTTTCTGTTTCTGACCGGCGTCACGCTGGCCTTTCTGATGGATTCCTGCGAGCGAAAATCGCTCACGCAGTCTGAGCGCTGGGTCATGGCGCTGCGCCGCGCGGGCTATCTGTTGATGCTCGCTTATCTGTTCCGCCTCCAGTTATGGCTGGTGGCCTGGCCGAAGAGCCCGTTTAGCGACGTGTGGAAAGTGGACATCCTCAACTGCATGGGGTTGTCGATCGCCGCGCTGTCGGGCCTCAGCGTCTTCAGCACCAGCGAGCGCATCCGCCTAGGCGCGGTGCTCGGCGTGGCCGCGGCCGCGCTCGCTCCCCTGGTTTCCGCGCTCGACTTCAGCGGCTTCCCCGCGCTGGTAAAAATGTACCTCGCGCCGGACTTCAACTACTTCAGCTTTTTCCCGTGGGCAGCGTTTCTCGCCTTCGGGCTGAGCTTCGGCAGCCTGCTGCGCGTCGTGCGCGAGGACAACTCCGAGCGCCTCATGCACTGGATCGCGCTGCTGGGTTTTGCGCTGATTCTCGCCGGCCAGTTCTTTGGCGGCATTCCGTTTTCCATCTATCCGAAGTCGGATTTCTGGCTCGATAGCCCGGCCCTCACCTTCATCAAACTCGGCGTGATCTTCGTGGCACTCGCCGCGGCGTTTGTGTGGAACCGCTGGGTGATTCGCGACCGCTGGAACTGGCTGCGGCAAATCGGCACTACCTCGCTCCTCATCTACTGGGTGCACATTGAACTGGTTTACGGGCGTTGGTTCTGGTGGTGGAAAGAGAACCTGAACGTGACGCAGACGCTCGGGGTGGCCGTCTTCGTCGTGCTGCTGATGCTGTACTTGTCGCTGGCGCAAACCAACTGGGCAGCGATCCGCGCTTGGCTCGCGAGCCCCCGGTTACGACCTGCTGCAACCGGGGCGGAAGCGGATTAGTCAAGCGGCGGTCGCCGCCGGTGCCAGCCCGTCGCGCGTTGATAGGCCTGTGCGGCCGCTAGCACCCGATCGTCCGCGCCGGGCGCGCCCACCAACTGCAATCCCACCGGCAGCCCGTCGCGCGAAAAACCACACGGGATCGTACTGGCAGGGCACCCGTACACGTTTCATGGCGCGACGTTGCGCAGATAGAGGAGGTCTGCCGGGCGCTCAAACTCAAACGCTACACCCGGGGCGGTGGGCAGCGCCAGCAGATCGCAGGCGGCAAAGAGCTCACGCCGCGCGCCCTCCCGGTGGCGTTCGATCGCCTGCCGCGCGCGCAGATACTCGGGCACGGCGACGCCTGCGCCGCCTTCAAGCGATCGGCGCGTATCGGCGTGATACTTTCCCGGCGCGGCGCTGAGCATCTCCTGGTGAAATACGTGCGCCTCGGCCACCACCACCACTCCGTAGTCGCGCGGCAGAACCGGCAATGCGGGGTGCGGCGGCAGTGGCGGCAAGTCCGCATCGCGTAACGTGCCGGCTGTGAGTTTCCCCAGTTCACCCAGCGCCGATTCCACTGCGCCCGCCACGTCAGCTTTAATGGCCTCGAAGTACCGGCGCGCCACGCCAATCTGCACGCGCCTGAGCGGCGGCACGGCGGCTGCCGGAGTGTCGCGCAGCGCATTGAACAGGATTGCGGCATCTTCGGCGGTCCGCGCCAGCGGCCCGGCATGATCGAGCGTCCACGCCAGCGGCGCGCCCCCCCCTCGGTACTGATCGCGCCATAGGTCGGCTTGAACCCAGTGACGCCACACAGCGCCGCGGGCAAACGAATTGAGCCGCCGGTGTCTGAGCCCAGCGTCGCTGGACACATTCCCGCAGCGACGGCCACGGCTGACCCGCCCGAACTGCCCCCTGGCGTGCGGGCTGTGTTCCATGGATTGCGGATGAGGCCGAAGTGGCTGGTGGACGACGTGAAGTGATAGGCAAACTCATCGAGGTTGAGCTTGCCGATGAGGATTGCCCCGGCGCGCCGGAGCCGAACAACCGCTGCGGCATCCTCGCGCGGTACACGCGTGGCCCACTGCGCACTGGTCGCCGTTGTGCGCACGCCCGCGGTGTCGAACAGATCTTTCACCGCGACCGGAATTCCCTGCAAAGGTCCGGACCCGTGAGGTCGGCGCGCGTGGGCCAGTGCCTGCTCAGCCATCACCGTGATGAAGGCATTCAGCCGCGGGTTCAGCCGTTCAATCTGCGTGAGCGTCGCGCGCGTGAGTTCAAGCGGCGAAACCCGCCGCGCGCGCACCCACCGGATCGCCTCCGCCAAAGTCGTGGGGAGCCCGGATTCCGAAGCGGCGTTGGCCGCCGCTCCCGCAGCGAGGAATGCACGGCGCGAAAGCGTGGCCATCCCCTCAGTGGACCACACCCTACTGCCTGGCTACCTCGGCTTCTCGGCCCCGGAATTTCGCAGAAATGGACCCGGCGTGCCGTTGGCAGCGTGGTGGTGGAATCCATGCGCTCTTGTGACAACTGATCCGGCGTCAGATCCCGCGCGCCGCGCAAATTCGCCCCCCGCAGATCTGCCCCGCTCCACTGCACACCGCCCAACCGCGCACCTTGCAGAGACGCCCGGCTGAAGTCGCAGCCCGGCATCTTTGCCTCACGCAGATCGCAGTTATCGAGAAACGCCCGGTCAAACTGCGAGCGGCTCAGATCGGCCCCCTGCATCCGCGCGCCCGTCAGGTCTGCCTGCGGTAACTGGCAATCAAGAAACTGGCAGTTCGACAAATTCGCTTCTGTCAACACGGTGCCAGCCAACTCGCACATCTGCAACCGCGCTTTATAGAAGACGGCCTCGGCAAAACTGGCGCGCGACAAATCGCAGTCAAACAGCTTGGCGTGCTGGAACTGAGCCTTGGCCCCCCCGCACTTCGCCCATCTTGCAACTCTGCAGATTCGCCTCGGGGAAACGCGCCTGCTCAAAGCACGCCATGGTGAAGTTCGTTTCGTCCGCACGAATCTCACCGAGGTTGGCGCGCTCAAACCACGCTCTCTGAAACCTCGCGCTGCTCAGATCCGCTCCGGTGAGGTCCGCCCCGGTTAGCACCACCCCCGGCATCACAGCCAGCGAAAAGTCCGCACCCGCAAGGCCAGCCTCAGACAGCACGCATTCCATACCGGAACATGACTTGAACCAAGCCTCGCGCAGCACCACGCCTGACCACTGAATACCTGCAAGCGACGCCTTGGAAAAATCAGCCCGGCCCGCCCCCCCCTCTTCGTCTCGAGCCACACGCGTGGCGATCGATCACTTTCTGATACGCAGGATCAATCAGCCCAACCGCTGAGACCTTGGTAACCGTTGTCTTGCTGGCTGGCGCCGCTGCTGCGGCTCCACCCGGGTCGCTCTTACGAAATAAGGAGAGCATATCTGTCTCTCAGGCTTATCGAACGGCGGCCTCGTTAGTTGAGCGTATTTTTTCTGCCGGACGCCTGGCGTGTTCCCGAACGAATACAACGCGCTGCGTGTGCGCACCAGCACCCGGTCGCCGACGATGGCGGGCGTGGCGTAGCACTCCTCGCCCATGTCGTTGACGGCCAGCGTCTCCCACTCCGCGCCCGTCGTGAGCACCGTGATCTTGCCTTCCTCGCTCGCCAGGTAGACCTTGCCGTCACCAGCAACGGGCGAAGCAAGATACTGGCCCGGCGCCTTTTCCGCGCGGCCCTGTTTGCGCAGCGCACCCGTCTCCGGATCGAGTGTGGTGACGATGCCGCCGTCCTTCACCATATAGAAGGTGCCGTTGTAGAGCACCGGCGCGGGCACGTACGGCAGGTTGCGCTTGAAGCGCCAGCGCGCGGCGGAAGCTTCGAGCTTGCCGCGGCTATGGAGCGGCAGCGCCACCGCGCCGAACTCGCCTATGCCCAGCCCGCGCATTATGTCCCACTCACGCTGATCCACGCGGCCGTTGCCGTTGCCATCGAGACCCGGAAAGTGCTCGAACCAGTCCTGTTCGTTTCTTGACTCGGCCGCCGACAGTTGCCCGTCGCCATCCTTGTCGAGCTTGGCCACCGTAGCGGAAAACGCCGGCAGCCAGGGCTCGCTGAAGCCCGACGCCCTGACAATCACCGTGTCGCCGTGAATCACCGGCGACCCCATGGAGCGGGCCGACGGCAGCGGGTACGTCCAGCGCGGTTCGCCGGTTGTAAGGTGATACGATCACACGCGATTGGTGCCGACGGCGATGAGCTGATCTTCGTGCACAATCGGGATGGACCAGCCCTCCATCGCATCGGTGCGCTCGGCGCGCCAGCGTTGCTTGCCCGTGGCCGGATCCACGGCCAGCAGGAACAAGCCCTTCGACTGGTCCACCAGTTGAATCAGCAACCCGCCGGCGAGAATAGGCGACGACGACACGCCGTCGTAGTTACGGAACGGCCCCAACAGCATTCGCCAGCGCTCCTTGCCTGTGTGCGAATAGGCGGCGAGGCCAAAATCGGAGAAGAACACATACACGCCGGACGCATTGGCGGCGGGCGAGGGCGAGGCCGTGTCATTCGCCTTGTAGCGTTTCTCGTTGCGCGAGCGCGGCACTGCGCGGCGCCACAACTCGCGGCCCGTCGCGGCGTCGTAGGCCAGTGTCAGGAGCGACGAGCCTTCGGCCGCCGTGAGGAAGATCTTGCCTCCGGTCACCACGGGCGACGAACGCCCAAACGGCACAGCGGTCTTCCAGACGGCGTTCTTCGCCGGCCCGAACTCGACGGGCAGATTCTTCGCATCGGCGGCAACGCCCGAGCCGTTCGGACCGCGAAAGCGCGGCCAGTCCGCGGCGCCAGCAGCGGCGAGCGAAGCGATGAAGAGCAGTAGCAGCAGGCGGAAACGAGGCACACTTCACGGTAACCCACCCGGCGCATTGCTGGACGTTCCGACCGGCAGCCCATAGGCATCAGAAAAGCCGCCACCGAGTGGCCCACATTCTTGTCTTCGCGATCGCGTCAGATGTACGAGTGCGCGTGATTGGACTGCGCGTCGCTTCCTACCGTGGCTGGGACCCGCTGCGGGGCCGGTGGCACTGGTACGCTACGGCGCACGGTTCCAGTTTACGGTTGAGCATTGCGACTCTCGGCGGCTCTGATCGGGCGATTGGCTGTAAACTAAAGACCGTGACGGTCCGCGACCTGATCCGGCTGATCGAATCCGACGGATGGAATCACGTGAGAACAACCGGTAGCCATCGTCATGTCAAACACAAGTTGAAGCCGCACGTGGTGACTGTGCCCGGCAGTACCAACGACGACGTCCCAACAGGCAGCCTCAAAGCAATACTCAGATCAGCGGCTTTGGAGCACAAGAAATGAACGTGAAGTATGCCGTGATATTCGAACAAGCGCAATCCAACCGGGCCGCATACGTTCCGGACTTGCCGGGCTGCATGACAACTGGCCGGACGCTCGACGAAACGAAGCAGAACATCCGCGAGGCCATACAGGGCCATTTGGAGACTCTTCGAGAATTCGGCGATCCCATTCCTGTGCCTTCGAGCCTCGCTGGCGAAGTTGAGATTGTCACCGTCGCCTGACCCGAAAGCGCGAGTTGGCAATGCCGCAAGGCGATCCGCATCGGCGATATGGCAATCCGGCTGGAGGCCGCAGCGATAAGTCCATACTGACCCACAGCGTATAGTGGTGTCCGTGGGGCGCATCGTCGGCTACTCGTATAGAGCCCTATAGAGCCCGGATCCAGTTGACCTGATCGCGAAGTCCCAGTATGGGAAGTTGCAAATGATCGGGCACGCCCGAGACGGGATCGCTCTTGCGGCGACCCCATTCCGTGTTCACTGCCCGGTATTGAGCGGGTCCGCCCACCGGAGAACAACACCAGTCGCTGGAGGTCGTTCGCGCAGTGCTCACAGACAATCCGGAGCCGTTCGATTTCTGGACCGTGCAGATCAAGGCGAGCTTCTACGCGTTGGGCCCCTAAACCGCCGCGATCTCCTCGTTGCGCTTCATCACGCGCAGAAAGTTCGCGCCCATGATCTTGTTCACATCGCCCGCCGAGAAGCCCCGCGCGCGCAACGCCGTCACCGGCGCCGGCGTTTTGCCGATGTCTTCGAGGCCTGCCGGCAGCTTGTAGCCGATGCTGTCAAAGTCACACCCGATGCCCACGTGATCGATGCCCGCCACCTTCGCCGCATGCTCGATGTGATCGATCAACCGGCTGAGCGGCGGCAGCGGGACAATCTTGCCCTCTTCCTGATTCAGCCGCCAGACGGCTTCGCTCAACCGCGGCTTGTCGTCGCAGAATTGCCGGGCCGCCTCGGCGCGCCGCTTGCCGATTTCGGCGAGTTCTGGGAGGCGCGCGCGATAGCCGTCGTCGAGCATCGCCGCATAGTAAGCCACGCCCAGTAAGCGACCGTTGCGAGCGAGCGCCCTCAGCATGTCATCGGTGAGGTTGCGCGGATGGTTCGCCACGGCGCGGCAGGCGGCGTGCGTATTTATGATGGGTGCGCGCGAGGTTTCAATGACGTCGTAGAAGGCCTGATCGGACGCATGCGCGAGATCGATCATCATGCCCAGCCGGTTCATCTCGCGCACCACGTCGCGGCCGAAGCCGTTCAGCCCTTTCGGCCCCTCGTTCGGATACTCGGCCGCGCCGCACCATGGCGTGTTGCCGCTGTGCGTGAGGCCGAGATAGCGCGCGCCGAGGCGATGGAACTGGCGCAGCACGGCGAGACTGGAGTCGATCATGTGCCCGCCTTCGACGCCGAGGAAGACTGCGATGCGTCCCTCGCGGCGCGCGGAGCACGTCGGCCGCAGCAGAAGCGAGGAACAGATCGCGCGGGTAACGGCGCACTTCTTCCACAATGACGTCGATGATGTGGAGCCCCTGCTTGACGGCTTCCACCGGGGTCATGCTGCGCGCCGGAGCGAAGACGCCGAAAAACCAGCGTGCAATCCGCCGCGGCGCATCTTGGGAATGTCAACGCAGGTGTACCAGTGCGTGTCGCCGAGGCGCAGGCCCTCAGAGACGATGCGCGACGGCGTATCGATGTGCATGTCGAAGTAGAGCGGCGCCGGAGTCTCGGCGGCGGCCACCGCCGTCGACGCTGCGGCGATCCAATGGCGGCGAGTGAGCATACGGCCTTCCACTATATCGCCGCCGCCGGGAGTGTTTTTACCCACTACCCCCTTGGCAACTTCGATATTTCGAGTATTATCGAAATATTCCGGCCAAGCCCCCCGATGACCTCACCGCCCGCTGCGCGGACATGTTCTCCGCCATGGGCGCCGAACCCCGCCTCCGCATCATGAAGCTGCTCTTAGCAGCGCATCCCGGCGGGCTCGTCGCCGGCACCATTGCCGACGAACTCGGCATGGGCGCTTCCACGCTGTCGCATCACCTCGACAAGCTCCGCAACGAGGGGCTCATCGTCTCGCGGCGCGACGGCACGTTCTTGTGGTACTCGGCCAACGCCGAGGCGCTGCGCGAATTGCTCAGCTTCCTCTATGCCGAGTGCTGCACGCGCAACCAGGTATTGGAACCGCAGCAGTTCACCTGCTGCTCGTAGGAAGGAAAACCATGACCCCCACCGAAAGCATCCGCGAAGTGGTGAAGGAAAAGTACGGCGAGGCCGCGCGGCGCGTCGCCTCCGGCGAGGCGAACTCCTGTTGTGGAGCCGGCGCCTGTTGCGGTACGGACGTCGATCCGATCACCGCCAACCTCTACGGCGAGTTGCAAAAGGAAGGGCTGCCCGAACAAGCCGTGCTCGCCTCGCTCGGCTGCGGCAACCCCACCGCGCTCGCGCAACTCAACCCCGGCGAAGTGGTGCTCGACCTCGGCTCCGGCGGCGGCATCGACGTTCTCCTTTCGGCCAAGCGCGTCGGTCCCACGGGCAAGGCCTACGGACTTGATATGACCGACGACATGCTGACCCCGGCGCGCGAGAACCAGCGCAAGTCGGGCCTCGTCAACGTCGAATTTCTCAAGGGCGAAATCGAGCACATCCCGCTGCCCGACAACTCGGTGGACGTCATCATCTCCAACTGCGTCATCAATCTCTCCGCCGATAAAGACCGCGTCCTCCGCGAGGCGTTCCGCGTGCTGAAGCCGGGTGGCCGCTTTGCCGTCTCCGACGTAGTGACGCGCGGCGTCGTACCCGCCGAAATCCGCGAGAAGGTGCTGCGCTGGGTGGGTTGCATCGCCGGCGCGCTCGACGAGCAGGACTACCGCGCCCGCCTTGCCGCCGCCGGCTTCACCAACCCCGCTGTCGAGCCGACGCGCATCTATCGCGTCGAGGACGCGCGCGCGTTCCTCACCGGGCAAGGCCTCGATGTAGACGCGCTCGCCGGGGAAGTGGACGGCAAGTTCATGAGCGCCTTCATCCGCGCCACCAAGCCCGCGGCCAGCCCGGCGCGCCCGGTGGCAGGCTCCTCCTCCTGCTGCGCGCCCGGGTGCTGCCAGTAACCTCATGGCAAGCGGCCTCTAGGACGAGGTGTCCTAAAGTGCCGATTTGGTCTGCTGGCCTAACGAATGCAGGCAAATGTCCGATAGAAGCTCAAATGGGCTTTCTCGACAGTCTGCTGGGCGGTGGGATCGACAGCAAACTCAAGCATCTCAATAAGTTGGTGGAAGACGCCAGCTACGATGCCGCTGAGGAGTCGCTGCTCGACCTGCGGGGAGCCTGCGCCAAGAAGTACCCGCCCGGCTCGGCTGTCCAGACGCGTCTCGATCTTGCCGAAGTGCGTCTGCGCGTCAAATACCAGCAGTTTGACCGGGCCGATTCGCCGGCCCGGCGCGCGCACGCTGCCGCCAAGGGGCTGGGCGCAAAGACCTGCTGCGCGCGGCCACCGAACAGATCATGGCTGCCGCTGTGCGCGGTGGGCGTCTGGCTGAGACCGTGGAACTGGCCGAGCAATGGATCTTCGTGGCCTCGCCGGACTTTCGCCAGCGGTTGGATGTGCTGATCATCAAGGGTAACGCGCTCAATCAGTTAGGCCGCTATAGCGATGCGCTGCGCGCGTACGAATCGGCCATCCGGCTGGTGGACGCGATGCCGGAGGCGCCCGACAAACACGAGCGCTTCATCACGGCTGCCTCCGGCATGGGAGACGCCTATCTCGGCCAGGATAACCGCGTGAAGGCCATTGACTCCTGGCGTCAGGCCATGGCGGCTACCCGCATCCAGTTCGGCGACGACCATCCGCAGGTTGCCTCCATTCTCGTCTGCATCGGCACCGTGCAGTTGAACGCCGATGAGATCGAGCCGGCCCGCAATAGCTTCGGTGAAGCGATCGCGGTTTTCCGCGCCTCCGGCCACTCAGAGAGCTTCGGTGCGGCCGTAGCTCTGCAGAATCTTGCCCTCACGCATCTGATGAAGGGCGAACTGCCGCGAGCCGCGCAGTTTGCCAAGGAAGCATTCGTGGCAGCCAGCGCTCACGGCCCTGAGTTGCGCGGGCAGGTGCAGGAACTGCAGCGCAAGATCGAAGACGCCAAGATCTGCCCCATGGCCGCCACCATCAACCCGCAACTACTGAAGCCGGAGGCCACCGAATTCCCGGAAATCCCGCTGAATGACAGGACGATGTCCCCGCCGTCTCCGCTGGCGGCTCGGCCCACGGCCAACCGGCCTGGCCGCACGCGCCTTGCCGCTGCCCGCCCAATGGGCCGCTAAAGCTGGCGGGCCGGAAAGACGATAGTAACCATGCGCGTAGTAGTGTGCTATGTCTGACGATCTGCTCCGGTCCTACTTCATTCTCGACTTGCATCCGACCGCCACGCTCGAACAGGTGCGCTCCGCCTATCACGACTTGGTCAAGGCCTGGCACCCGGACCGGTATCAAAACGAATCGACCCGTTTGAGAACGCGTGCTGAAGAGAAGCTCAAGGCGATTACGAACGCCTACACCCGGATCACGTCTGCTCTGGAGCCAAGCGAAGAAGGTGCTCCGATTGCCATGGATTTCGGGGAGCGCTGGGGGTTTGCGAATCAGCGCGGCCACACGGTGATCTATCCGGACTTCAAAGCGGTCCACCCGTTTCAAGGCGGGCTGGCGGCCGCGAGGCCCGTGGATAAGTGGGGCTATATTGACCGCACGGGCACCTTCCGCGTGACGCCACTGTATGAAGACTGCGGCGACTTTTCCGAGGGGCTCGCGGCCGTAAAGTGGTACGGGCGCTGGGGCTACATCGATCGCGACGGACAGTTCATCATCCAGCCAAAATTCCAGTCCGCCGAGCAATTTGAAGACGGGCGTGCGCGCGTGAGGCTAGGCGCGCGGTGGGGCACCATCAATCGTATCGGTGACGTCAATTTCGACATGCCGCCGGGGCAGGGACAGATTGACGGCGATACGAACGACGCCGCCTAACGGTTGTACGGCGTCTCGTTCACCCAATGAAATCCGCGTGTCGTAAGCCGGGACTTGTCCGCGTTGCGTTTTAGCTTCACCACCACGGCGCGGGAAAAGATCGTGCCCTCCAGGCGCAGGCCGTTGTCACCGGTGCGCGTGTAGGTGAAGGCAAAGTCGTCCAGCTTCAGCCGGCCCGCTTTTTCGTCCACCTGAAGCTTGAATCCTCCCCGTGTGTTGTTCCCCCAGAGGATGGTGGCGCGGCGGTACCGGTCGTCAAAAATCGCCCGCCGCCATTGTTCAATCTCCGGCACGGGGCCGGCTGATGCGTCCGCCGCCGCGTACTCGCTCACTTCCCGCACTCCCCGCACGGCCGGCCACGGTTCGTACTCTTCGCGCTTGGCCACATCCCGGTAGGTGGCAAACAACGCCGAGCACGTGGCCGTTACCAACACGGCCCACTTCAGCCAAAACGCGAAGCGTTGGAAGCGGGCGCCGGGGTAAGCGGGCGGCGGCGCGGAGGCGGGGTCGAAAAAGAAGTCCACCAACCGGCGGGCGTCGTGGGCGGCGAGGAAGACGGCGAGGGCCAGTAAATGCACGGAGAATTGCTTCATATCCACGTCGTAGCAGAAGTTGAGCGCCACGATATTGATCATCACCCCCGCGGCCATGAGCGCGCCCTCCAGCGTCGCGCGGGGAAAGGACAGCAGCACGCCGGGAATCATCTCCGCGAGCCCCGCAACGGCGTTATAGGCTTGCGAAGAGCCCATGAACGTCCAGAGCAAACCCATCGGTGAGAACTCGCCGAGCGATTGGTCGAGCCGGAGCAGGCTGGGCGGCGGAAATTGCGATTGGAAGACTTTGACCGCGCCATAGGTCAGCATCGTCATCCCCAGCATCAGCCGCGCGCCTACGCGCAGGCCGAGATAAAGGCGGATGTATTCGGCGCGCCGGCGGTCGAGCACGGATTACACTGCCGCGGCAACCACAGCCGGCACCAGAACGGCGAGGCACTGCACCCAATGAAACATCGTGTCGCCGCTGCCGTTTGG
>Ga0194119_10004617_pt1 | contig 21175 bp, 33 predicted proteins | sample TA2MahC100mmetaG_FD_148620 | JGI IMG/M metagenome (GOLD analysis project Ga0194119, IMG submission 148620) | Freshwater microbial communities from Lake Tanganyika, Tanzania - TA2015018 Mahale Deep Cast 100m | ecosystem: Environmental > Aquatic > Freshwater > Lake | place: Tanzania: Lake...
TCGAGATGGTCATGCCGGGTGACAACATCAAGGTCACCGTCAAGCTGATTGCGCCCATCGCCATGGAGGAAGGCCTCCGGTTTGCGGTACGCGAGGGCGGACGCACGGTTGGCGCTGGCGTAGTATCAAAAATTGTGGAGTGATGATCGTGCAGAAGCAAAGAATCAGGATACGTTTAAAAGCGTTTGATCACAGGCTGATTGATCAGTCTGCGAGTGAAATTGTGGAAACTGCGAAAAGAACAGGAGCGCAGGTTCTGGGGCCGATACCGTTGCCAACTAAAATCGAGCGTTACACAGTCCTGATTTCACCTCACGTCAACAAGGATGCGAGAGATCAGTATGAGTTGAAAACTCATAAGCGCCTAATGGATATCATTGAGCCAACCGATAAGACGGTAGATGCATTGATGAAGCTGGATTTATCAGCCGGTGTTGATGTTCAGATCAAATTGAATTGAGAGCAGGCAGGTTAAACCTATGACGTTAGGAATAATTGGTCGAAAGTGCGGGATGACGCGTATCTTTCGTGAGGATGGTTCTGCTGAGCCGGTGACGGTGATTCAAGTGGAGCCGAATAGGGTCGTGCAAGTGAAAACCAAGGACAATGACGGTTACAGTTCAGTGCAAGTGACCGTAGGGAGTATCAAGCGTTCGCGGGTAAATAAGCCGATGGCTGGTCACTTTGGCAAAGCCGGGGTAGAGGCTGGTTCCTTGGTCAAGGAGTTCCGGTTGTCGACAGGCGACAGTACTTATGAAGTGGGTGCTGAATTGGACTTGGGTCACTTTACAGTAGGCCAGTATGTGGATGTTAGCGGAACCAGTATCGGTAAGGGATTTGCTGGGGTGGTCAAAAGATACAACTTCAGGACCCAGGACGCGACGCACGGTAACTCTCTATCCCATAGGGCGCCAGGTTCGATCGGTCAAAATCAGACGCCTGGCCGTGTATTCAAAGGAAAGAAAATGGCTGGTCACATGGGGGCCGAGAATGTGACCATACAAAATCTTAAAATCGCGGCGATCGATACAGAGCGTTCCCTGCTAATGGTGAAGGGTGCTGTTCCAGGCCCTAAAGGGGGGAGTGTAGTCATCAAGGCAGCTGTAAAGAAATAAGGTACAAAAATGTCTCTTGTCATACCATCAGTAATCGCAGGAAGCCCAGGATGCACGGTTACTGAGGAAGTATTTGGGCGCGAATTCAATGAATCGCTGGTGCATCAATTGGTGGTGAGTTATCTCGCTGGGGCTCGGGCCGGTACGAAAGCACAAAAAACGCGTTCCGAAGTGAGCGGTGGTGGTGCAAAACCCTGGAAACAGAAGGGCAGCGGCAGGGCGAGGGCAGGTACTACTCGTGGTCCAATTTGGCGCACCGGTGGTGTCACCTTCGCTGCAAAGCCTCGCAATTACGAGGTTAAGCTTAACAAAAAAATGTATAGGTCAGGCCTGAAATCCATCCTGTCTGAATTGCTGCGGCAGAATCGCATGATGATTTGCGATGATTTAAAGGTTGCTGAACCTAAAACCAAAGTATTCAAGGAAAAGTTAACCCAGTTGGGCATTGATGAAGCTTTGGTGCTTGTCGAGGAGTTCGATGAGAACATCTTCCTTTCCGCAAGAAACCTGCGGAGTATTGTTCTGAAGGATATACGCTCAGTCAATCCGGTTGATTTGGTAAATAGCACAAAAGTCATTATGACTACGGCTGCTGCAAAAGCTCTGGAAGGAAGTCTGTCATGAACAAGATCGATTTGATGAGGATTGTTGAGGCCCCTGTTATATCTGAAAAGAGCACAACGGTTGCCGAAAACAGCAATAGCGTTGTCTTTAAGGTTAAGTCTTCAGCCAATAAGTTGCAAATAAAACGCGCAGTAGAGCTTCTCTTCAAGGTGGAGGTTGAGTCTGTGCAGGTGTTGAATGTTAAGGGCAAGCAGAAAAGATTTGGAAAGTTTGTAGGCAGACGGTCGGATTGGAAAAAAGCCTACGTGAAGCTGAAGCCGGGATTCGACATAGACTTTGCTGTGGCCTAATCCTCTCTTAAGGATACCAGAAGAAACAATCGGAAAGTATTATGGCACTTGTGAAATCAAAGCCGACGTCAGCCGGTGCAAGATTCGTAGTTAGGGTAAAGACAGAGGGTTTGTTCAAGGGCAGACCGATATCGAGCCTTATCGAGAAGAAAAACCGAACTAGTGGTCGCAATAATCAGGGAAGGGTTACTACGCGCCATAAAGGTGGTGGTCATAAAAAATATTATCGAATCATCGATTTCAAGCGCGACAAACTGGATATCGCCGGCAAAATTGAGCGTATCGAGTATGATCCGAATCGAACGGCTCACATCGCATTGGTGCTCTACAAGGATGGCGAACGCCGCTACATTATTGCGCCAAAGTCGCTTTCGGTAGGCAGTGAAATACTGGCAGCAGAATATGCACCCATCAAAACCGGGAACTGTCTTCCCATACGCAATATGCCGGTGGGTTCGGTTCTCCATTGTGTGGAACTGAAACCTGGCAAGGGCGCCCAAATTGCTCGAGCCGGAGGTGCATCTGTGCAACTGGTCGCTAAGGAAGGGGCTTATGCCACCATCAGATTGCGTTCTGGCGAAATGAGAAAGGTGCTTGCTGACTGTCGCGGTGTGATAGGCGAGGTTTCCAACCACGAACATAACCTCGCATCACTAGGCAAGGCCGGTGCAAGTCGTTGGCGCGGTATACGTCCGACGGTGAGGGGCGTGGCAATGAACCCAGTTGACCATCCTCATGGTGGTGGTGAGGGAAGAACCTCGGGTGGTAGGCACCCTGTATCCCCTTGGGGTACCCCTTCCAAGGGTTATAAAACCCGCAATAACAAACGAACAGATAAACTTATCGTTCGCGGTAGAAAGAAATAGTTATATTCTGAGGTAAGGATCGTGCCACGCTCAATCAAAAAAGGGCCGTTTATAGATCACCATCTGTTAAACAAGGTTCTCGAAAGCAACAAGTCAGGTAGCAAGCGGCCCATCAAGACATGGTCAAGGCGGTCAATGATATTGCCTGAAATGATTGGTCTTACTTTAGCCATACACAATGGTCGACAGCATGTACCCGTCCTGGTCAGCGACAATATGGTAGGCCACAAACTGGGTGAATTCGCTCCTACCAGAACCTACAAGGGTCATCAGGCGGATAAGAAATCCAAGTGACGAACTATAGGCTTTGTTAACCGAGAATCGATAATGTCTACCATTGCAAAATTAAACACCGCAAGAGTTTCCGCACAGAAATGCAGACTCGTGGCGGACCAGATAAGGGGCTTGAAAGTGGATAAGGCTATCGATTTGCTGGCCTTCAGCCCAAAAAAATCAGCTCAGATCCTGAAAAAGGTACTGGAATCGGCTATCGCAAATGCTGAGCATAACGATGGTGCAGATATTGACGAGTTGACTGTCAATGTAATTGAGATAGGTGAAGGAGCCACCATGAAAAGGATGTCGCCCAGGGCGAAGGGTAGAGCAAACAGGATCAGCAAAAGAACCTGCCATATCACCATTCATGTTAGAGAAGCACGCTAGGATCCATCATGGGACAAAAAGTACATCCAACAGGCATCAGGCTCGGTATCATTAAGGATTGGACGTCCCGGTGGTACGCTAACAGCAAAGATTATCCAGCGTTCCTGCACAATGATCTTAAAGTTCGCGATTATTTGCGGAAAAAGCTGGGACACGCATCAGTAAGCCGAATCCAGATCAACCGGCCTGCCAATAACGCCCATATCACAATCCATACGGCAAGGCCTGGCTTGGTAATCGGAAAGAAGGGTGAAGATATCGATGCATTGCGCAAAGATGTGTCATCCATGATGGGTGTACCCGTACAGATTAGCGTAGAAGAAATCAGAAAGCCTGAGTTGGATGCGCAATTGGTTGCTGAAGGGGTGGCCCAACAGCTTGAAAAACGCATCATGTTCAGAAGGGCTATGAAAAGAGCCGTACAAAACACGTTGCGACTCGGCGCTGAGGGCATCAAGATTAGCGTGGGCGGTAGATTGAATGGAGCCGAAATCGCAAGAACGGAATGGTATCGTGAAGGTAGGGTGCCATTGCATACATTCCGCGCAGATATCGACTATGGCTTTGCTGAAGCAAAAACCACCTACGGTGTGATAGGTGTGAAGGTATGGATCTTTAAAGGAGAGATACTTCCTCAGCATAGCACTGAACTGAAGCTGGCCTCCTCAGAGGCTTAAGGAAGAGTGATACTGACATGTTGCAGCCAAAAAGAACTAAATTCCGGAAACAGCATAAGGGTAGAAATACAGGGTTGGCCTTAAAAGGTAATAAGGTCAGCTTTGGTGAGTTTGGCCTGAAATCCTTGGAGCGCGGGAGAATTACAGCCCGACAAATCGAGGCGGCGAGAAGGGCGATAACCCGGCATGTAAAGCGTGGTGGAAAGATCTGGATTCGGGTATTTCCGGATAAACCGATCACCAAAAAACCCTTGGAAGTTCGTATGGGAAGCGGCAAGGGTAGCGTTGAGTACTGGGTGGCTGAAATCAAGCCAGGTACCATGCTCTACGAATTACAAGGCGTTAGTGAAGAGTTGGCCCGGGAAGCCTTCACGCTTGCGGCAGCCAAGCTACCAATGAAAACAACCTTTGCGGTTAGGACGGTACTGTAATGGACCTTAAGGAAATCAGATCAAAGAGCATTTTGGAATTGAATGAAATGCTGATTACGCATCATCGAGAACGGTTTAATCTGAAGATGCAGAAAACCACCGGACAATTGTCAAAGCCTGACCTGATAAAGAAAAACCGCATAACTATCGCTAGAATTAACACGATAATTTCTGAAAAAGAGGTCTCTGCATGAACGTAGAGGAAAAAAGCCCTCACTCTCTGACAGGGAAGGTTGTAAGCGCCAAGATGGATAAAACAATCTCGGTGCGTATAGAAAGAGTAATACCGCACCCGTTATATGGGAAATATATTCGTCGTTCGACCAAACTGCTCGCACATGATGAAGACAATCAGTCTAAAGAGGGTGATGTAGTGATGGTTTCGGCGTGTCGCCCAATATCTGGCAAGAAGGTGTGGAGGCTGGAAAAAATCATTAATCGCGCTGATTGATGAAGTGAATCGACTAAGATACTGGTAAACAAACATGATTCAGATGCAAACCAACCTTGATGTGGCGGACAACAGCGGCGCCAGAAAGGTTATGTGTATAAAGGTGCTTGGAGGATCGCATCGCCGATATGCAAACATCGGGGATATCATCAAGGTTAGCATTAAGGAAGCCATACCAAGAGGAAGGGTAAAAAAAGGCGAGGTTTACAATGCCGTCGTGGTGAGAACCAGAAAGGGAGTGCGTCGTACGGATGGATCTCTTATTCGCTTTGATGGCAATGCGGCTGTGATTCTAAATAACCAGCATCAACCCATCGGCACACGCATTTTTGGCCCAGTCACGCGCGAACTGAGATCAGAGAAGTTTATGAAAATCATCTCTCTTGCGCCTGAAGTTATATAGGAGTCAGTGATGCAGAAGATAAAGAAGGGAGACCAGGTAGTGGTTCTCACAGGCAAGGACAAAGGAAAATCAGGGGTTGTTCTCGGCATGCCATCGGAAGGCAGAATAGTCGTTGAGGGTATCAATGTTGCAAAAAAGCACCAGAAGCCCATGCCGATGAAGGGAATAGCAGGCGGTATAGTCGAGAAGGCAATGCCAATCCATGTGTCCAATGTCGCATTGAAGAATCCCATAACAAATAAGCCAGACAAGGTAGGGTTCAAAATTCTGGCGGATGGAAGGAAGGTACGCTTCTTTAAATCAAACAATGAAGTTATTGATACTTAATTTGTGAATACCATGGCCAGATTGCAAGCACTCTACAAAGAAAAAGTCATTCCTGCACTGATCGAGCGATTTGAATACAAGTCCGTCATGCAGGTGCCAAAACTCGAAAAAATCACCATAAACATGGGGGTTGGCGAAGCTGTGGCGGACAAGAAAATCTTGCAAAATGCGGTGTCTGATTTGGAGAAGATCTGTGGTCAGAAGCCGATTATCACGTATGCAAAAAAATCCATTGCAGGTTTCAAAATCCGTGACGGCATGGCAATAGGCTGCAAGGTCACTCTGCGTAGGGAGAGAATGTATGAATTCCTAGACAGATTGATCACGATTGCAATTCCCAGAATCCGAGATTTTCGAGGACTGAATGGACGATCTTTTGATGGTAGGGGCAATTACAGCATGGGAGTGAAAGAGCAAATCATTTTCCCTGAGATTGACTTTGACAAAGTTGACGCTGTTAGAGGGCTGGATATCACCTTTACCACCAGTGCTCGCAGTGATCTTGAAGCCAGAGCGCTTCTTGAGCAATTTAAATTTCCCTTTCGTACTTAGGTTCCGGTCATGGCTAAAAAATCAATGATTGCCCGTGAGGTGAAGCGCCTCAAGTTGGTCGAAAAAAATCAACAGAAGAGGCAGGAGCTAAAATCCACCATTATCAGTCTGACCGCAACGGACGAAGAAAAAATGGCAGCGGAAGTAAAATTGCAAAAGCTGCCACGAGACTCATCCGCTTCTAGGTTACGAAACCGCTGCAATCTGACTGGAAGACCCCATGGCTTTTATAGAAAGTTTGGTTTGGGTAGAAATAAGCTAAGGGAGTCAGTCATGCGCGGTGATGTGCCTGGCGTATCTAAGGCAAGTTGGTAGGCACTGAATAGATAGGAGGCATTATGAGCATGACCGACCCATTGGCAGATTTGTTAACACGCATCAGAAATGCACAAGTTGCAAGCAAAGATGTGGTGCGTATGCCGTCATCAAAACTCAAGAATGCGGTTTGCGCTGTCCTGAGTCAAGAAGGCTATATTGAGTCATTTGCAGTTGAAGAAAATGCAGGAAAGCCGGAGCTAACGATAAAACTGAAGTACTTTCAGGGTCGCCCGGTCATCGAAAAGATTGAACGGGTTAGTAAGCCAGGTCGGAGAGTTTACAGGTCTGCAAATGACATTCCCAGTGTGATGGGTGGTCTGGGAATAGCCATTGTGTCCACCTCAAAAGGTGTGGTTGCTGACAAAATTGCCAGGCAGCAAAGACAGGGCGGCGAGATCCTTTGCACGGTTTCATAATTGAAGGTTGATTATGTCAAGAGTCGCGAAAAATCCAGTGCCTATACCAAAAGGTGTTGAAGTCAAGGTGGATAACGGATCGATTACCGTAAAAGGTACTAAGGGGATGTTATCGGCCGTGTTGCACCCGTTGGTACAGGTTTCTACGGAGAACAATCAAGTCACTGTTGGATTTGATCGGAAAAATAAAAATCAGACAGCATTAGCGGGTACAACTAGAGCCAACATCGCCAACATGGTCCATGGCGTTAGTAACGGTTACGAAAGAAAGCTTTCCATGGTTGGTGTAGGATATCGCGCCCAAGCCAAGGGACAGGTTTTGAGTCTTAGCCTGGGTTATTCGCACCCAATAGACTTTATGGCGCCCGAGGGTATTACTTTGGAAACGCCAAGTCAGACTGAAATCATTGTTAAGGGGTGTGACAAGCAACGGGTAGGACAGGTAGCTGCCAATATCCGGGCTTATCGTTCTCCTGAACCCTATAAGGGCAAGGGCGTGAGATATTCTGATGAGAATATCATTCGTAAAGAAGCCAAAAAGAAATAGGCAAGAGAAATGGATAAGAAAGCCGCTAGATTACGAAGGGCAGCAAAAACCAGGGCAGTTATACGCAGGTTGGGAGTCAATCGTCTAACCGTTTTTAGAACCCCTAGACATATTTATGCGCAGATATTGACAGCAGATGGCTCAACCGTGCTGGCCGCATCTTCGACATTGGAAACTGATATTCGGTCAACCCAGAAAAATACCGGCAACATCGAAGCTGCCAAAGAGGTAGGGAAAAGAGTGGCTGAAAAGGCGCTAGCGGCAGGGATCGAGTCAGTTGCTTTTGATAGATCCGGATTTAAATATCATGGCAGGGTAAAGGCTGTCGCTGATGCCGCTCGCGAAGCGGGCCTCAAGCTTTAGGATTGATTATGGCAACTCAAAACGTTCAAAGTGGCGCGACCGATGGATTCCAGGAAAAGCTGGTCGCTGTGAGGCGTGTCGCCAAGGTAGTAAAGGGTGGTAGGGTTTTTGGCTTTACCGCGTTGACCGTGGTGGGCGACGGTAACGGCAGAGTCGGCTATGGCTTATGTAAAGCTCGTGAAGTACCTGTCGCGATACAGAAATCCATGGAACAGGCTCGCAGGAACATGCGTAAAGTCAGCCTGAATGGAGACACACTGCATTACGCGATATCATCTTCAACGGGGGCAGCCAAGGTTTTCATGCAGCCTGCCTCGCAAGGTACCGGAATCATTGCGGGTGGCGCCATGCGAGCCGTGTTTGAAGTCGTTGGGGTGCACAACGTACTTGCCAAGTGCATTGGCACGAACAACCCTATCAATGTTGTACGTGCGACGATCAAGGGACTCACTGAAATTGGTGATCCAGCGTGGATAGCGGCCAAGCGTGGCAAGGCCATCGAATAATCCCAAGGATAATTACAAGATGGATAACAAGATCATTACGGTTAAGCAGATCAGAAGTGCTATTGGGAGAAGCGCATCACATCAAGCGTGTCTGCGAGGTTTGGGCATCCGGAGATTGCACCAGGTAGTCCAGGTAAAGTCAACGCCGGAAAACTTGGGCATGGTCAAGAAGATCGCCTATATGCTGAAGATAGGAGAGTGAAAGATGTTCCTGAATACGCTGTCTCCAGATGAAGGAAGCCGACCTAAGAAGAAGCGCTTGGGTCGGGGCATTGGGTCTACGCTGGGAAAGACTTCCGGTAAAGGGCATAAAGGCCAGAAAGCCCGTGCGGGCGGATTCCATAAAGTCGGATTTGAAGGCGGGCAGATGCCTTTGCAGAGGAGGCTGCCCAAGATTGGTTTCAAGTCCAGACAAAAGCAGGAAAAGGCTGAGGTGCGTTTGAGTGAGTTGAGCAAGCTGTCAGTCGATATTGTTGATCTGGCCATTCTCAAGCAAGCTAATATAGTAGCGGCCATGGTTAAACGGGCAACTGTAATAGACTCCGGTTCGATAGACAAGGCGGTCCAAATCAAGGGGTTAAAAGTGACTCCTGGCGCCAGGTCCAAGATCGAGGCTGCTGGCGGAAAAATAGAGGTGTAATGTGAGTGCTGCCAGCGCGGCTTTATCCGATCGTTTTGGGCGTCTAGGCGAGTTAAGGCAAAGACTGCTTTTTGTGCTTGGTGCCTTATTCGTATATCGGGTGGGCGCACACATACCGATCCCAGGAATTGATCCCAAGGCTTTAGCCAGCATGTTTGCCGACAAGGGTGGTATCCTTGATATGGTGAATATGTTTTCGGGTGGCGCATTGAAACGCCTGAGTATTTTTGCGCTAGGTATCATGCCCTACATCTCTGCTTCCATTATTTTACAGTTAATGGCCGGGGTAGTACCCAAGTTGGAACAAATCAAGAAGGAAGGTGAGTCCGGTCGGAAAAAAATCAATCAATATACAAGATATGCCACTGTATTTTTAGCCACATTTCAGGCAATCGGTATTGCGATGGCTTTGCAAAATCAATCGGCAGGTGGTTCACCAGTTGTCGTCAACGCAGGCTTCCAATTTGTATTTGTTTGTGCGACATCATTGGTATGTGGAACCATCTTCCTTATGTGGTTGGGCGAGCAAATCACGGAACGCGGTATCGGTAACGGGATATCCATCATCATTTTCTCCGGTATTGTTGCAGGATTACCCAGTGCCATAGGCGGTACCCTTGAATTGGCCAGAACGGGTGAACTCAGTGCCTTTAGCATTATCGCGCTCTTTGCTATCGCGATTGGTGTGACGGGACTGGTAGTCTTTGTTGAGCGCGGACAGCGTAGGATTGTCATTAATTACGCGAAGCGACAAGAAGGCCGTAAGATGTATGCCGCGCACAAGAGCTTTCTGCCACTCAAGCTAAACATGTCCGGGGTGATTCCTCCTATTTTCGCATCGAGTATCATCTTGTTTCCCGCGACCTTGGCTGGTTGGTTTGGAAACACCGAAGGCATGGCATGGTTGCAGGACATAGCAACTACGCTGTCACCCGGGCAGCCGGTATATGTGCTGTTCTACGCTGCTGCGATAGTGTTCTTTTGCTTCTTTTATGCCGCCTTGGTCTTCAATTCCAATGAAACGGCCGAGAATCTTAAGAAATCCGGGGCAATCATCCCAGGGGTGCGTCCTGGACAGCAGACCGCACAGTATATCGATGGAGTCATGACAAGACTGACTCTCGTTGGGGCGTTTTATATTACCGCAGTGTGCTTGCTGCCTGAATTTCTAATTCTCTACTGGAATGTTCCATTTTATTTTGGCGGCACATCATTGCTGATCATCGTGGTGGTTGTCATGGATTTCATGTCGCAAATACAAACGTATGTGATATCCCACCAGTACGAGGGGCTGCTCAAGAAAAGCAATATCAAGCTTGGGCAATGATTACCGAAATTTGAGGAAAAAATTAATGAAAGTTCGTGCGTCAGTAAAGAAGATATGTCGGAATTGTAAGGTTCTCAAGCGTAACGGAATCGTCCGCATCATATGCAAGGATGCGAGACACAAGCAACGCCAAGGCTAAGGTTCCATGCGTTATACAGTAGTTTTGATGCAATATAAACCCAAGCAAAGAATGATGCCGGAGAAAGTTTAGATGGCTCGTATAGCAGGAGTAAACATACCCGATCACAAGCATCTTGTGATATCTCTAACCGCCATATATGGCATAGGCCGCTCAAGAGCTGCTGATATCTGCGAGACACTGGCTTTGAATCCTGCAACTAAGGTGAAGAATCTTAGTGAGGCAGAAGTTGAGCGTCTTCGCGAGGAGGTTGCCAAGTTCACCGTAGAGGGTGATTTACGTCGCGAAACCGCTATGAACATCAAGCGTCTCATGGATTTGGGGTGTTATCGCGGAATAAGGCACAGGCGAGGTCTACCGCTTCGTGGTCAAAGGACCAGGACCAATGCTAGGACGCGCAAAGGTCCGCGTCGTCCTGTTCGCAAATAATTTTAAGCATTTAGGTTGACATATATGGCTGCTAGCGGGCGTTCAACGAAAAAAATCAAACGTGACATATCTGATGGTGTCGTACACATCAATGCCACATTTAATAACACTATCATTACTATAACTGACAGAAAAGGTAATGCCTTGGCATGGGCGACCGCCGGAGCTTCCGGTTTTCGCGGCTCCCGGAAAAGCACCCCTTTCGCCGCACAGGTAGCGGCTGAGAAAGTGGGGAATATCGTCAAGGAATATGGTGTAAAAAATCTCGACGTGGTTATCAAGGGCCCCGGACCTGGTCGCGAATCAGCGGTTAGATCCTTAAATAATCTGGGATTCAAAATTACCAATATCGTTGATGGCACGCCAATTCCGCATAATGGCTGTCGCCCTCCCAAAAAGCGCCGTGTGTAGGATTCGAGGTTAACAATGGCAAGATATTTAGGACCAAAGTGCAAGCTAAGTCGTCGTGAGGGTACGGACCTCTTCCTCAAATCGCGCGGCAAGTCACTGGAAGGAAAGTGCAAGCTTGATCAGCAACCGGGCCAGCACGGAACCAAGCGAGCCCGGATGTCAGACTACGCGACTCAGCTCAGGGAAAAGCAGAAGTTGCGCCGGATTTACGGCATCCTCGAAAAGCAGTTTAGAAATTACTATAAGGCCGCCGCTCAACGCAAGGGATCAACTGGCCAAAATCTCCTGGATATACTGGAATCCAGACTGGATAATGTGGTCTATCGGATGGGGTTCGCTGCAACACGAGCAGAAGCCAGGCAGTTAGTCAGTCACAAGGCGATTCAGGTTAACGGACGCGTACTCAATATTCCCTCCTACCAAATCAAGGCGGGTGATGTCGTATCCGTTAGAGAAAAATCAAAGTCGCAACTTCGTATCAAGGATGCATTGGGTGTGGCCGAGCAATATGGGATACCCCTATGGTTGGATGTTGACACACAGAAAATGCAGGGGATATTCAAGTCTTCGCCTGAACGCGCTGAGCTTGGTACCGATATCAATGAACAGCTCGTTGTAGAATTGTATTCAAAGTAAATTAGACTAATGCAAAGCTATTTGGCCAATCTAATCAAGCCACGTCTGGTCGACGTAACGACGATTAGCAAGCATAACGCACGCATTGTCATAGAACCTTTGGAGCGTGGTTTTGGCCACACTCTGGGCAATGCCTTGCGACGTGTCCTGTTGTCTTCGATACCGGGTTGTGCCGTTACTTCGGTAACGATTTCGGGTGTGGTACATGAGTATTCCACGATAAACGGGGTAAGAGAGGATGTCCTGGACATCCTTCTGAACATCAAAAATCTGGCGATTAAGCTCCATGAAGGTGAGTCAGCCACGCTCCACATCAATTGCAAGGGTCCCGGTAAGGTAACGGGAGCGGATATCGTCACGACCCATGCAGCCGAAGTGTTAAATCCGGGTCTCGAAATCGCCAACCTGACCGATACGGGTGAGCTTGAGATCGCCCTCCATGTGCTGAAGGGGCGTGGCTATCAGCCGGTGAGTGCAAGACATTTGAAAGGCGAAGAAAGCGAGGTAGGCGCACTACAGATTGATGCTTCGTTTAGTCCCATCAAGCGTGTCTCATATATTGTTGAGAGTGCTCGCGTCGAGCAAAGAACCGATCTCGACAAATTGGTGCTGGAAATTGAAACGAACGGTACGCTTGAACCTGATGAAGCGGTAAGGCAGGCTGCGGCGATATTGAACGACCATCTATCAGTATTTATCGCACTGAAGGGTGAGGATGTATCCTCCGACTCGATGGACAGTCCAGAGTTCGATCCCTTGTTGATGCGCCCGGTCGATGATCTGGAATTGACGGTTCGTTCCGCGAATTGTTTGAAAGCAGAAAACATCTTCTATATCGGCGATCTCATTCTCCGGTCAGAAAATGATTTATTAAAAACACCGAATCTTGGTAAGAAATCCCTCACCGAGATCAAGGACATTCTTGCAACCAAAGGCTTGTCGTTAGGGATGAGGCTGGAGAACTGGCCGCCCGAAAGTCTCAAGCGTGAAGAAAGCGAAAGTTAAGGAAGTTCAATAACATGAGACACCGTAAATCTGGACGTAAGTTCAATATAAATAGCAGTCATCGCAAGGCTCTCTTTCGCAATCTGACCAATGCGCTCATCGAGAATGAATTGATTAAAACTACGTTGCCCAAGGCTAAGGAAATGCGCCGGTTTGCGGAGCCATTGATCACGCTTTCCAAGAGCGATAGCGTGGCGGCGCGTCGGTTGGCATTCGCAAGAACACGCGACCGAAAAGTGGTGACGAAGCTGTTTGAGACACTTGGGCCACGTTACCAGGGGCGTCCTGGCGGCTATCTGAGGATACTGAAATGTGGACTGCGTCCCGGTGATGCGGCTCCCATGGCCTATGTCGAACTCGTCGACAGGCCGCAAAGCTGATCAACTGCTCCCGCAGAAATCAAAAAAGCCCCGTACATAGTCGGGGCTTTTTATTTTATAGCATGATGAAACTGCCTGGAGGCGGGTAAATGAGGCTGTATTCACCTGTGGCAACTATAACGCTTTGAGCAATCGACCGTCTGTGCTGCTGAAGTCAAAGTCGCCCATCATCATGGGGATTCTTAATGTCACCCCCGACAGTTTTTCTGATGGCGGAAAATTCACGGACACTCAAGATGCCGTGGATGCTGCAATAGCCATGTTTCTGGAGGGCGCCGATATTGTGGATATAGGTGGTGAATCGACTCGACCAGGTGCGCCTCCCGTTAGCATCGAGGAGCAGTTGGAGCGAGTGTTACCGGTGATCGCGGCGTTAAAGTCCGAGAGAAGATTTCCTGCAACAGGAATGATCAGTATCGATACGCGCTGTGCCCGGGTTGCCGAAGAAGCCATAGCTGTCGGAGCAGGTATGGTCAATGATGTCACGGCCGGAACGGGCGATCCTGATATGCTCCCGCTGGTTGCCAAGACCGGTGTTCCAGTGGTGTTGATGCACATGCAGGGTTCACCGGAAACCATGCAAGTGAACCCGCACTATAATGATGTCGTGGCGGAGGTTGGCGATTACCTGCATCAACGCATAGAGTCTGCGCGTGCTGCCGGGGTGCTTGATGAAAATATCATCGTTGATCCCGGAATCGGGTTCGGCAAGCGCCGAGAGCATAATCTAAGCTTGCTGGCCAATCTGGAAAAAATTGTAAGTCTGGGCTACCCGGTTCTACTGGGGTGTAGCCGCAAGCGTTTCATGGGTGCAATCTGCCAGGAACACCAACCCCGTGAACTACTCGGGGCCACGGTTGCCACCACGGCCCTCGGCATCATGCAGGGTGTGCGGCTATTCAGGGTTCACGATGTCAAGGCCAATCGGCAGGCGGCTGATGTGGCAATGGCTATTGCCGCATGTCGGTAGGAATGGCTTGCGTGACGCACGTCAACCGAACTGAACGTGAGGTTATCCGGCCGGCTGCACGGGAATGCTGTGACCGATCCGGTCCACCTGATTCTTGGCGTTAAGATAGATCAGTTTGGGTGTATAACCGGCCAATTCGTCGTGATTGAATCCACCATAGGCGCATATGATGAGAACATCGCCGGGTGCAGCCAAGCGCGCTGCCGCGCCATTGACTGAGATGATGCCAGACTTATCCTCGGCACGGATGGCATAGGTGATAAATCGCGCACCGGTGTTGACATTGTAGATGTGAATCTGCTCGTATTCCCGAATTCCGGATTGATCCAGCAAGATGCCGTCGATTGCACAAGAACCCTCGTATTCCAGTTCCGAGTGAGTCACCCTTGCACGGTGCAGCTTGGCTTTAAGCATCGTAGTTAGCATACCTGTGTGCCTGTAGAGGATAGAGCAAACAACCAATTATCTATAAAATCAAACGTTCAGGCAAACGTCCCCGGGCGTTGGAGCGTACACATCCCGATTTGGCCCGTGTGGTTGATCGGTTGGCAAATTTCGATCCATTTGGCTTCAGAGAGGTTTACGATGGGAATAGGTATATGGGAGTTGGTGCTGTTGTTGCTGATCGTTCTCTTGCTGTTTGGAACGAAGCGGTTAAGAAACGTGGGTGGTGATTTGGGGACAGCCATCAAAAGCTTCAAGTCAGCGATGAATGATCCTGCGGAAACATCTCAGGAAATCAAGACAAAAGAGCCCGACACCATCCCGGACAAGCAGGAAAAACCTGACTAATGGACGGCATCCATGTTTGATGTTGGATTCTGGGAACTGTTGCTGATTGCACTAGTGGCTTTGCTGGTGTTTGGTCCGGAGCGGCTGCCGCGGCTCGTTCGAGAAACTTCATTATGGATACGCAAGGCGAGAGCGGTAGTAGCATCCGCGCGAACCGAGATTGACAGGGAATTACAACTGTATGAACTCAAACAATCGATGGAGGAAAAGCGCCGCCATTTCGAGAGCGAGATGAACAGCCTTAAAGCGGATGCATCCGATGTATTGGCACTGCCCGAAACGGGTTCCGATGCGTCGAAAAGCATTGATGAAAAACCGCGTGTAGGAAGCTGAAAAATCCGTCATGACTGATGTCGAACAACCCTTCATCGATCACTTGATCGAACTGCGTAACCGGCTGATTAAAGCGTTGGTGATGGTCGGCTTGATGTTTCTCGGGTTGTCGTTTTGGGCCAATGAGATATATGCCTATCTGGCCGGGCCGCTGACTCGGCACATGCCTGCTGGGACGCAGATGATCGCCATCGGCGTGGCTTCGCCATTCCTGGCGCCGATCAAGCTGACTCTAATGGTGGCGGTTTTCCTGGCCATTCCTTTCGTGCTGTATCAGGCCTGGGCCTTCATTGCACCGGGTCTTTACCAGCATGAGAAGCGCCTTGCGTTGCCGCTCCTGGTTGCCAGCGTAGTACTTTTCTATTCGGGCATGGCCTTTGCCTATTACGTTGTTTTTCCGCTGGTGTTTCAATTCATGGTCATGACGACGCCCCCGGGAGTCGCCGTCATGACGGACATCAATCAGTACATGGATTTCGTGTTGACCTTGTTTGTAGCGTTTGGTGTTTCATTTCAGGTGCCGATCGCTACCATTTTGCTGGTGACCGCAGGAGTTGTTACCCGGAGGTCGATCGCAGACAAGCGACCCTACGTGATCGTCATGGCCTTTGTCATTGGCGCCGTTCTGACCCCACCCGATGTCATTTCGCAAACACTGCTGGCCATACCCATCTGGCTGCTCTTCGAGGCGGGTTTGCTATGCTCTCGCTTTGTGGTTCCCCGGAGGCCGGACGATCAGGACGATCCTGTCCAGGTTTGAACGCAGTCTGCTGACAACGCTCCGCAGTCATGATTTATCTGTTTACGGATTTTGGCGCGGAGGGGCCGTACCTGGGGCAGATGGCGGCCGTCCTGAAACAATACGCACCCGATATTCCCATCATCAACCTTCTGAGTAACGCGCCATGCGCCGACCCGAGGCGTGCCGCGTATTTGCTTGCGGCCCTGAGCAAGAAGTTGCCCCAGGAGAGTGTGATTCTGGCTGTCGTCGATCCCGGTGTCGGAGGACTGCGGGAACCGGTGGTGCTCCGAGCCGATGCACGCTGGTTCGTGGGGCCGAATAACGGCTTGCTCAACATCGTGGCGAGCCACTCACATCAGGTGGAATGGCGCATCATCGAGTGGCGGCCCACCCAGCTCTCGCACAGTTTTCATGGCCGCGATCTGTTTGCGCCGGTTGCCGCCTACCTTGCCATGGGCAACGAGCAATGGGCCTATCGCCTTGACGCAGGCCCGGATCTCGGGGCCTGGCCCCCGGACCTGGCCGAAGTCATATACATCGATCATTATGGTAATGCCATCACCGGTCTGCGCTTCAGTCCCGAGATGCAGGAGGCCTGTTTTGGTATTGGTGATTTTTGGGTACATCAGTCACGTACTTTTTGCGAGGTCGCGGAGGGTGCAATGTTCTGGTACGAGAATTCCATGGGATTGGTGGAAATTGCCGCCAATCGATCATCGGCAGCGGAGAGGCTGGGGCCTCATCCTGTAGGATTAGCGCTGCGAAGAGGAGCAGGCTGGCCAAGGCTGTAATCATGAACAGAGGCAGGCGCCCGAGAACGGCCGGTATGCGTCCTTTACCTTTCACCTTAGCCTGTTCTCACTCAACCGAAGACCGCACCTGGCTACCTCCTAATCCTTACCGCATACTTCGAATGAACCCAAGTGTGTCTCGATATCCTGGTAGGAATAGCTCTTCCCGACGATGTTGAACCAACTCGAAAAACTCAGCCTGACAACCCGGCTGTCCCTGACACTTGCCGTGATGTTGCTGGTAGTGCTGTCGATATGGCTGAATTTTGCCTGGAGTCTTCACGAATTAAGGGTGGAGGGTCAGGCACTGCATGAGCGTATGCTTGCCGGGATCATCCATGCGAAGGATGCCAAAATAGCCCTGCTCAGGGCTGAGCAGTCCTGGGCGAACACGCGGCAGGCCAGCGACGCTGTGTCACTCGAAATAGCGCGAGCCGAATTTGACCGATCCGCGACCATTATCCGGTCGAACATGCTGGCCGCTCGCGAGCAAGTGATCAATCCTGTGAATCTCAGTCTACTGGACGAAGTCATCTCGCGGCTCGAAACTGTACAAATCAAAGCCCATACACTGCTCAGTTTCAGGGACTGGCGTGGCGCGGCAGATTTGTCCCGTGACCAGGACGACATTCTCCTCAGCTTGAGTCATCTGAAACGCAGTCTGGATGAGGTGGAAAGCAATCGCTTACAACGGGCGCGTCAACTTGCAGAGAAATCCAGCGCTGAGCTTCACCTCAACGAACGCAACTCGGTACTCCTCCTGATCCTGGGGTTATTGTTGTCGGGTGCGGCCCTATCATTGCTGAGTCTATCGATCAGACGGCCCGAGCAACGGTTGCGAGCGACTGTTCAGCGTATTGCCGAGGGCGGTCTGGATATCCGCGTCCCGTATTCCGACTATCCCAACGAGTTAGGCGCGTGGGCCGCGGCGATCAGGCTGCTTCAAGGCGCTTGTCGAGGGATGGATACCCAGCGCTGGATCAAGGCGAATGTCTCGCAACTGACGTCTGAACTCCAGGATGCATCCAGCTTTTCCGATCTTGCGCAACGCACGATGGCCAATCTGGCCAGTCTTTTGAACCTGGGACTCGGTGTCTTCTATATCCTGGACGATAAACAGCACCGACTGAAATTGCTGGCCAGTTACGGTTATCGACAGCGCAAGCATCTATCGGACAATTTTTCCTTGGGTGAAGGCCTGGCGGGGCAATGTGCTCTCGAAAAAACTTTGATCCTCATCCAGACCCCCCCCGATGACTATCTTCTTATCAACTCGGGACTGGGTGAGGCAGTACCCGTCAACATCGTGCTAGTGCCGGTCACGCACCATGAAAGAGTTCTCGGGGTGCTTGAATTGGCGGCATTCAGAGCCTTTAGTGAGCGCGACATGGCTCTGTTGGAGGAGATAACCCCCCCTCTTGCCCTCAATCTGGTGATACTTGAGCGCAATGTGCGCACCCAGAGGCTGCTGGAAGAGACGCGTGATCAGACCCTGCGCATGCGGGAGCAGGCAACTTTGCTCTCCGATCAGGCCGCCCGGCTTGATGCTCAGCAGATCGAACTCAAACGGGCTGAAACCTGGTATCGCAGCATCATTCAGGATGCTCCGGATGGGATACTGGTCCTCGATGCCAGCGGTAACATCATTCTTGTCAATCCCAAGGCCGAGGCCATTTTCGGCTACGAAACCAACGAGCTCGTCGGACTAGAGGTGGAATGTCTGGTGCCCCTTTATGTACGCGACAGGCATCCGCAACTACGCGAGCAATTCATGCGTGGCGAGGCCGCCAGGAGCCTTGGTGATGGCGTGGAACTGACCGCCGTCAAGAAGAGCGGCGAGGAGTTCAGGCTGGAAATCAGTCTTTCCCTGCTGCCGGGCTTATCCGGCCGGATGGACAACGTCTGCGCCTCGGTCAAGGACATCAGCGAACGTAAGGAAGCCGAGGAACGCCTGCGGGAAAGCGAAAGCCAGATGCGGAATATGCTCGCATCCAGTCCCGTGGCGGTGCGCATCGTCGACAAGGCGACCGGCAGGATCGTATACGCCAATCTTGCCTATGCCGAGATGATTCATGCGAAATCGGACCCATGGCGGGACATCAATCCGGAGGAGCTATATCAGGAGGTGGCAAGCTTTCGAGAATTGCAGGCAAAGCTGGACCGGGCTGAAAATGTGTTGAATGTTCCCTTGGCGCTCAAGACCCTGGATGGCCAGGCCATTTTCGTGCAGGCTTCCTTCATCCATCTGAATTATGAGAATAGACCCAGCATCCTGGGCTGGATTTCCGATATCACCGAGTTGCATCATGCCAAGGTGTTGGCGGAAGAGGCCACCCGGCTCAAATCGGATTTCCTCGCCAACATGTCGCATGAAATCCGCACCCCCATGAATGCCATCATCGGCATGTCGCATCTGGCGTTGAATACAGAACTCACCCCGCGACAACGCGATTACCTGGAAAAAATCCAGCGGTCCAGTCAGCATCTGCTGAGCATCATCAATGACATCCTGGATTTTTCCAAGATCGAGGCGGGCAAACTGACGCTCGAACAAGGGGAGTTCGAGTTTGAAAGAGTACTGGAAAATGTCGTCAGCATGGTCGGCGAGAAGGCGGCGGGAAAGGGCCTGGAAATGATTATCGACATGAACGCAAACTTGCCTCACCGCCTGATCGGAGACCCGCTGCGGCTGGGCCAGATCCTGATCAATTACGTCAGCAATGCCATCAAATTCACCGAAGCGGGGGAGATCGTGATCTCCGCTCAGATACTGGAACAAACCGACAGCGATGCACTCTTGCGTTTCGCGGTCAGGGACACCGGCATCGGACTGTCCCGGGAGCAGATCGGCAAGCTGTTCCAATCCTTCCAGCAGGCGGATACGTCCACCAGCCGGAAGTTTGGCGGCGCCGGCCTGAGCCTGGCGATTTCCCAGCAATTGGCGCGTCTCATGGGCGGAACGGTTGGCGTCGACAGCGAACCGGGTCAAGGCAGCACTTTCTGGTTTACCGCCCGGCTGCTGAAGGCCGCCGATCAATCCCGGGTCGTGTTGCCAGACCCCGTGCCGCGGGGGCAGAGGGTTCTTGTGGTCGATGACAATGCAGTCGCTCGCCGAGTCTTCTAGTGCGGTCTGGGTTTTGCCGTAGATGAGGCTCCCGGCGGTCATGAGGCCATTGATGCCATCAGGCAATCCGCTGCGGCGGGTCGTGATTTTGCGGTGGTCTTCATCGACTGGCGCATGCCCGGTATGGATGGCATTCAGACCGCGCGAAGCATCCGGCAACTTGAGCTTGCGCACCCACCCTTGCTGGTCATGGTAACTGCCTACGGTCGCGAGGAGGTACTGCGCGATGCCGAGGAGGCCGGCATACGGGACGTCCTGATCAAGCCTGTCAGCGCTTCGCTGTTATTCGATACTCTGATGCAGTTGTTGGGTGGGGAGCGGTTGGACATCAAGCCCGAGGCCGGAGTCTCCAGGAAGATGTATCCGGCCGCGGGCCTGTCAGCGCTGCACGGCTCGCGCATCCTGGTGGTGGAGGACAATGAAATGAATCAGGAAGTCGCCCGTGATTTGCTAGTGGACGTCGGTGCCACGGTGGACATCGCCAACCAGGGCCAGGAAGGTGTTGAGAAGGTCATGACCCATACTTACGATGCCGTGTTGATGGATATGCAGATGCCGGTCATGGATGGCATCGCCGCCACGAAGGCGATACGCCGGGACTCGCGGCATCAGTCATTGCCGATCATTGCCATGACGGCCAATGCCATGCAAAAAGACCAGGAACGATGTCTGGCGGCCGGCATGAACGATTATGTGACAAAACCGGTCGATCCCGACCACCTGTTCAAGGTCCTGCTGAAATGGATCGCTCCTGAGCATGGGCGCGCCGAACCGCTGTCCGCGATGCCTGCCCCGCGCGATGATGGCCTCGTGCTGGATTTACCGGTGATCAATGGGCTTGATGTCGAAATGGGGTTGCGCAGGGTTCTGGGCAAGCGCCCTCTCTACCATAAGTTGCTCCACATCT
>Ga0194119_10004640_pt1 | contig 21096 bp, 23 predicted proteins | sample TA2MahC100mmetaG_FD_148620 | JGI IMG/M metagenome (GOLD analysis project Ga0194119, IMG submission 148620) | Freshwater microbial communities from Lake Tanganyika, Tanzania - TA2015018 Mahale Deep Cast 100m | ecosystem: Environmental > Aquatic > Freshwater > Lake | place: Tanzania: Lake...
ACTTCGACCCGAGCCACGTTCAGACGTGGAATCGAGCCCCGAGCCTCGGGCTCTCCGCACCCTTCGCCCCGGACTACGGCGGAGGGGTGGCTGCGTCGTCTGAACAGACCCGCGAGTCTGAAGCCTTCATCGACCACGGCTCGAAGACCCTCATCTTCCGGCCCTTCCTCAATCGGTCGATGACGCTTCAGGCGCGCACCAGCACGGCGGTTGCCACCGACAAGCTCGTGGGGCCTGCCAACTACCCGGGCCCCACGCCTCCAGGTTCGACTCCGAAGGACGGGGCGGGCATCTGGACCAGCGGGCTTCAGATGGGCTTCGAGGTGCCGCTGGAGTTCATGCCCCGGTTCGGTCGTCAGGACATCCCGTTCTACGACGCTTCCGACGCCTCCGGCACGTTCCTTCGGGGCATCAACCACCTGTTCACGGACTCCACGGACTACTCCGACCCGACCTTCTTCATCATCGGCGGGACGACCTCGGCCTCGGCCACCCAGATCAACCCGATCTATGTGCAGACAGGCTCGGGCACCGGGTTCGACTACGGCGAGTACGGCACCATCTCTGGTCCCGCAACCCCCGCCTACCAGGGTCGGCTGTTCGAGTCCCAGGCCATCATCTCGTCGGACCTCGGACGCGGGATGAAGGGGATTCAGCTTCCCCCGTTCCTGGGCATCGCCCGTCTCTACGGTGTGTACGACCGCCGGGACTACGTGGCGAAGGGCGGCTCTACCTACAACGCGGACCGTGTCACGCTGGCGGCCAACCCGGCCACCAACCTCCTGAAGCGGGATGCGACCAAGCAGACGTTGTTCATCCTCCAGGGTGGGGCGGAGGACGCGACGGGGTCCGAGGACGACCACACCTACATCGTCCCCGAGAACGCCATCGACATCCGCCTGTCCCCCAACTACGTCAACGGGGAGCAGTTCGACGACCTCGACTACGTGGTGGAGTTCTGCTCGTTCGGCTTCTCACGCGGGTTCATCAACAAGAACAACCTCGTGATGTGCCGTCGCCGTGGTCCGTCGGGCAACCTGAACACCGACGGGACGAACCCGGAAGCATCGGGCGTCCTGATGACCATCCCGGCTCCGGCTCCTCCGGATGCGGTCTACGTCGGGTTCACCCGGACGCCCTACCAGGGCGACCCCTACATGACTCGAGCGGGTTCTTCTCGAGTGGTGACGGACTACGAGGCTCGGTACGGGCAGATTCCGGTGGGGAGCCAGTTCGAACTCACGTCGTCCATCCAGCAGTTCACCTCGGCGGGGGCTCTGATCCCCGAGACGCCGAACCGTCGGGCCCTTCAGGTGCTCGCGGCGGTGGACTTCTTCACCACGCTCGGCAGTGGGAAGATGGGTGGTCAGGTCTATGCGGGTACTCCGCTTGACGCGGGGTACACCGAGGCCACCCCCGATGCTTCAGCACGGCTGCCCTTCACCTCCACGTCCCCCGCTTGGCGGGTGCTGCCACGGGCGTTCTCGGAGGGCCAGAACAACAACACGAGCCGTGCCTCGTTGGGCGTCGAGATCGTCACGATCTCAGGAATGGTGAGCACCACCATTACCTTCGTGGTGCCTGGGCAGTCCCCTGTCACACTCACGGCGGTGGCGGGGGCTCCCGGTGTCAACCAGTTCCAGGTGGGCAGCACCGCTACAGCAACGGCAACCAACCTGTCGACGGCCATCAACAACCAGGCCATCCTGCGGCAGTACCTGTCGGCCTCGAACACGGGCACGACCATCGTGACGGTGGTGTCCAACGACGTTGGGTCGAGCGGCAACAGCATCCGCGTGTCCATCCAGAACGCGGTAGTGTATGGCCTGATCACGCAGCAGACTGCCTACTCGTCGATCAACGTGACCGATGCCTTCTTGACGGGCGGGGCCGACCGCAACGCGAACGGGGGTTCGGGCACGAGCCAGATCAACCTCACGGGCATGATCGAGCGTCTCCCGCTCGGCATTCTCCTCCAGGACAGCGACTTCCTGTGCGAGAACCCGCTGGTGGACAACTCCTCGGCGCTCACGACCCTTCCGCCGGGCATCCAGCCCGTGCAGACGCTCCTCCCGTTGGGGACGGAGGGTGACGAGTACACCCGCTTCCTCGGCGGCCCGGGTCAGTGGGTCGGCATGTCGGACGGCGGCATCCTCGAGTACGAAGCCTACAACGCGATCTCGGCTCCGACGGGCACCAAGAAGTTCCGCCTCTACCGTGGTGGTGGGTCGGCCTTCGTCCTCACGGACCCGGTACCTGGCGGTCCGATTGACTGGGTGGGTGGTTCGTTCGCGGCCAACCTCCAGCCCGTGCTCAAGGGCGGGGTGCTGGTGTGCAAGGCCCTGCTGGTCAGGAATCTCCCCGAGGAGGCGTTCACGGTCCCGCAGACCACCTCGCACGGCGACGAGGTGCAGATGGTGATCCTCACCTACGGCATCCTTGGCAAGGGCAACAGCCAGGAGAACGGTGTGGCTCTCTCCGGCGTCATCAGCCCGACGGGCTACGGTGAGGGCTACGCGGCTGCGGACAGGTATCGGGTCGAAGGGCATCCCATGAGCACCGGACGTGCTCGGACGCTCGAGACGTTCGATGCGGAGCCTGCGGTGTACCCGGGCGACGGGGCTGAACCCGTCGAAACAAGCTGAGGTAGCTGATGGCACACCACATCACCTCGAAAGCGATTCCGATGGAGGTACGTCGGCCGTACCTCGTCGCCTACATGGGTCAGGCCAAGAAGGCCCTTCAAGACCCAACCCTTCCCGAACGTCAGCGTCAGCGTCTTCAGCAGAGGATCGAGCGGATTCGGGCCGACATCGCCTCGCACAACGAGTCCCAGGAGTAGCTATGCGGTTCCTTCCATTCATCCTCGCCCTCAACGCCTTCGCGGAGGAGCCGACCCCGGCCCCCAGCGCGACGGCACCCGTGGCCGAGGCCCCCAAGACCGAGGCAGCCCCGGTCGCCACGGAGGCCCCCAAGACTGAGGCCGCTCCTGTGGCCGAAGCCCCGAAGACGGACGCGGCTCCTGCGCCCGAGGCTCCCAAGACCGAGGCGGCTCCTGTGACCGAGGCCAAGACGGAAGCCCCGGCCGAGATTTCGGCCGAAGATGTGTCGCTGCTCGTGACGGCCCTTCAGAGCCAGAACTGGCCGCTCGCCGTGGGTCTGGGCCTGTCGATCCTGGTGGCTCTGGCCAACAAGTTCGGCCTCAAGAACGCGGTCGGCGACAAGGCGATCCCGTGGGTGACCATGGGTCTCGCGGTTGCTGCGACTGTGGGTGCGGCTCTGGCAGCGGGGACGCCCGTGGGTGCGGCTCTGGCGCAGGGTGTCCTGGCGGGTGTGGCGGCCATCGGTGGATGGGAGTTGATCCTCAAGCACCTCCTCGCTTCCAAGAAGCCTGCTCCGGCGGCCTGATCACACGGGTAGAGCGTCTCTGTGAAACGCACCGAACTTGTGGCCTATCGCAGAACGCTCGTGACGCCCGACCTGGCGGAAGCTCTCCGTCAGCTTGAGCTTCGTGCCGCCGCCTTGGGGGGAGTGCGCCTGAACGTACATGGCGCACTCCCCAACCAGGCGTCCTGGCACGCGGTCAAGACGGTCTCGGGGCCTACGGGCTGTCCTCCTGTCGCCTCGATGATCCCAGCGGGCCGTGAGGTCTTGTTGCGGCTTCAACTCCTCGACTACCAGGGAGACGACCCCTCCCGGCGTCAGCGGGAGGTCGAGCTTCTCTGGGGACTGGCGGTGCCATGCGGGTTCACCCCGTGGCTTCGCTACCCGCTGTCCGGGGCGGGCGACGACGTATTCCACTTCCTCGGCCCCTGGCAGCCCCTCTACGACTCCCTGTTGGGCGAGGGTCGAGGGGAGATCGCGTGGCCTTCCACCTGTGCCGCAGCCCAAGTGGATGTGGGTCGGTGGGAAGGCGGCAAGGTGATCGAGCGACTCGTCCAGGCCCAGCTTCACCGTGTCGGGGTGCCCTGCGGTCCCATCGACGGTGAGATCGGCGACCGGACGTTGCTGGCCTTGCGGGCTCTCGGGTTGCCCCGGGAAGGGCAACGGATGGAGGAGGTCGCCAAGTACCTGCTGGCGATGGAGCCTGCTCCGAACACCAAGACCGGGGAGCGGAAGCACGGGTTCATCTCTGTGCCGGACACACGGGCCGTCGCCGTGGCCTCGGGCAAGGTGGCTTTGATGCGGACCCCCCAGGGGTACTCGTTGACCATCGACGGCCCCGGTCGCGTGATTCTCGACGTGGGGGATCAACCTTAGGGTCGCTTCGGGTAGACATCCCTAAGCCTGTTCCTTCGTTCGAGGACTTCCGATGGATGACACCACCCTCGCCATTCTGGAGCGACTGCGAAAGATCCGAACGCAAACGGATCTGACGATCAAGCCCACTCCACTCCTCCGCACGACGTTCCGGGCGTTGGACGGGACCGACCGCCCCCTAACCTTGCGGTACTACCAGGTGCAGATGATCTGCCACCTGTTGTCCATGCCGAGGTTCGTCGTGGGCGACGACACAGGGCTCGGCAAGACGTTGGAGTCCATCGCCTCCCTCTGCTACTTGTGGGCGAAGAAGCCGGACACGAAGGTCCTGGTCCTCACCAAGAAGTCCACGGTTCGCCAGTGGGGGGACGAGTTCCGGAAGTTCACGACGGGCGTGAACGTGTTCCTGTGCAAGGGGTCGCCGAAACAGCGAGCCCAGGTCCGGGAGGCGTTTGAGGCCGCCACGGGTCCCACGGTGCTCCTCATGGGTCATCGGAGTGCCGTTCAGGACTTCACGGCTCTCCAGGACAAGACCTGGGGCGTGTTCGTTCTCGACGAGGCCACCGTCGTCAAGAACCCCGGCACCCAAGCGCACCAGGTGTGCCGCCATCTCTCGGCCCAGTCCGAGAGGTCGTGGGGCCTTACCGCGACGCTGATCAAGAACAACCTGGTCGAGGGGTTCGGGGTCTACAAGGTCATCAACCCCCCGCTGTTCACCCACAGCCAGGCTGCCTTCATCCAGGACTACTGTGTCACGATGATGCAGCAGATCGGCCGGGGACGCCGAGTTCCGGTCATCGTGGGCTACAAGAAGTCCGACATCGAGCGGTTCCGGATGAAGATCGAGCCGTTCTACCTCGGTCGTCCCAAGCACGCGGTGGCTTCCGAGTTGCCCCCGCTCACGACGAAGCGGGTTCGCGTGGGGATGTCGGCGGTCCAGCACCTCAAGTACCAGGAGGCGCTCACGGGCCTGCTCGAAGTGGGAGGGGAGGAGAAGGAGGTCACGAAGCTCACGGCGGTCACCTACTGCCAGGAGATCGTGAACCACCCCATGCTGGTGCAGTGCGAGGGGGACAGCGAGAAGCTCGACGAACTCGTGGACATGCTGACCGAAGGTGACCTCGAGAAGGACAAGGTCATCGTGTTCACCCGTTTCGAGAAGATGGTCGGCCTCGGGGTGGCCGCTTTGGAGAAGAAGGGGATCAAGTGCGTCCGCATCACGGGCAAGGAGGATGAGGACGAGCGCAAGGAGGCCCAGGACATCTTCCAGAACCCCGATGGAGACGTTCGGGTCGTCTGGATCACCACGGCGGGGTCCGAGGCCATCAACCTTCAGGCCGCGAAGGCCATCGTGTTCTACGACACCCCGTTCTCGGCGGGCGACTACCTTCAGACCTTGGGCCGGATGATTCGCATCGGCAGCATCCACGACCGGGTGTTGGCCATCCATCTGGTCTGCGAGGACACGATCGACGAGCGCGTGATGGACATCATGGATCGCAAGATGACGCTCCTCGAGTCGGTTCTCGGGAAGCGTCTCAAGGGAGAGAACGACGAGGACGACGTGATCGAGGCGGAGAGGGGTAACATCGACGCTCTGTTCGAGGCGCTCCGCAACGACGCCAGGGGGATTCTCAGTGCTTGAGAACTACGGAGATCCCAACTGCCCCGTGTGTCACGGGCGGGGGCGGCTGCCCGCTGAAGGCAGCGGGCCTCCGGCTCTGACGTTGTGCCGGTGCGTGCTTCATCGGGAGATTCTGGACAACGTTGAGCGTGGGATGCGAGGTCTGTCGAAGGCCGGGAAGGTCCCATCCTCCCCGCTGACCAAATCCGTCGATTCCGACGCCCGAGTCACGGCCAGCACGCCCTGGTTCCAAGCACATCTCCGCCACGTTGCGGTCAGGCAGTCGCCTCGGTGGGGCTTCCGTGTCTGTACGGACGCGGACCTGATGCAAGCCTGGTTGGCGACGGCGGCAGCCCAGGGACACGAGATTCGGGACCCCGACGCTTCGGAGGGGTTGTCCAAGCGTTCGTTGGACTACATGACCCTGGTAGACATCGCCATCCCGCCCACCCTGCTCGTCATCCGGCTGGGAGTGAAGTCGGCCCGGAACGTTGCGATGCCCGAGGTGCTTCTCGAGGCCATTCGGGTGCGGACGCACGAGGGACGGCCTACATGGGTGTGGGACCAACCCGACAACCCGTTGATGGAAGGTCACCTCAGTTGGTCGCCTACGGTCATGGAGGAGATCAGCGGGTGGAGGCATGTCCGCGAAGGTGACGAGGACCGCATCCCCTCCACGGATGGGAACGCCCCTCGCCGGAAGCGGAAGCAGGAGTCTGGGTTGGTGGTGGAACAACAGGACAGCGGTGGAGGGGGCTCGGTGCGAGACCTGTTCATGAAGGGAGGCGGGCGGTGAAAACGCTTCTACGCTCCACTCTCATCGTTGATCCGTCGGACAACTCCGATCAGTTCCTCGAGCACTTCCACCTCCTCGATGGTTCGGGACTCGGGTTTCAGACGCCCGAGGACAACGCCATCTGGACGTTCGTGCAGGACTTCGTGGCGCAGCACCACCACGTCCCCGACATGTCCACGGTTCACGCTCACTTCGAGCGGACTCGGGAGCCCACGGTCGTCGACCGCATCTCAACCCTGCGGGCAACCCGGCCGAAGTCACGAGGCGACTTCCTCCGCCACCTCGAAGATCAGAACGAAGACCGTCGCCGGGTGTTGATCGGCAAGCTCCTTCAGGAAGCGAGCGAGATCACCTCGAAGGGCATCACGGTCGAGGTGGGAACGGGCCACAAGAAGGAGAAGAAGATCCTTCAGGGTCCCATCGACGCCATTCGGTACCTCCTCGACCGTTCGCACTCCATCGTCACGCCAACGGTGGGCTCGAAGCTCTCGGGCAACGTGATGGGCGACCGCGAGGACTTCCTCAAGGAATACAACCGCGTGAAGGCCGACCCTTTGGCCGGCGTGGGCCAGTTCGTTGGCCTGGAGCAGATGGACGACGCTCTCCGGGGTGCGAAGCGGAACGAGTTGTGGCTCCACGCGGCCTTCACGGGCCACATGAAGTCGAGCCTGATGCTCAACTGGGCGTACAACCAGGCGGTCTACTACCAGCACAGCGTCCTGATCTTCAGCCTGGAGATGCCGTACAACCAGTGTCGGCGACTCCTGTACGCGATGCACTCGGCCCACGAGAAGTTCGCCGACATCCACCCGCCGCTCGACTACGAGAAGATCCGCGACGGCGGGCTCTCCGACAAGGAGGAGCAGTTCCTGCGGGATCATGTCGTGCCCGACATGACGAGCGGGGCCTACGGCGAGATCATGATCGAGGTCGCGGACCCCGAGAAGATCGACTTCACGGTGTCGGACATCCGGTCCCGGGCGGAGACGCTCTACGCGAAGTCTCCGTTCCGCCTCATGTTCGTGGACCACGCCCTTCTGGTCGCACCTCGGGGCACGTACACGTCCACGACGGAGAAGATCAACGAGGTCATCCGCGACTGCAAGAAGATGGCGATGGGCTTCAACAAGGGCATGGGCATGGCCGTGGTCCTGTTGTTCCAGATCAGCCGGGAAGGCTACCGGGCGGCTCTGAAGGCTCGAGGTGTGGCCGAGGGCGATTCAGCCCCGGGCAAGAAGGCTCGCCCGCAGAGCAACCACGTCTACAACCTGACCTTCCTCTCCTACGCCAACGAAGCCGAGCGATCGTCTGACATCGTGACGGCTTCCTGGATCGACGAGGAGTTGATCAAGAAGGGACAGGTGCTCCTCCAGTGCCTCAAGAGCCGCGACCAGAAGCCGTTCGAGCCGTTCACGGCTTCGGTCTACTGGCCCTCGAGGCGGCTCAAGACGCTCAAGGATCCGAACGTCGAGGATGTCTCCAAGGCGGGTCAGGCCATCGACCTGGAGATTTGACCATGTTGATCCGCCTGTTCCACGGCGACTGTGTCGATCGTATGGCCCAGATGCCCGAGGGCTCTCTGGACGCGGTGGTCTGCGACCCACCCTATGGGCTGGAGTTCATGGGGAGGACGTGGGACAAGCTGGACTGGCAGGCTGGAGGGGGGTTCTCCGGACCGGGGATTGGGGACCGTCAGACGGCGTGGCCGTCCTTCGGGGCATCCAGCCCGTTCGGGACCGCCAACCCCACCTGTGCGGTGTGTGGGGGCCGACTTCGGGGCGTAAAGAAGTGTGCCTGTGAGAAGCCGGACTGGAAGGTGAAGGGCCAGGCCGCTGAAAAGCAGCAGTCCGGGCAGATGCAACAGGCATGGCACGCCCGATGGGTGGCGGAGGCGTACCGGGTCCTCGCCCCCGGTGGCGTCCTGAAGGCGTTCGGGGGCTCCCGGACATCTCACCGTCTCGCAGCCGCGATGGAGCAGGTGGGGTTTGTGGAGGTGGGATTGGAAGCCTGGGGGTACGGGAGCGGCTTCCCCAAGTCCCACAACGTCTCGGTCGCCATCGACAAGATGAAGGGGTTGGAACGCAAGGTTGTGGGTTCCAAACGAGGCGTTCGCGGGGCGGACGGCACGGGGCACGAAAAGGCGATGCCGGGCAAGGCTGTTGGGGTAAAGCAAGTCTCGGTTGAGGTGCCACTCACGGCTGCGGCCTCACCCGAAGCTGAAGCGTGGGAGGGGTGGGGAACCGCTCTGAAGCCTGCGTGGGAGCCTGTTGTTGTGGGCCGCAAGCCGGTAGTGTGACGCCCGACACCCAGGAGGTTCTGATGTTCCACATGACGCCGAGTGAGCCGGGTTGGATCGAGTGTATCGCGGGCTGCATGTTCGCAGGCAAAACCGAGGAACTCATCCGACGGCTGCGGCTGGTTCACTACGCGAAGCGTCACGCGGTAGCCATCAAGCCCTCGGTGGACGACCGGTTCCACGGCACGAACATCGTCTCCCACTCGGGCGAGAACCTGACGGCGCTGTCGGTGGCCAAGGCGTCGGACATCCTGACCCACATCCAGTCGAGCCCTGTGCGGATCGACGTCGTCGGCATCGACGAGGTGCAGTTCTTCGACGAGTCCATCATCGAGGTCTGTGGGATCCTGGCGGGCGAAGGTCGCAGGGTCATCGTGGCCGGTCTGGACACGGACTACCGAGGCGTGCCCTTCGGCCCCATGCCCCACCTGTTGGCGGTGGCGGACTTCGTCTCCAAGGTCAGCGCGGTCTGTACGGTTTGTGGCTCGGTCGCGACCCGCTCCCAGCGCATCGTGGACAGCCAGGAGCAGATCGTCGTGGGTGGCTCGACGGCCTACGAGGCTCGGTGCCGCAAGCACTGGAGCCCCGAGCCCATCTTCAGCCGGCGTGAAGCCAGTGGGGAAATGGATGGGTGAGATGGTGGTCGTTTCCGTTGGACGGCGGCCCTTGGCTTCAGGGACGGTCGCCTCCAACGTGCTGAAGCATGGCACCGGCGCGTTGAACATCAACGCTGCCCGGCTTCAGCACGCCAGCACCGAGGATCTCGCCATGTCCTTGGCGAAGAACCCCGGCCGCCCGGACTTGGTTTCCTCGGATGTCTACGGAAAAGGGCGGCCACAGCAGTCCGTGAACACCGCAGGGCGTTGGCCCTCCAACCTCATCCTTCAGCACTTGCCCGGCTGTACCCAGGCAGGAACGACTCGGGTGCCGGGGCACAAGGGCTATCCGAACGGGCCTGGTGGGAAGTCGTACCACTACAGCAGCGACAAGCACAGCTCGGATGTGCGGCCTTCCGCGTGGACATCCCCGAGCACGAACGTGGACGGCACGGAGACGGTTGCCGTGTGGGTGTGCCAACAAGGTTGCCCCGTGGTGGATCTGGATTCCCAGAGCGGGGAGTCGAAGTCCTCTGGCGGGCGGGCCTACCAGAACACGAACGACATGTACTCGGGCGGGTGGTCCCACAAGGGTACGGGTGTTCCCATCGACCCCGGGTTCGGCGACGTTGGCGGGGCCAGCAGGTATTTCAAGCAGATTGAAGGAGCAAGTATGGAAACCGTCGGAACATCGGAAGTCCCCCAGGACTTGCTCGACTACCTCCACACCCTCATCACACCGACCCATGTGGGTGGAGAGACGCTCATCGCGCTCGACATCAACGCGGTGGACTGGGCGGCCATCCCGGACGGGAAGTACCACGGTCTCATCGCTCGGGGTGAGCCCACCGAGGAACAGACGGAGCACTTGTGGCGGGTGATCAAGCCTGGGGCACATGTCCTCCTCATCGCTCCCGACACCTGTCCGACGGGACATCGGGGGGCCTGTTCGCTCGAAGACCGGGGCTTCGAGATTCGCGACGCCATCCTGTGGGTCCGTGAGGCCGGGAAGCTCCACTACGTGCCCAAGGCGAATTCGAGGGAGCGGAACGACGGCTGCAACAAGCTCGCGGCCAAGCGGAAGGGGGCACCCGTCTACGAACTCCGGGAGAGTGTGCTCGAGGACGAGGATGTCCTCTCCGAGTTGCAGGAGGCGCTCCTCGAGGCCGGTGTGGCTGCGGAACTGGTGGACACACTGGAGGAGAACGGTCTGCCCAAGGACAAGATCCCGAAGGGGTTCCTGTCAGACTTCAAGCCTCGGGAAGGTGGCGGCAAGTACGGCAACCACCACCCGTGCCTTCACCCCGATGCTCTTGTGATGACAGAGAGTGGGTTCCGACCTATTCGCGAAGTGCGGGTGGGATCCCGGGTCTACACCCAGGATGGGTCATTTCATCCTGTGGAGCACGTCTCGCAGCATCCCTACACTAGCGAGCACCTGTACGAGATCGGGGTCACAGGGACGAACTACACCTCGCTCGTGTCGGATAACCACCCCTTCCTTGTGTGGCGGGTGTCTCGTAGCCGGAAAGGTGGTATCCAGCAGGGCCATGTGTGCTGGCTTCAGGCCAGCGAACTCCAGAAGGGGGACTACACCCTCACTCCCGTTCTGACGAGGCCAAGGAAAGTCACCGACTACATGACCGTGGAATACTGGTTCATCTTTGGTTTGTGGGTGGCTGAAGGTGTGCTTCAGCGTGCTGGCCACGGTGAGAACGGGTACCCGTCTTTCTCACTTCATGTGGACGAGATGCCCCTCATCGACCGCATCCGCTCCTTCTTTGGGGCAGACAAGGTGAGTGTGTACCCCAAGGGCACCTCTAAGGGGGTGCAGGTCATGGCCTTTGTGCCTGAAATCGGAGCCCAGTTCAAGCATTTCGGCGGATCTGGTGCCGCATCGAAGACGCTGCACCCGGACATCTGGCTTCTCCCAGAGGAGGCACAGCGGGCTATTCTGGACGGGTACATGGCTGGGGATGGGGGCCGGGTCCGAAAGCACTTGCAAGCCAAAACCGTGTCCCCGGATCTCGCGAGCCAGTTCACCCTGCTTGGAGAAGCACTCGGCTACAAGGCAAACCTCTACAGGTTTGAGCCAGATTTTGGGAAGGGGATTCAGGGGCGCAAGTTCAAGAATGTGCAGCCCTCCTACCAGATCCATCTGCACGAAACGAATCAGGCTCTCACCACACGAAAGCCGTCCAAGCCGGGATTCATCGAGCACGAGGGGGTCAAGTACAGCCTTCGTTACATCAAGAGCATCCGACACGTCCCATACAGCGGTGACGTGTGGAACCTGTCGGTGGAAGGCTCACCGACCTTCCAAACGGCAGTGGGCATGAGCCACAACACCGTCAAGCCAAAGATGGTGATGCAACGTCTCCTCGCGGACATCCCGAAGGACAAGGTGGTTCTGGACCCGTTCATGGGGTCCGGCTCCACCGCCCTGGCTTGCTGGGAGACAAGACACAGCTTCATCGGCATCGAGCGGGAGGCCGAGTACATCGAGGTGGCCGACGCTCGGGTGAGGTTCTGCTTCGGGAGCGCAGGGGATGCCCCCGAACTCATCTCCGAAGCTCCGCCGCCCGACAACACCCCTGTCAAGTTGCACGGCGGGGTGTTCGACATGTTCGGCGGGGACTGATCCGTGTAGGTAGGGCATGGCCGACCGTTCCACCACAGACTGCCTCGCCTTGTTGGGTCTGGAGAAACCCAAGCTCTCGGGCAAGACCCAGGACGAGGTAAACGCCAAGCTCGCCACCTGGAAAGCGGACGTTCTCAAGCCTGCCTTCAAGGCCAAGGTCCATGAGGTCCACCCGGACAAGAACCCCGACGACAACGAGGCCGGGGCGAAGTTCCTGGCGGTGAAGGAAGCCTTCGAGCAGCTTCAAGACCTCGCCGTGACGCTGAAGCGCCCCGAGAACAAGTGCCCTGACGGGCACGAGCGAATCCCCGCGACTGCGAAGTTCTGCCACGAGTGCGGCTTCGCCTACGTGGATGACGCGCTGGTTCAACGTCTTCGGACAGCGGGCATCCACGACAGCATCATCACCGAGATGCGGCACACCGGAAAGCTGGCGGAGCTTCGCAAGCTCAACCCGCTCTCAGCCGAACTCGAGACGGAGATCAAGATGATTCAAGCTCGACAACGGCTTGGGTTGTTTGGTCGGTACTCTGGGTGGAGGTGAACATGAAGCTCACGTTTCTCGGTACAGGCGGGGCCTTCACGGACTTCCGCGAGAACTACCACAACAACGCCGTGGTGCATCTCCTTGGAAACAAGGTGCTCCTCCTCGACTGTGGCGGGACAGGGGTGCAGTCCTTGAAGGAACTCGACATCCCGGTTGGGAACGCGGATTTCGTGCTCGTCACCCATCTCCACGGTGACCACATCGCGGGCATCGAGCAACTGGGCTGGGAGCGGTACTACACGGGACCCAACGGTCCGGCCTTCGCCCAGACGCTGCTGGTGGCCGCATCGGACGTGCATCCGGGCCTGAAGTCCTGTCTCGCACCCTGTGTGGAAGAACTGGTCACGCCTCTGGCGGCCTACAACGGAGGGTTCGACTTCCTGTTCACCACCTACACCGCCGAGCCAGGGGTGGAAATGGCCTTGGGTGGGGTGGTCACCCAGTTGTGCAAGACCCCACACGTCATGGGCGACGGGGTAGACAAGCCCTGCTACGGCGTTGTCCTCCGCGAGCATGGACACGACAAGGGTGGCTTCTACTACACCTCGGACACCACCTTCCGGGCGGACATCGGTGACCTGTTCCCCGACGCGGAGGTGATCTTCCACGACTGCACCTTCTCCCCGAGGTACCCCGGCACGGTTCACACCCACTACGAGGAGCTTCTGACGCTCCCAGAGGCCGTCCGGAACCGCATCGTGCTCATGCACCACACCAAGGTGCCCGAGGGCGTCTCCCCCCGTCAGGACGGCTTCCTGTGGGCCGCTGGAAGGCACGACTCGTTCGTGCTCGAGGACAACAAGCTCACCATCAGCGGACCGAAGGGCGGGGCGGTCTACCAGCAAGAGGCAGGGCGGTGGAAGCGGGCGGCCAGCATCCGGGTAGGGTGAGCCCCCAGAGGAGTTCATCATGCGAGACGTAGTTTCCCAAGTTCGACTGCGGGAAGGTCAGGCTCCCACCGAGGACATGCTCCTCAAGACCTACAACACCGCGATGTCCACGGCGGCGGCCGAACTCATCGAGCGTTGGAAGGCGGGGCATGCGGCCCCGACACCGGACGGTCGGCTCGAGGTGACGAAAGCCGTGAACCCCGAAGGTGCGGTCGTCGGGTTCAACGTCTACCTGGTGTGGGGGGAGCCCCGGTCGCTGGGCGGGTCGATGCGAGAGGAAGCGGCGTGAGTGGACCGACCCTTCCTTTCCTGGAAGTGTACGTGCGCCCCTTCATCTACGGAGACGACCCCAATCAGCCCCTCGTCACCCTGCAGCGGGACTCCGCGAATCGCTGGTGGCACGCGGTGGGGGGTGAGGTGGTGCGGGAGGCCACCCTGCATGAGGAGTGGCTCCCGTTCATGCCGTCCGTCTGGCAGCGACTCGGGGTGCCAGCGGTTCAGGCTTGACCCCTCCGCGCGTAGAGGGGGTGGAGACAACCATGTTCATCCCCATCAAGATCACGTCGGGCTCCATCGAGGTCGAGGCCATCTCCGGCGTCGTGAAGGAGGACTACTTCCTCCTCTATGTGACGCTCCGCGAGAAGCACGCCGAGGCCGAAAGCGTCTGCGAGAACCCCGCCATCATCATCCTGCGGGCGGGTGAGCGGACTCTCCGGGCCATCCCCGAGGACGTGAACCGTCAGGGGGGTCTGGATGGGGCAGATGGGTACGAGAAGATCGACCCTGCCACGGAGAAGTCCACGGAGATCGAACTCCCCTCCGGATGGTCGGTGGAGGTCAGCGTCTCCCGGTACACCTGTCAAATCCTGGGTGTTCGCACACCCGACCCCGAGAACTTGACCCCAGGTCTGCCTTTCGAGAAGGACGGGGTTCAGTTCAACACCGCTTCCGCGTAGTACGGCCAAGGAGAGATTCCGCATGTCCGCCAACCTGACCATCAAGCAGATCCTCGACCGTCTCGTCGGAGCCAACCAGGCGTACCGGAACGGCACCCCGACGATGTCGGACGCCGAGTACGACACCCTCGAGGACCGGCTGGTCGAACTCGTGGATGGGGCCGACGACTCGTTCGTCGAGGTCCGAGAGGCCAAGGCGTTCCTCGCGACCATCGGAGCCCCGGTCGGGGACTCCGGCTGGACGAAGGTGCGTCATGCGAGCCCGATGGGCTCGCTCAACAAGGCGCAGAACGAGAGCGACTTCCGGGACTGGCACACCTCCTGTGGGCACAAGGGCACGAGCCTCCTCGTCTCGGACAAGTGCGACGGCATCAGCGTCTCCCTCCGCTACGAAGCGGGGAACCTGGTTCGGGCGGCGACCCGTGGTGACGGCGAAGTCGGCGAGGACATCACCCGCAACGTGGTGAAGATGAAGGGGGTCGTCCACTTCATCAAGGGCTTCAACGGGCACCTTCGCGCTGAGATCGTCCTCCGCAAGAGCGACTGGAAGAAGTACTTCCCCACCTACAGCAACCCCCGGAACGCGGCGGCGGGCATCGCCAAGCGGCTCGACGGGGTGGGTGTGGAGCACCTGACCGTGCTCCACTACCAGATGATCCGCGATGGCGGGGTGGCCATCCCGAGCAAGACGGTCGAGTTCCAGGTGCTCGGCAAGGTGGGCGCGGCTCTCCCGACCTGGGCCGAGGTTCCGGATCTGGCGGCTGCCGAGGCCATCTACGCCGACTACGTGGCCGGCAAGCGGGATGCCCTCGACTACGACATCGACGGACTCGTGGTCGAGTTCAGCGACCCGACGGTGATGGAAACCCTCGGGGACCTGAACAAGCGGCCCAAGGGCGCTGTGGCCTACAAGTTCCCCCACGCGGCGAAGCCGACCATCCTCCGGAACATCCGCTGGCAGGTGGGCAAGAGCGGGCGCATCACTCCGGTGGCGGAGTTCGATGCGGTGGACCTCGCGGGAGCCAGCGTGAGCAACGCGAGCCTCCACAACCTCGCCAACATCGAGAAGCTGTGCAAGACGGCGGGGGTCAAGAACCTCGCGGTCGGTGACGAGATCCTGGCTTCGCGGCGGAACGACGTGATCCCCTACGTGGAGTCGGTGCTGTCGGGCAAGGGTGGGTTGGCCCTCGCGGCCCCCGACAAGTGCCCCGCGTGTCAGACCGCCCTCATCATGCAGGGTGAGTACCTGTTGTGTCGGGGCGAGGAGTGCCCGGCCCAGGTGCTCGGCGGCATCAGCCGGTGGGTGAAGAAGATCGGCGTGCTGGGGATGGGCGACTCCATCATCGAGTCGCTGATCGAGCACGCGGGGGTCACGGACCCGGCGGACCTCTACACCCTCGACCCGGCCAAGATCGAGAGCATCCCGACGGGTTCGGACGGTTCTCGCCTCGGCCGCACGGCTCACATCGTCGTGGCGGAGTTGAAGGCCAAGGCTGAGATGCCGCTCCACACGTTCGTCGGCTCCCTGGGCATCCCCCTGTGTGCCCGGTCGGTGTGCAAGACCATCGTGGACGCCGGGTTCGACGACCTCGACAAGATGCAGGCGGCCTCGATGTCGCAGATCGCGGGCATCCCGGGCATGGGTGCGGGGAAGGCGGACGAGTTCGTGAAGGGACTCGCGGCCCGCCGCACCCTGATCGACAAGCTCCTCGACAACGGGGTCACGATCAAGGCCAAGGCGGTGGGCGTGATGACCGGGAAGTCGGTCTGTTTCACGGGCGTCCGCTCTCCGGAAATGGAGAAGGCCATCGAGGATGCCGGCGGCACGGTGAAGGGCTCCGTGGGCAAGGGGCTCACCTACCTCGTCCAGAAGGACAAGACCTCGCAGAGCGGCAAGACCAAGGAAGCCCTCAAGCACGGGGTTCAGATCGTGGACCTCGACGGCATGTGGGCCATCCTCGGGCGTCCCCAGGGTGGCACCCAGCCTGTTCAGACCACGGCGGCTCGCACCCAGCGGAAGGCACAGCCCGTGGCGGCTCCGCCCCCGGCTGCGGCTCCGGTGAACGTGCTCTCCCTGTTCGGCGGGAACGACGACTGATGAACCAGTGCGAGCCCTACTTCCCCCCGCCCGGGGATCACATTCGGGACTACTTCAGGTCGGGCTCGAATGCGGACATGGGGAAAGCCCTGAAAGAAATCCACCAAATGGGATGGCGGAAGGATCGGACTCGCTCGGAGCCGACTCCACCCATCGCCATCAGAACCGGGAAGAAGGAGTATCATCCCTGGTGGATCTCGCCCGAGGGCCACTACGTGCGTGGGATGGTCACCGCCATGAAGACGGCGCTACTGGCGCTCGAGCCCCCGAGCATCCCGGAGCCCAAGCCCGAGCCTTCTCCGATGGCCCAACGAATCCTCAAGGCGCTGGAGCAACATCCCGACCTGCGTGAAGAATTGCGTCTCTTGTTGAGGTAGAGGTTCAGTTCGAGAGGGGTCGCGCGTAGTGTAGGCATAGGAGATACCGATGCTCACCTTCGCCGCCCCCTCCGACAGCACCCAGGCCCTCGACAAGGTTGGCTTCGCTCGTGCCTGGCGCGATGAGGCCGCCCTCACGGTGGGCGACGTGGTGTGCAAGCCTTCCCTCAAGGCGTGCGTCCGCTACTACGACGCCCTCAAGGCGGGGATGCCCGCGCTCCCCCTCGTCCTCACCCGCGATGTGGACGGCTCGACGAACTACTCGTGCTCCCTCGCCTCGGGCGAGACCGACCCCTTCCTCACCTACTGCAAGGCGAAGGAGCAGGGGCTGTAGTCGGTAGTGGGCCGATACCCGCCCCCTCGGTAGGGAGGCGCGAGAACGTGCCCACAGCCATCCTCGGACAGAGCTACACGTTCCACACGCTGTTCCTGGATGGGTCCGGCAACCCGCTGTCGGTGTTGGGCCCGACGGCCAGGGTGTTTCGGTTCAACTCCGTGGGAGCGGAGGTGTCGGTGTCGTCTGGCTCCATGTCCGCCGTGTCGGGGGATCCGGGGCGCTACCAGTACACCTTCACGGTGCCCACTACCTTGTCCGCCGGAGACACCCTGTTCGCGGTCATGTCCGCCACGAACCCGAACACGTCGGCACTCCTCACGGCACAGGACAACGCTGACCTCATCTACAACCCGCAAACAGCAGGTGGGATCAACGCGCGATTCATTCGGTAGGGTGTCCCGAACTGGAGGTGTCCTGTGGGACGTACCGAAGAACTCGCCAAGCTCGATGCCGAAATCCAAGCAGCCACCGCTCGTCGGGCCAAGATCGCGGAGAACTACACGACGTTCGCGAACCGCATCGCGACGCAGATCGACAAGATCCTGAAGGATGCGGATGTGTTCGACGTGATCCGGGCCCTCGAGGTGGGTCGGGACAAGCGGCGTTCGGACGACCAAGCCCAGGCCGACGCCCTCGGACAGCAACTCGATGAGATGGCGAAGATGCGTGCGGCTCTCGTCGCGGACGAACCCGTGACTCCGGCCTCCTGATCTCGTAGGGGGCCTCATGCCGACTGTCTGGGCACTCCTGGCGGCCTACGCCATCGTCTTCGGACTGCAGAACGACAAGGCGAAGCCTCTCACCGACCTTCTTCGGAGGGTCGGGTTCTTCGAGCGGATGTTGGCCTGTAGCTACTGCACGGGGTTCCACTGTGGGTGGATGGTCTGGCTGCTGACCTGGGGCGCTACAGGGGTTCCTCCAGCTTCGGGGTGGGCCGCAATCCCCTCCCTGGTGCTGTGGGCGTTCGCCTCGGCCGCGTGGTGCTACATCGTCGATGCCGGGGTTCAGTTCCTGGAGTCTCAAGCCGGCGGCAACTAAAAGCAGATCGGGGGTTCAGGTTTCTGGTCCGGCTGCGTAGTGGGGGTGTAAGGAGAGTCCCCCCATGGCGAACATCGTCGAGTCCGTCACCCTCAACTTCACCGACCTGACCGGCTCCAAGACCGGTTGCACCACCCTCGGCTCCAACAAGTTCTGGAAGGGCTGGGTCGAAGACCTCGGCGGTGGCTCCGCCAACTTCGAGTGTCGCTGGGGGCCGACGGGGGAGGCGGGGAGCGACAAGGGTTCCGTCCGTGGCACGTCCCTGTCGGCGGCCACCATGCAGCTTCGCAAGAAGGTGCAGGAGAAGGAGAAGAAGGGCTACACCCGCCTCGACACCCGCTCCGACGCCGAGGAGATCAGCAAGGCGGCGGCCAAGGGCATCAACATCACGAACGCTCCCACGGCCCCCGTTGCGGCGGCTCCGGTGAAGCCCGCGTTCCATCCCGAGGTCGGTCGTCTCCTCGGCATCATCTACGGTTCGACCGCGAACGTAGTCCGTGCGGGTCTGTCGGCCCAAGCGGGGGCCACGGAGGCGAACCCCATCGGCAACCTCTCCGACCGTCAACTCGACCTCGGCGGCAGCATCCTCGACGAGATCGGCCTGCTTCTCGAGCGTCGGATCGGTGCGGAGACGGCGGCCAACAAGGACACGACCCTCCCTCTCCGTGGGGACGGCACCCCGGACCGGGACATCATCGACCTGACCAACCGGTTCATGTCGAACGTTCCCCGCGAGATCAGCCGTGATCAGCGTGGGTCGGCCAACCTCCACAAGCTCGTCGTCTCCTCCTACGAGCGGCTCGAGGCCCAGCGGACCTTCCTCCAGCTTCTCCGGGACGCCCACATCAGCCAGGGCACCTTCGCGGCGGCGGCAGCGGCCACGACCACGGGGGGCAAGGAGCAAGTGTGGTACGACGGCCTCAACGCCACCATCGAACTGTGCGAGACCGGTTCGGCCGACTTCCGACGGGTGGTCGAAATCTTCACCACCGCGCAGTCGAAGAAGAACTCGAACTGGTGGCGGGGTAGCCAGCCCGCCGTGCGGGTCGCTCGGGTGTTCCGCTTCACCCGCAACGGCACCGAGACGCGGTTCAACGACTACGCCAAGACCGTCATCACCAAGCCGGGCGCGGTGGGCAAGATCATGGCCTGGCACGGCACCCGCACCGAGAACCTGCTGGGTATCGGCAAGGCGGGGCTCCTGATGCCCGAGAACCTGCCTCGCGGTGTCCAGATCGCGGGCAAGGCGTTCGGGAGGGGGCTGTACCACGCCCCCGCCTGGAACGCGACGGGCACCAAGACGGTCTGCGGCCTCCCGACGGACGGGACGAACGGGGCGTTCAAGAGCCTCAACTACACCTCGGCCACCGGGGCCTACTACGGGGCGGGCAACACCGCGCGGAACGCCTTCATGTTCCTGGAGGAAGTGGCCCTCGGCCTCGCGGAGACCCGCACCTCCGCGTGCTTCAACCAGCACCGTCCGGCGGGCTTCCCGAAGAACGACTTCACGTTCGCCTGTGGGTCCAAGAACCAGGGCGGGTTCGTCCACGACGAGATCGTGACCTACTCCCAGGACGCGCAGATTTTCCGCTACCTCGTCGAAATCGAAGTGGTGTGAGGTTCAGCTCGGCGAGGGCTTCGCGTAGTTCATGTATCAGAGGAACACGAACATGAGCACCGCCCTCGACGCCTACCACCTCGAAAACGCCCGCCTCCTCAACACCTTGTCGGACGCCGACAAGGCCATCATCGACGCGGAGGTCCGCAAGCGGGCCTTCTCGTTCGACCCCGCGACTGCGGTTGCGGTCCACACCGCGATGCTTCTGGTGGCTCGGGAGATGGAGCGGGCGACCGACATGGCGGACTGGTCCGCCAACGCCCTCGAGATCCTGACGGGCAACTCCTACAGCACCCGTGGTGTCCGCACCCTCGCGGACTTCGTGGCGAAGGTCGAAGCGGACCTCGTCGAGCGGGAAGCCGAGGCGGATGACGAGTACCCGGTCGATGCGGTTCTCCACGCGGACGTGCGGAAGTGGCTCGCGGTGAGCCCCTACACGGTCTTCCGCTTCCGCACCTTCGTCATCGAAGCGGCGGCGGATGCGGCTCGGGATGCCTCCCTCGAGATGCTCTCGGGTGGCGACTCGGACACCAGCGTCCCCCGTGCGGTCCGCTCCTCCGCGCAGAAGTGGCTGACCGCGTGGGAGAAGAAGGGCCAGGCCCTCTGATAGTCCGCCTATAGCTTGCGACGAGCAGTCTTAGGAGGACGTGCCCATGAGCCACCCGAAGCATCTGGCCACCTCGGATCGATCCGCACTCATCCGGCTGGCCGCAACGATGCCGGTGGGTGACCCGACGCGGCGAGCCATCTTGGAGGGCTTGAAGAAGGCGGACGCGGCGACTCCCCCCCAGGTTGCGGGACTGATGGCCAGTCTCAAGCAGGTGCCGGGCGTGAAGTCGGTCTACGTGACCGACACTTGGTCCGACGGCTACTACCACTTGCGGGTGGTCGTGGAACCCAAGGAAGGCAAGAACGAACTCGGCGGCTGGAGCGGGAAGCTCGTCGAGTTCGAGTCCTCCAAAGGCCGGTTCGGGAAGTTCTACAACCTCCCGGACTACCCGAAGGTCATCGCCGTGGTTCGA
>Ga0194119_10004641_pt1 | contig 21095 bp, 21 predicted proteins | sample TA2MahC100mmetaG_FD_148620 | JGI IMG/M metagenome (GOLD analysis project Ga0194119, IMG submission 148620) | Freshwater microbial communities from Lake Tanganyika, Tanzania - TA2015018 Mahale Deep Cast 100m | ecosystem: Environmental > Aquatic > Freshwater > Lake | place: Tanzania: Lake...
TTCTAATTGTTTTTTTCCATATCTTTAATTTTTTTTTCAAGAGATTCATAATAATTTTTTTTAGATATTTCTTCTTCTATTAAATATTTTAATTGTAATTTCGTTTTTTCAATTTCAGCATATTCCTTACGACAAATATCTTCAAAATCACTGCAATTTTTTTTAAAGTATTCAGGATGTTCTACTAATAATTTTATAGATGTATTTACATTACGACAACATGCTTCTTGAACATGATTATCTGCTACTTGAAAATATTTAATAGCAAATAAACAATCCGATGTTAGATTATGTTTAAAACTTGAAATATTCCAATGTCTGAAACTACCTGAGCTGGGTGGATAAGAATTTCTATCTATTAAAAATGTTTTATAGAACGATAACTCTCTGATATGATTACCCCTACCATCATACGAATTTTCAAATGCGATGGTAAAACATTTTGTATTTTCTTTAGATATGAAATTTAAATTCTAAAATTTCAAATAATGTATGAGAACGTCCAGTGTTTAAAAAATTCCTTTCAATGTAACTATTATATTGATTTATTAGATTTTCACCATTTTTTATCAAATAATATATTTTCATGTTCTTCAAATGATTTATTATAAAATTTATCTATTTAATCAGATATAATAATATCTAGTTTTGATTTCATTATATTTTGTAATTCCTTTAGTTTTGTATCCATATACCCATCAATAGCTTTGCGTAATTCACAACTCTCGGATTCTAAAATATTTGATAAAATCATACTAGATGAACTCATGTTTTTATATACAATTCTTAAATAATCAATTTTATTTTCTTATTTTGTTAATAAAATAAGAAAATATATATAGATTATGATTTACTACAACTACTTTCAGCATAGAGAGGTGTATATTCAATTGTATTTTTGTAGTTATTATAGTTATAATAATTCGTAACACGTTCATTTAAACCACCAGTATGACTATTCATTGAGGGAATATGCTGTGATTTGTTAAACATTTGAAATTGTTGTTGAGACATATCACTGTTATTACTTGGTCCAGCAGAATATAAAGTTCCTACCCAATCACTTCCAGCACCTCCAGCCATTCCCATAGGCACTCCTGAACAACTTCCATTTACAGCACAAGCATTTGCGTTAGGTGGAGCCACAACCGTTTGTAATTGTTGATGATAAGGTGCTTGATAATGTAACTGAGATGGAATATTGCCACTAAGTTGCATATGATTATTTAAATAATCAATTCCACGAGGAAAACCAATATCCTGACCAGTTGCTAAAGCAGTTGCTTGTTGAACAGCATTAGGTGGCACATCATTTCCAAATATAGATCGTGTTCCTCCTTTTTTAATATTGCGTCTCTTACTTCCTCCAGCATATGGTCTTACAATATCATTACTTACAGGTTCCTTTGTGTGATTTTCAAAAATATTTCCTACATCAGCTGTATTCAAATTTGATTGATTGCAATTACCAGCGTGCCAGTTAAAACCTCCTTTTTTAATATTGCGTTTCTTACTTCCTCCAGAATATGGTCTAACAATATCATTAGTTACAGGTTCGGAAGCATGATTTCCTACATCAGCTCTATTCAAATTTGATTGATTACAATTACCAGCATTCCAGTTAAATCCACCGTTTTTAATATGTTTGCGCTTTCTTCCGCCCACATAAGGCCTTACTATATCATTTAATGATGGAGTATTTGGGTGATTAGAAAAAACCTCACTTCTTGATTGTGGATTGTCTAAATTATTATTTATATGACTTCCACCAGAACAAGATCTCCTACCAAAATATTCAGGAGGTAATACTGTAGCGATACCACTACCTTTTTGTTTACGACCACCTACTAAATTAGGCAGTTTTTTCTCTTTTAAAAATTCATCATATATGTACATTAATACACCTAATGGAACTAAGGTATAAGGTGAAATTGTAAGAGCAGTAATACCAGCTAATTTTAAACCAGTTCCTACTATTTTATCATCAACTATTGGAACACGAATATCTAAAATACCTTCACCTCCTTGTTGAATTAATGCATCATTTTTTCTTATATTTGTAACTACTTCTTCAAATGTTTGTTTTCCCATAATTAACGCAATAGGGACTAGTGTAGCAGGAGACAATATAGTAATACCTAGATATTTTAAATATAAATCTAATACACGATTGTCAACAACTTTTTCTAAAAATCCTTCAACTTTTTCCATAACTTCGCCACCAGTTTGACCTCCCCCAGTAGCTTTATATACAGCTCCATAATTATTAGTAATATCTTTAACACTAAAATTAACTTTTTGAGTTAGTGGAAATTGTGATTCACACGGAACTTGTAACAAATCCATAACATAATCTGATGAAAGAGAACCACCATTCATTGTCATTATATACTATCTATAATATATAATTTTTTTTTCAATAAAAGAAAAACTTATAATTAATTATATATGGATGTATTAAACTATTTAGAAAATCTTGATAAAAATACAATTTTTTATTATTTTATTATATCTATTTGTCTATTTATTTTTTTAAAAAATTTTTTTGATATAACAAATCATCAATTTTTTTCATTAATTATTACTATAGTGTTAATCACAATTTATTATCTTTATAAAAAAAAAACATTAAATAGTGATTTAGTAAATATTGAAAAATATAATAAAATTTTATCTCTGAAAAATTATAAACATATTTCTAAAGATTTAAATATTGTTATATTGTATTTTGATTTATTTGAATTTGCGAAAATAGATAAATACAATTTTAAAGATAGTCTAATAAATGTTGATAAATTATTAGATATATATTATATTTTAAAAGAAGGAGATATATATTATAAAGATAAAATTGATTTAGCAAAGGAGTATCATAGTAATGCATTAAACGCACTCAATGCTATAAACCATTCTATAAAACCATCAATAGGTATTAAAAATAACATATATATTCAAAGCCCTAAGGAACGCGAATTACTTTCACACATCATTGATTTAAAGAAAATACTTGATAAATATTTATTTGAGATTTATAATTTTTCAAGAATAAATTATGAAGAAAATCCTATTAATATTTTAAGTAAACCCATTTCTTTAGATATTAATGATCCATATCCATATTTACAAAAAAAAGATAATTATGATATATATAATGGATTTGTTCTTCCTTAATATATCCAATTATTGATTCCTTCTATATCTAATGTATCTTGCCAATCATTTTGAATAAATGTCAAGTATTTATTCCAAAATGTGGCATAGGCCTTTTCATCGCCTATAAATGGATAATAAAAATAAAAATCAAAAAATAAATTGGCAAGTTGAACATAGTTATTTTTATATAAATGCACAATATAATCTGGATCAAAATTATTTAAAATGCGTGTAATTGTTAAATCAATTGATTTACCATTTGTGCTCCAAAGTTCTTTTTCTGTTCCATAAACATTATTATTATAAGATTCCTTTAATTGTTTATGAGCCATTGATATAAATTTACTATAACTAAAATGATCTGTTTTAGATAAATCTATAATAATTGATCTCTCTAAATGTCTTAGAAAAAAATAATTAAAATTATTATAAGGACGACCGGTAAAATATATACAATAATTTAAAAAATGATTATCTTCTTCAATTGCATTTTTCATAATATGTTCATTATCAATAAAAAATATAACACCACCCATTTTCTTCATATAGAGTAAATATAGATTAATATCAATTTTATCCATTTGATATAAATAATAATTTCATTATTTTTTTATATCAATAATTATTTAATGTAAATTCATTAATATTCATATTTTGTAGATCCCTATTTTTTTTCATTAAATAATTAATTGTATTATTTTCTATTAAAAATTGCAGTTGTTGAAAAGCACTTTTTGTAATTTTTCTACTTTTTAATTCATTTGAACCTCCTTGAATAAATCTTAAAAATTGTGTTTGTGGAATACTAAAATAATAGTCTTGGTCCATTTTCTCAGCTCCTCCAACTAATGGAATATTACATAATTCTATACCAGTACATTGGGAAGGTTGTCCGTGGCAATATATTTGATTTCCACCATTTTGTAATCCGCATTTAGGTGTAGATACTCCACCAGGTAATAATTGACTTGATAAATTAGAACATTGGCTTGACTCATTATGACAATATCCAAAATCATTTTGATTACCTCCTTCTTGTATAATACCTATAATATTAGATAATAAATATCCATTATTAATATCATTTGTTGTAATAGATTGATTAGCACGATTTTTAGTCAAATTATGAACTTTATCACTTATATCATTAAGATATGTATTCATATAATTATACACATGCTCATAGCTATCATTAGATATCCTTTTAATTCCTGCTCTATGTAACAACCTTTTTAATGATAATTGTGATATATGCATTTATATTATATTATCAATATAAAAAAATAAAATAATTTATTTTACTAAATTAATAATAGTCTCACTATTTGTTCCATCCAAAATATATTCATCCATACGAAAATCAGTTATTATTATTTTTTTTTCTTTTAACCAATATATATTTTTTATTTTACACGAAATACCTCCATTATTATAAAAATCACCTATTGGACCACTATATTTTTTTAAAAGTTCTAAATAATTATTACCTTCATTATCAACTGCTGAAATCCATTTATATATTTTGGGTGTCATTTCACCATTACGACAATCTAAAATATTATTTATATTATTTAAATATTCCAATAATTGTTCTAGATTTTCGCCTACAATTCTATATGAACGATTTTTATATAAGTATTCTATTTCATAAGTATTGTATTCTTTACTATATTTTTCAATATCCTCATTTATATTATTTATTAAATTACCGTTTATAAATAATTTATAATCAGGATTGATACAACTTAAGTTATACCATTTATTATATAATATTTCTAAATAACTATACCCTTTTAGCAAATAGTAACCACAATAATTTCTATATTTATATGTTAAAATTGAAATAGGAATAATATAATACATTTTATATTGTATTATATTACTATTTTTTAAAATCATTTTTTTAAATTTGTTTGATAAGTTTGATCAGATTGTTTATAAATTTCCTGCCCTTCTAACCTTGTATTAATAGGTTTATTATCAAAAAAAAAATTATTATTATTTTGACCTATTATTGGAAAATGTTGTGTTGTTGCTAAAGGCATATAATTAGAAAATCTTGAATTCATATCTTGTCTAGAATCTTTTTTATTTGCTTCATAAATTTGATTGGTCCAATTATTATCATTATTATTATATACTATAGGCATAGGTCTTTGAATATTATGTATATTATCATTATTAGGAATCTGTTCATTTCTTTTTCTTGTATAAACCATGCCTCTTTCAAAGTCAAATATATTCGGATTGAAATTCATCTATATCATATTAATTTATATTTTTTTAAGATATTATTATCTCTTTTTATTTAATTTAACTTTTCCCTTATTATCTAGAATGCCAATTATTTCACCTATATCATCATTTTCTAAACGATTATATATATTTTTATTATTATCTACATAATAAAGTTTACCATTATATTCTATATCTTGCACTTCAATACATTCTTCTTCTTCAATTACATCTTCTTTAACATCGGAGGGTTTTATTTCAATTACATCTTCTTTAACATCAGAGGGTTTTATTTCAATAACATCTTCTTTAACATCAGAGGGTTTTATATTGTTTGATTCTCTAAAACACATTTCTATTTTTTCCAGAGTTATTGATTCATAATTAATTTGATATTTATTACATAATGATACTAATAAATTATCATTTTTTTTGTAAAAATCACGTTGTTTTTGACATACTTCTAAATCATCTATTTTTTTATGCAATTGATCTTGTATTTTTTTTAAAATAGATACTTTGCGTGACTCCTCAATTTCTATTTCTCGTTGTATAATTTTTTTTTCACGGTCGTTTATTTCATTTTCTTTTTTCTCAATAGTAGTTAATTTTAATTGATTATTATTTAAAATATCATTATTTTTATTTAATAATTCATCGTGTATTCCTTGTTGCTTACTAATTTCTTTTTTTATATTTTCTAAATTAGCTAATAAAATATTATATTGATTTTGCTCAATTAATAATATTTTTTCTAAATCTTTTATTGATTTATTAATTGAATTTTTAAATTCTTCCATAAAACTATATATTTTATATAAGTTAATCTTTATATCTTTTTAATATATATATGAGTGATAGTTCACTTACTAATATTTATGAAAACTTAATAAAAAGTGGATATATTACAGAAATGCCTGATATAAAAGAAGTGCGTGATAGTATAAATACATTAACAGCTATACATAATATTGTTAATGAAATATTACATCAAAAACAATCTGACGACAATATAAAAATAAGGTTGAAAAATTTAGAAATTTTTACAGATGAACAAATTGAACAAATTATTAGAAATAAAATAAAATACATGAAACCTTTTGATATTGTTTATAAAAATAGAGATATAAGTTTAAAAAAAAATAAAACAGTAATATTACAATCTGGTGGTTATGAACATAAGTCATTTAAAAAAACTAAGGTCTCAAAAGTAATTAAAAATTTGGTAAGACAGTCAAGAAATAAAAAAAAATATATTCTAGGAGGTTATCCTACTTCAGATAAAATAAAAGAAAAGACAACTGCACTGAAAGAAAAAGCAACTACACTTAAAGAAAAGGCAAGTGCAAAAGTAGATGATATTAAAGAAAAGGCAACTGAAAAGGTTGAACAAATGAAAGAAACGGCAACTAAAAACGTAGATGAAATGAAAGAAAAGGCAACTACACTTAAAGAAAAGGCAAATGAAAAACTAGATGAAATGAAAGAAACAGCAACTGAAAAAGTAGATGAAATGAAAGAAAAGGCAACTACACTTAAAGAAAAGGCAAATGAAAAACTAGATGAAATGAAAGAAACAGCAACTGAAAAAGTAGATGAAATGAAAGAAAAGGCAACTACACTTAAAGAAAAGGCAACTGAAAAAGTAGATGAAATGAAAGAAAAGGCAACTGAAAAAGTAGATGAAATGAAAGAAAAGGCAACTGAAAAAGTAGATGAAATGAAAGAAAAGGCAACTGAAAAACTAGATGAAATGAAAGAAAAGGCAACTGAAAAACTAGATGAAATGAAAGAAAAGGCAACTGAAAAAGTAGATGAAATGAAAGAAACGGCAACTGAAAAAGTAGATGAAATGAAAGAAAAGGCAACTACACTTAAAGAAAAGGCAAATGAAAAAGTAGATGAAATGAAAGAAAAGGCAACTGAACTCAAAGAAAAAACAAATGAAAGAATAGATGAGATTTTGGAAAAGTCTAAGGATGGAATAGAAGATGACTTAGATAATATAACATCAGATTCTGAACAAAACTTTAGTATAAAATTTAACACAAATGAGATATCGCTTAATATTAACAATAATAAATTTTTAAATAAAATTAAAAATTTTGATTTTAATATTTTTTTAAATGAAGATATTTCAATAATAGATTGGGTATTTTTCCCTTTATGGTCTATAGAAAATACTCCTTATTTAGGTGTGCCTTTTGGTTTATATTTAGACTTTTTATCTATTGTAATAGCTCAAACTGATATCTTTTATAAAATGTTTGCTACATTTTTAAATACAATAAAAGGACCATCTCTTCAGATGTTTATGACTATTTTTACACTAGGTCCATTAGTGACTGTTGGTGCTTTCATTACTCCTATACTTTCACCAGTATTAGCTAAAATAATGGATATGTATATTCACATGATATCAAATACAGCGAATATAACTAACTTATTTATTCAAATTTCTCGTAAAAATTTTGGTTTAGCATACATTATATTATGTGAGATACTTCCTTTATTTGAAAAAATAATGAACAAATTAATAAATTTAATGATTGTCATTAATAAATTATTAACTAGAGGGAATCAAGTATTAGACATGTATATATATTTTCTTGATAATTATGCTCAGACATTTTTAAAGATGACAAGTCTAAATTTTAGTGACATAACAAATAAAATGAATTTTTTTAAGCAAAAAGCAGATAAAATCAAAGAAATGAGTAAAAAAGAATTGAAGCAATTAAATGATCGTAATGAAGCTAGAATAAAAGAGTTACAAAATAGTTTGAATAATCAATCATAATTATATTATAAGTTAACGCTTACATTGTTGGGTATTTTAAAATAAAAACATCATATTATATTATTTTACAATTATATAATATTATGTTGACTGTTTGATTCCTTAAAATAGTTTATTTTATAAGTTGGCGTTTTAAAATAAGTAATAGAAACAATATAAAATTTATCTATGACTACCTTAATCATAAAAATACACAAATAAAAAATAGAGATGCTAATTTGGATCAATAAAATGTTAATTAATATTTGAAAAAATTATCAAAAAGATATATTATAAATAGGCTTATTTCAAAAAAACGCGGAGGAAGATGAGTAATGACTGAAGAATATATGGATAGATGGAACGATTACTTATTTATTGATCAATTCATCTTTTTTAATATTAAATTTGATTTAGTATATCGTTAATTTCAAGCAATTTTTACTATATCTTTAAACGATTAAGTAGTTTTGGTATTAGTCAAATATTTTATTACTTAACAAGGTATAAATAATAAAATATTTATTTGATTAGATATTTTTTATAATATATAAAGAAAACCTAGTGGAAGTGTAAAAGGCTTAATAAAATTTATAAAGCTTTTTTCTTAATTTATTATTATAATAAATTAATTATTATTAAGTCAATTGAACAAATATAGTAGCATTCAAAAAAAAGGCTTTAATTAAAACTAAAATAAATATAATTTTTCAATGACTTTCATCAATTACAGTGCGTTATTTAGCTATTTTTAAAAATGGTCTACAAATCTTTAAAAACTCATATATTTTATAAATTTTTTATATATATATTGTATATAGAATGAATGTCAATAGTTTAGTATTAGTTAATGGTAATGATGAAAATGGCATAAATTATAAAAATGAACCAGCTGTTATTTTAGTCGTTTCTGATGATATCTACCTTGTTAAATTTATTAGAACACATATAGGGAATCATCATTATGTTCATGGTGACAATACAGCTGAAATTTCAGGTCTTTATTTAACACCTGCAATATTTGGTGATGTTGTAAAAATTTTAAATATAGATTCAAGTTATGTTAATGCTAAAATTAACGCAATTATAGCAGTTCCTCCATTGAGTCTAGGTGATTTAGTAATTGTAAATGGGCGTGATACTATGGGAAGAAACCATATACAAGTTCCCGCAATTTTAGTTTCAGATCAAAACAATCAATTTATGGTTAGATTTTTAGATAGTAGTTTAGATAATGAAACCTATTCCTTTTTAGATAGGCGTAGTTTAAACAAGAGAAATAAAATAACTCAACTTGATGAGATTGCTCAAATTTTGAGGAAGAATGTAGATGATGTTAAAAATCTTATATCAGGAATAACTCTTATGCATAATCTTCCACATTTTAAAGGTGGAAGAAAAAAAAAAAGCAATAAAAAGAGAAGTCATAATAGAAAAAGATATAATTCATTTAAAAAAATTAGCTACATTTGATGTAATTTTCAAATTGATAATATCTAATTCTCATTTATAATATATATCAACCACAAAAAACTTATCAGATGTATCATAAACACCTAATCTCCATTAACCGAAGCAAAAAATAGATAATGTCCAAAAAATACTATAATCACAATAAATAAAAAAAACAAAAATACATGAAAATCTTAGCCAAGCCAAGGCAATTTTATCTTTAGACATGATTACTCTCACCAAATGTAAAGCATATAATGTGCGTTGTAAATACACTTCGTCATCAGCTCAATAATCTATACCTATTTACAATAATTATATATATTTTGATAAATTATATAAAAATTGAAAATATGTAATGAATTATATTTTTTCAATATTAAAATGGAATATCTAATTGTTGAAAATAATCAACACCCCATAGATTGGAATGATGACGAACCGATTAAAACATATAAATATCCTCTAGATTATTTTCAAAAATATGCTGTAAGAGCTATTAATAAACAACATAATTTTATGGCGTGTGTTGCCACAGGTTCAGGTAAATCAACTTTGGCGGATTATGCAATAGCGGTAAGTCTATCTAAAGGAAAACGCGTAATATTTACAAGTCCTATTAAAGCACTATCTAATCAAAAATATAAAGAATTTAAAGAAGCTTATGGTGAAAAAAATGTAGGATTAATGACAGGTGATATAAAATTTAACCCAGATGCCCCCTGTATTATTATGACTGCTGAAATTTTAAGAAATCTACTTTATAAACATAAGAGTTTCACAAAAGACTTAGGTATAACAAGCACTCTAAGTCTGATAGATGTTGATACTGTTATTATGGATGAAGTGCACTACATAAATAATAAAGAACGCGGACATGTTTGGGAAGAAACATTAATTATGTTACCAAAAGAAATTAATTTAGTATTATTGAGTGCTACTATAGACCAACCAGAAAAATTAGCTAAATGGATAGGTAAGATTAAAGAGAAGACTATTCATCTAGTGTCAAATACTCATAGAATAATTCCATTAACTCATTATTTATATAAACCTACTTATTATAATGATTTAGGTGATGAGAAAGGTAAGGAGTCAGCACTTATACCTATTATGACGAATGAAGGAAGTTGGAAAGCATCTGTTTATGATGAATGGTTTAAAAACTTTGGTAAGATGTTTGATTTGAATTTAGAAAAGGGAAGCGACTTATATAAAAAACAGGCTGAAAAATCATATTCAAGTAAAAATCGTCTAAATAATTTAATTGATTATCTTAAATTATGTAATTTATGTCCAGCAATTTGTTTTGTATTTTCAAGGAAAAATTGCGAATTATATGCTTCATCAATTTCTGAATATTTAGTCACAGGCAAAGAAAGCGCGGAAATTGAAAACATATTTCATTTTTACACACATGCTTACCGCACTCGTTTAGAGTCTCTTCCACAATATTATAGCATTCTTGATCTATTAAAAAAAGGTATCGCCTATCATCACAGTGGATTAGTGCCTGTATTAAAAGAAGTAATTGAAATTATTTTTAGTAAAGGATTTATAAAGGTGCTTTTTGCAACAGAGACATTTTCAGTTGGTCTTAATATGCCTACAAAAACAGTTGTATTTTTAGAATATCAAAAACCTGATGCTTCTGGAAACCGTATGTTATATACTGATGAATATTTACAAATGGCTGGCAGAGCTGGAAGAAGAGGCATTGACACGAAAGGCTATGTAATTTATTGCCCAATGAGACAACCTGAAAAAGAAGTTGACATAAGAATGATGATGACAGGTAATAAATCACCAATTATTAGTAAGATGACATTTGATTTTGATTTTATATTTAAAAGTCTTCACAGTCAAGTATATCATTGGAGTGAAATTGTTTATAATAGCTATTGGTATAGACAATTATTACTACATAAAGAAACAATTCAACAAGAGATTGATGATATAAATTTTAAAATAGCCGAATTTAACGATAAATATACTAAAGATGAAATACAAGAAATAGAAATAAGATTTAATTTAGAATATGAATTTAAGAATTCTAATAAAACAAATTTAAAAGATAAACAGCGTGCACTTGATAGTTGGAAAAACAGTCATTCTCAAAAAAAATGGGAAACATTATATTCTGAATGGAAAAATATTGATAAAATTCAAAATCACAAGAATTCGTTACAAACAGAATATGAAAATTGTGATAATATGGAAATATTTATGGGCTCATATGCTAAATATCTTGAAGATACAGGATATCTACATAACCTACCAGATAAGCTTGTTGAAATGAATCATTTAAATCTCACAGAAAAAGGAGTATTAGCAACAGAAATAAATGAAGGCAATACAATTTTAATGAGTTCATTATATATTTGGTATAATGAAGATTTTAATCGCGTTCCTGAACCAAATGAACTACTCGCAATTTTAACACTATTTATGACAGGTGATAAAATATCTATTGATGAACCAACGATATCAAATGATAGTATTGATTTTATAATAAGTGAGATTAATAGATTACGCAAGATTGCCGATGATTATTATCTATGTCTTTCTGAAGAAACATGGGAATTAAATTTTGGATGGTATAATATATTATTAGATTGGTTAAATGGTAAATCAGTTGTAGAATTAGTTAATGAATATGGTATTTATGAAGGTAATCTTACTAAAGCAATGCTTAAAGTATCAAATCTATTAGAAGAATGGCGCTCTCTAGCATCTTATCGTAATGATGTAAAAATGCTTGAACATATGGACAATATTGAACAATATTTAATTAGAGATATAATTATACCAGATAGTTTATATGTCAGAAATTAGTTTTTAAATACTAGTGTTAATATCTTAATCATTTATAGTAATATAATGAAGTTATATCATCTCACAGATACACTTGATAAATTTGAAATATCTTATAGTATAGATCCTATTTCAAAATCAATAATGTTAGATAATATTATAGTTAATCAGGATTTTAGAAATAAAGGAATCGGTAAAAAGATAATTTATACATTTTTTTCAATATGTAATCTTTATAAATTAAAGTATTTTATTATAAAAGTAATTTCACCAATTATTGAAACTATTATACATAATTATTATGTATATGAAAAAATTAAAATGAATCATTATAAAATAAATGGATTAAGTGATATTGATTATAGTGAGTCTCTTTTACCTATTTTTTTACAAATAAATCAAGATATTCTTTATATGTAATTTATTACTATATTTTTTATAAAATTGATATTAATTAATAATATAAATAATACATACATATGGAACAATTTAAGGAGCAATTATTATTAATAGATAATAATTTTATAGTAACCTCTTGTATACCTGATAAATGGAATACAATTTATAATGAAGTTAATAATGTTTATATTGATTTTGATATTTTAAGCGATATAGAATCATTTATTTTAACATATAACGAAATAAAAAAATATAAACTTGAAAAAGATTTACAAATAATATTATACAACGAGGCTAATACTTTATTTACTTGTATTGTATTTAATAATAACTTTAATAATACAATTTCAATTAAAACAAAAACGGATTTAACACTTGATGTATATCAACAATTTAAAAAATATATTGAATTTAATAAAGAATATAATTTTAATCTTCATATTGATATGACAGATATTAACAATATAGCTATGAGTCAATTTGATGAGGATTATATTAAAATAACAACTCAAAAAAACAATATTGAAACTTTGATTACAATTTATAAAAAAATATATAATGAAATAAACGAATATTACTATAAATATAATAGTTTACTCAAGATTAAGCAATTTATTATATATTATAATAATTCAATAAATAATATAGTAATAAAATTTGATAATAATATTATTGAAGCATCTAATTATACTGAATTAAATGAAAAAATAGAAGGATTTTTAAATATACAAGTATCATATGATACAAAATCTATAGATTACTTAATACATTTATTTAAATTAAAATATGGAAGTGAATTCATTTTTAAAATTAATGATAATAAAAACTGTTCATTTATTGAATTTATAATATCTGAAATAGATATTGAATTTATTAATTTATTAGATATAATTCCAATTACTTTAGGAAATGTAATAATTAATGGATTTATAAAGAATGCTAACTATTTTGATAAAGATCAAATCCATGATAAATTAAAACATAATAATTATGTAATAAATATTATTGTTCAGAATTGTAAAAATTTAAAAATAATAAATAATGTAATTCTTTTTCAAAATAAATCTTGTTTAAGAATTTTAAACTGTCCTAAAATAGAATTTATACAAAATTATAATAATTTTACAAATATTTATATGAATCAATATTTATTAAATATAATTAATGAATAATAATTTTTTATCATAATATTTTTTATATATTATTATAATATAAAATGAGTTTTTCAGAAACTTGGTCAGGATTATGTACTCCAGCACAAATTTATGCTGTATTGGCATTTATCACTATTATTGGCATGGCATATAAACAACAATATGGAGCTATTATAGGTCAAGCTATATTTGCCGCATTATGGACTTTTGTATTAGGATGGATTTGCACAAAAGGATGGACTTGGTTATCGTGGGTCTTAGTATTACTTCCTATAATTATAGTGGTAGGATTATTAGTATTTATTTATGTAATGGGAGATAAATTAAATAAATATTCAAAAGAACCAGAAAAAGAATCAGAAAAGAAAGAAAAGGAATATTTTAGTAATTGCCAAAAAAAAAAGTTAGCCGAATATTTCAGTGAAAATCAATGTGCAGAAGATGAAACTTGGGATGATAATACACAAGCTTGTGTAAAAAATGAATATTTCAGTAATCAATGTGCAGAAGATGAAACTTGGGATGATAATACACAAGCTTGTGTAAAAAATGAATATTTCAGTAATCAATGTGCAGAAGATGAAACATGGGATGATAATACACAAGCTTGTGTAAAAAATGAATATTTCAGTAATCAATGTGCAGAAGGTGAAACGTGGGAAAATAATAGATGTGTAAGAAATAATAATGAATATTTTTATAACCAGTATGATACCAAGGAACATTTTCTAGGATATGGTGGTGCGTGCAGTAAGCGAAAAAACAGAGACAAATGTTTAGATCCTAATAGAGGTTATAATAAATGCAAATGGGTACAGAATAAATGTAAATTAAATAAATAAGTTTAAATCTTTTATATTAAAATGTATTTTATTACTTGTATTCAAATAATAAAATCAATTTATTTTATATAATGAAATTCATTGGAGGCACTGATTATGTAATAAATAATATAATAGATGAAGTTAATAATGATTATCCTAGTATGTTTTTTAATGAAAATGAAATTCCAATAAAAATAATTAGATTAAAAAATCACACATTATCATATGGAAAATATGAAATATATTGGACAAATGATGATAACGAGTTAGATAAAAAAATATCACTAAAAGGTTATGAATTTTTAGGAAATTCTGACAGAAATCCAGAAAATATAGATAATTTTTGTCAGAGAACTAAAAAATATTATGATCCTAAATTAGGTCATTATAAATATATGTGTTATCCTTATAAAAAGGTATATTTTATAAATCCTGAAAATAGTTTTATGTTAAATACAATATTTGATCATCATATGCAAACAGATATCACTGACTTACCAGAGATTGAAGACAGTAATCCATATGAATATAATTACTATATAACTATGTTTGGACGCAGGATGAATTATTTTAATATGTTTGTATCTTTCAATATCTGGAAATATAAAATAGAAAAAAGTTTAATAAAATTATTGAGTAGTTTACAAACTAAGTATAACTTGTCCAATAGATATAAATATGGATTATTTCAAACTGGTGATTTTATTATATTAACATCTGGAATATCAAACACTGAAAACAGTATAAAAATTCAATTTGTTATAAACGAAATATATATATTTTGGGTTGTTAATAAATTAGTTAAAAATATTGATATATTAAATGAACTTGGCATATATGAATTTAAATTTATGTATAATTATGCTAAATTAAAATTTGCATCTACTTTATTTGAAATGTTTCCAGCAAACGATTTATTATCGGATTCAAAAAAGTTATATATGGAAGAAATTACAATTGATAATATTGAAAAATATACATATCTTGATAAAGAATATAGACGAGAATACTTACAACCTCCAAATGTTGTTTTATATTTAAATCGTGATATTGATATTAAAAAATTAATAGATTTTTTAGTTGAATTATTTCCAAACAGTAGTCATCTTAATAATAAAATAATCACAATACCTGATAAAATACCGCGTTTTAATATTCGTATTAATGATGTTGTATGTTTTTCAATTGATGGTCATAATCAAGATAAGAATAAAAATTTAGACGGATTTATTGATGAAAATATACCAACTGAATATAAAGAAATTATTGAGTTAGCTAAAAATTATAATTTAAGTAAGGATCAATGCAATTTATTAAACAATTATTCAAAATATCTAAGTGGTCATTATTTATTAGATTTTGTAGATGGTCAGTGTATTGTTAATAATATATTAAGTTATAAAGGGATTATAGGTAATAAAGGGTCGTTTTATAATGTTTTTAAAGAGTTAAACTTATTAGAATATTACATTCCTTTGCCTATGATATTTCCCAATGAAGATTTGAAAAGTATATCTATAATTCCAGGTGGTAAAATTAACATTAGAAAAAGTATGAATAAAAAAAGAAAACACCGAAAAAAAAGTAAAAATATATTAAAATAAAACCTATGATAAAAAATTGCAAAATGACAATACGCACATATTGATTGCTCTTATAAACGTGCTAAATATTGCAAAACCGATTTGGGCTAAATTTAATCCACTTAACACATCCAATATTCGCCTGTGGTATAAACAGATACACTCAAAAGTTAATAAGTCTATTTGTCTATGAGTTAGGAATTAAAATCGTATAAATCAAAGAATGACCATTTAATTTTTTTATCTAGTTCACTGTTTTGTTTTATTATATTTTCGTTTACAACATGTAATGTTAATAAAAATAAAAATCTGGCTTACAATCGTATTTTTTATATACACTTCGTAAATAATTGGGGTGTGTATAGGTTGAGTAATCTTCTGTTAGCATTTCTTCCTTTTCTATATCTCTTAAAGCAACCATCGAAGCGTCTTCCATATTTGTATAACAATTTGGATTGGATGAATGATTTATAAATTTACCATCATCCATTATATAATGTATTTCATCCGAAACACCATATGATAAATCTAAAAAACGTGTTAGGACATCTTTTGAAAGAAGAGTTTGTAAAAAGGGTTCAAAATTAGTTTGATTGAAAGTAATTACATTTATATGAGCGTATTTTTTTATTTTATTTACATGTGAAAATAAATTGTCTGATGCATTTGATAAAGGTAAATGAGAAATTTCATCATAAGAAACTTGATTTGAAAACCAAATAATTGTTCCTTTTTTTATTTGTTCTCTACAGATAATGCCATTACCAACAATAGGATTGATATATGAAATATCGTATGATATTTGCATGATGATGAAAAATATATAAATTTTGATACATATTTTTTATATCAATTAAACTTTTTAACTTATACAATTGTTGTTGACACCACATGATCGACCATCGATTGGTTGCGATGTAGGATGGGCAAGCTAGATTTTGCCGGTATTGGATTCAACATCCACGAGTGCATTTCGTTGAATCCATCACAGATTTCACCATGAACTTCTTTATTGAATGCTGCACAGTGCCCCCCACTCATTATCCGAAAGATAATTTAAATCCTGCGTTGATTCTCCTAATAGTTCTACAGACATTTTGTTGCATCTATTTGCAAGGATTGCGTAAAAAAGTGCAGCAACACACAGACGCACGAATGGCAGGCATTTGCGACGCTCTTGGTGGTATTCGAACTCTCAAGATGATGGTCGCAGAGTACTCCAAGCAGCGCGTCATCTGTACTTATTTTCACATCACGGTGAATTCGCGTGAACCGGTGAAGAAGGACTACCGGTGTTACACTCGTTACACTACTGTTGGCAATTTACCAGCCTGAATTTAGCACTCGTACTACTGCCACCGCTTATTTTTTGGCGCTTTTGTCCTTCTTCTAGTGCCACCAACCCGCCTTAGCCAGTTTAAATCAATCCATGTTTTTGTGTTTTCTTCCCACATTGTGCAATTTGTTTTATTTAAATAATAGTGTGCTACTTCATTATTGAAATACACTTTTGGTAATTGGGATGTTGTTCTTGCATAAGGTTGATTGTGAATAATATCCGTTGTGGGTGCTGGATCAAATTTAAATGTTCTCAAAGGTGTTAAATTCACTGAACCATCTCTTTCAAGAATCCTTGTTTGAAAGGTTATTTCTACTGAAGCTGCTGGATCGGCTCTAAAACAATAATCGAGAACGTTTGCATAAATGGTATTTTGTTCGAAATCAATTATTATATTTCCTTGAAAAATTTTATCATAATAAATTAATGTCCTAATTACCACTTCCGATCTGGATTTATCGACTGCAAAGTAATAATCAATAAATTCAACATTGGTATTTAAAATTGTATTAACAGGAATTGAATTACTACCACTGTCTTCTTTAAAGCCTATTCTATTTATATTTAAATAGTTATGTATTTGTTTTAGACGAAGTGTTTTAATTTTGTGTGATTCATTTATTTGTTGAAAAATGTAATCAGCTCCTATATAACAAACAACAGGCATTAATTCATTTCTTAAAGTTTGCATAGTTGTATATCTGCATAATTGTTGTAATTTAACTGGATCGTTTAGAGTAAATCGATGTACAGCATCCGTACATTGAACTATATGTGGATAAATATAATACATATCCACAGCAAGACATTTGGATTCATTAAGAGAATCGTTTGTAGTTTCCTCACCATAAGCACTGCTTATTGAAATCATTCCGGTTACATTATCGTTAAAAAGAAGTAGACTACCACTAATGCCTGTTTTTGCAGGTTCTTCTACCATAATATAACCTCCTGGATATGGAGTTTCATGCATCATATTTGTTTTTTCATATGTTCCTATTTCATAATTCATATCTAAAATTTTAGTAGATATAGAGTTAACATATCCCGAATTATTTGCATAACTAATAACGACCGATTTATTAATAGCACCTCCATCATTATATATTTCTCCATAATATTCAAAATAACACATTTCTTTTAAATCAGTATTATTGTTTATATCTTCTGCATTTTCAACAATACCCATAGCAAAATCTAGAATAGGATGTTGAACTGGAAATAATACTACAGTGCAGTATATAGGAGTGCCTAATTGATTACTTTGATTTCCCAATATTTGAACTGTCATTTTTTTTACTTTGGAACCGATTGTGTGCAATGGAAAAGCGCAATACACATTTAATTCATCGCCTTTTCCCTGGATCTGTTGTTTCATTTTAAAAAGCCAACACGTTGTTCCATTCACCACATTTTTTCCAATACAAACCATATTTTTTATATTATAAATATAACAAAAAAAAATAATAATTTAATTTAATTTAATTTAATTTAAAATAATTGTAATTTCGTCAATGATTTGTTTTTCGGCGGCTTTAAACCCTTTAGTCGAATTCGGATGAACGTCAATTATTTCTAAAACTCTGGAAGCAAACAGTGTTCCAAAACCGCCATGAGACGGGGGTTCTCCAAGAATGCGCTGGCTCATGTAAGTCAGAAAGATCTGCCATTTACGGATCCATTCTTCTGGAGTGCTGGTTTTCATACAATGTCGGAAAAACACCATCGCAATTATACCGAATATTCCACAATACCCCGGATTATAGCTGCTGCTGCCGTAATTAACACACAACGGAGGTGATAATGGTGAAAAATAAACAGTGGTAACATCATTAAGGCTTCCATCCGACTTGGACGGATCTGGCGTCAACACACGAATTTCCGATAGGGTGCCTTTTCCGTTGCATTCAAATATTGAAATTTGTTCGGGATTTGTTTTGATGGCCCGGCTTTTAAATAAAACAAGCGAATGCGCATGACTGCCTCGTTCCTGCAAATTTATCAGCCTGAATGTTTCAAATTCCATTTTATCGGCTAAGCCACCGCCCTTTCGTTTCGATCGGGGCTCAGCTGAAAGAACATCAGGAGTTTCCAACGGCACGGCGGTGGGCGTCACGAAATACGTCAACGGAATTAAATTACTAGACGTAGCATTAAGAACCGCTGCTTCCTTGCCTCCCGTCAAATACATCTCAAAGTCATGACTTTTACGGATGTTTCTGTTAAATATTTCAGTTCGGGTTGTTCCGCCTGACATCATTCTTCGTCGTAATGATTTTTTATAACAACGCTTGATGGAATTTCGACGTTTTTTGGAAATCATATATAAATAATAAATATTTTTATATGTGATCTCATTTATATAATGCCTTGTTTCTTTTTTAAATTTTTAAAGCTATTACCCAATTTATCATCACTTGATTTCATAATACCGTCATATATATTAGAATAATTTAATTTTAAATTATTCATAAACTCTTTTTTGCCCTTTGTTAGCGCAACTCGGTTTTTACTTTCTTTGCGCTGTATCCAATACGTTGAAGAAGAACCAATACCTTTCTTTGATTGTTTATAAATGGTGTATGGTGGATAGGTAATGCTGCTGGGTGGGTCCATAATCTTACGACCGTTAATCAGTGTTCTTGATTTTCGTTCTAAATTTACTTTTCTTTCCGGCATTTCTAAAGAGCACGGTGTTTCAATGCAATTCTTATCACCTCCACCACTGCATTTTCTAGAAGTTCGGCGGCGACTCTTCTTTGAAATCATTGATTTATATATATATAAAACCTTTTTTTTGATCTTCAATTTATAAATAAAAATATGTAGAATCTATTGAATTGTTTTTAGAAATTTATATTTTTAAAAATTGATTTATGTTAATATAATTTTTTAAAAATAAAATGTTTTGTTTATACAATAATGGTTGTTGCGGATTTGTTAGTTTATATTATGCTCTAAAATTTGAAAAAGAAGATTTACTTAAAAAATATAACATAGACTGTGTGGAAGACTTATATAATCTGTTTATGAATGAAGTAATTGATAAATATAAACATCAACCATTTTTAAATATACTATTACAGCCTATATCTATTGAATACCTATTTTTATGGAAACACGCTGTTTATAAAACTGAAAAAAATATTATTGAAAAAAATGCGTGCTCTGCAATATATTTTGGAATGATGGCTAAATATCTGAATATTCATATAAAATTAATTGAAATAGAATCGTCAGTTTCCTATTATGATAATATGATATCAAATATGTCTAAAATTAATAAACAAATTATAAATCCAGAATGTGTTGTATCTATACATTTATCAGGGGTAGGTAGCATGGGGCATGCAGAATATATCG
>Ga0194119_10004648_pt1 | contig 21079 bp, 34 predicted proteins | sample TA2MahC100mmetaG_FD_148620 | JGI IMG/M metagenome (GOLD analysis project Ga0194119, IMG submission 148620) | Freshwater microbial communities from Lake Tanganyika, Tanzania - TA2015018 Mahale Deep Cast 100m | ecosystem: Environmental > Aquatic > Freshwater > Lake | place: Tanzania: Lake...
GAGTTGCCTTAGGCTTAGGAGTTGCCTTAGGAGTTGCCTTAGGCTTAGGAGTGGTTTTAGGTTCAACAGTGGTTTTTGAAGTGGTCTTCATAGGTTTAGTCCCTTTTGTAGTGTTGATAGAAGGTTTTTTGTTATTTGTAGTCATAGCTAGTATATCCTTTCTTATCCTAAGATAAGGTTATTGTTTTCAATCTTTGCTTTTAAGAAAAACTCAGCTTCAAGATAATGTCCCATCTCGGGATGGTGTAGATACTTCATCACTTGGATTTTACCTTGAAAACTTTTTACAGTTTTTAACGGGATGATCACATTTTTTGAAGATTTTTTGAGATCAACCTTTTCACACAGCTTGTCAATTTTTCTTGAAAGCATAGTATCTTGACAGTCATTATTACAGACTAAGAAAGAAATGGTTTTAGGAGAATTTTTAAATTTGCTTAACATAATGTTTTATCCTTTTTTTAAAGTTTTTCATTCTTACACTAAACTTATGGTTTATTCCTTCAGTTTTACTATTTTAGCCCTTTTCTATCCTTTTTAAACACTTAAAAATTCATAGCTTGCCCATATTATGTAGAAATCTAGTGTCCTATAGATTATGTAGAAATCTATACTATATGTAAAAATCAGTTTTTTTGTATGCGTACCCCCATAGGCTAGATTTCTACATATTAGGGAAGATGGTATAAATCCTAATTATCTAAAAAATATGGAAAATTATAAAAATCAAAAAGCTTAAAAATCCAGCATTGGGGAAGAGTATTAACCAAAGGATAAATCATGTTAAAAAAAGATGTTAATTATAAAGCTGGTGAGTTTAATTGTGTTGAAACTTCTATACCTAAAACAACATTAAACTCAATAAAATTGAGGGATTTCCTAGAACAATCTGCTCTTGTCTGTAGAAGAAGCTACAAACTACATTTTGATATTGTGGATATTAAAAAAGGTGATATTAGACTTTGCTTTTTTAAATACACAAAATTAAAGGGACATACTCTTCTTCTTGAATGGAGATTTACATTCAAGATTGTTAAGAATGTTCTCACTATACTTAGCAAGGAAACTGTTGAGATTCCTAAAATAGCACCTAAGTTTAAAACAAGGGGATTAGTCGGCAAGACCGTTGCTACTAGAAAAGGCAACATGGTAAGCCTAAATTTTAGGAGTTATCCTAGACCAATCCTAGCACTTTAAAAGCTAGGATTGGGAAAGGGGCTTTTTTTTATAAGCAGGGTTAGAAATCTATACTATATGTAGGCTTAGATAATGCCTTGACTATATCTGTTATACTCTTATCAGTTTTTAAAACCCTAACACGACCATCTTGTATACTACCATCATCAAAATCTTCTATGACTTCACCTAGACTTTTAGGAAAGAAAAAAACAAAAAGGTCTGTAGGTATTACATACTCAGTATGGATTTCTGTTGGCTTTGCTCTTAAGATTGTAGGGTCAAGATATGCAATTACTTGTCCACTTACAGAAAATATAAAGGGATCAGTATTTGATCTGTCAGCTTTAAGTGTTAAGCTATTCTCATTTACTTTTACTATATGAGTAATCATATTACTTCTATTCAGTAATCTCTGATGTAAAATTACATAATTACCCTGTGTATCTTTAAACCTATCCTGACATTCATCATATAAATTCTGTGTGATTGTTATAGGTTCTCCTTTAGATACTACCTCATGTAGATATGAGTTTCTTTTAGCTTTTGAATGAATATGACATACACCATCCTTTGGATGATGTAGATAGCCATACTTCGATGGATTTGTCTGATGATTGATCAGCTTATGGTAAATCATTTTTTTATTTCTCCTTATGGGCAAATCCCATATATAATATTATATTATTTCTTACTCTTGACATATAGCTATTTTGTATGATACAAATACACTAAAGGAGAATAAAAGATGGAGCTAGAAAAAAAAGAACTAGAAAGTCTTTACAAAGAAAAGACAGCTAAACAAATAGCTTTAGAGAAAAACCTAACAGAGAAAACAGTAAGAGATCTTTTAAAGCATTATGAGATATCTAAGCCTCTAAGAAATAGATATGGAGAAGCTGTAGATAAAAGCTTTGCTCTTGTCTTATATAAGACAGGATATACTATATCTGAAATAGCAAAGGAATTAGACAGCTCTTATAACATTATATCTAACATAGTAAAATCTGAATATAAGTCAGCTAACAAGGCAACCTTAGAAAGACTATTTTGTAAGGAAAGAAAAAATTATAAGGAGATAGGAGAAATCTTAGGGATAAGTGAAACTACTGTATGGAGATGGATAAGAAGATTTAAGCTCGTGAGAAGCTTTAAACCATCAAGAACAGAATTTAACCTGCTTTATAAAACCATGTCGATTCGTAAGCTATCTAAACACTATAATGTTTCTTTAGAACAAATAAAACAAACCATAAAAAAATATAATTCTAAGCTTAACCCTAAAGTTAGAACTTTAAAATATACAAAGAAGCAAATAGAAGACCTTTATAGAAAGACACCTAATATATCTGACCTCTCTAAAATATTAGGTGTCTGTGAATATTCTGTATGTAGAATCCTAAGAAACTTTGATATTGAATATCCCCATAAGGTAAGAAGAGCTGAAAAATATATAGAAACTGATGTAGAAAGAGAAAGGGTATATACTCTATATAGAGAGCTTATACCAAAATATAAAGCTATTTGGGTAAAGAGAGATATAGCAGAAATATTAGGGGTTTCAGTAGCAGAAGTTACAAGATGTCTTAAAACAATAGGTAATATATAGTATCTTAAAAAGGAGATATTATATATGTATGATGACGAGGAATTAGATGAAGTAGATATAAATCCTGAGGAGGATTTAATAATTATAATCCATAAGGGAGGAGATTATAGTGTAATTCCACCTGAGTCGGAGGATGTGAGTTATATACAGATTGAGTTATTAGAACAGATACTAGTTTCAATAAGACCCTCCTTCTTTTTACTAGCTTTTATAAAGCTAGAAATACTCTTAATAAAGGTTTGGGAATATATATCTAGAAAAGATGAATCTTGACAATTATAAAATCGGTATTATATATAAGCCGTTTTTCTAAACAGGAGAATATATAAATGAATATCAAACCTCTCTATGACAATATTATTGTTCAGCTTGCTGAGGAAACAAATAAGACTGCCTCAGGTTTATTTGTCCCATCTACACATGACACCTCTAAAACAGCTACTGTTGTTGCAGTAGGTCCAGGTCGTCCTTTAATGGATAATACTGAATATCAGCCATTACCTTTTACTGTTGGTGCTAAACTCCTTATTAAATCAGGAACAGGCTCTAATGGCTATAAGTTTAAGTTTGAAGGTGTTGAATATTTTCAAATTGACCCATCACAAGTTATCGGAGTATTATAAAAATGAGTGCTAAACATATCGTATTTTCAGAGGAAGCCAGAGCCCATATCCTTAGAGGTGTTAATGCTCTCGCTGATGCCGTTAAGGTTACACTAGGTCCTAAAGGTCGTAATGTTCTTATCAATAAAGCCTTTGGTGCACCTCTTGTTACTAAAGATGGTGTGACAGTTGCTAAAGAAATTGAACTCGAAAATGTTCTTGAGAACATGGGTGCTCAAATGGTTAAAGAAGTAGCCTCTAAAACAGCTGATGTTGCAGGTGATGGTACTACTACTGCTACTGTTCTTGCACAAGCCATCTATCGTGAGGGTGTAAAGCTTGTATCAGCAGGTAATAACCCTATGGATATTAAACGAGGTATTGACCAAGCTGTTGAGGTTATGTGTGAGGAGCTTAAATCCTTCTCTAAAAAAACACAATCCTCTAAAGATGTAGAACAAGTAGGCACTATCTCTGCCAATAGTGATTCTACTATCGGCAAGATTATTGCTGAAGCTATGGATAAAGTAGGTCAAGATGGTGTTATCACAGTAGAGGAAGCTAAGGGCTTTGAGACTAGCTTAGAAACTGTTGAAGGTATGCAATTTGATCGTGGGTATTTATCCCCATATTTCGCTACTGATAGTGAAAAGATGATTGCTGAATATGAAAATGTTATGGTACTTGTAGTCGATAAAAAAGTATCTAACATGAAGGAAATTATTCCTGTACTAGAACAAGTAGCTAGACAAGGTTTAAGTCTTTTAATTATTGCTGAGGATGTAGATGGAGAAGCTTTAGCCTCCTTGGTAGTAAATAGAATTAGAGCAAGCTTAAAGATTGTAGCAGTTAAAGCACCTGGATTTGGTGATAGAAGAAAAGCTATGCTACAAGACATTGCAGTCTTAACAGGTGCTACTCTTGTATCTGATGAGGTAGGTTTAAAGCTAGAGAATGTAACACTTGAGGATTTAGGTCGTGCTAAGAGAGTAGTAGTAGATAAAGATAGTACTACTCTTATTGACGGTTTAGGTAATCCTGAGGAAATTGATTCTCGTATTAATCAAATCAAAGCTCAATTAGAGCAGACCACAAGTGATTATGATAAAGAAAAGCTACAAGAGAGACTAGCTAAATTAGCAGGTGGTGTAGCTGTTATTCGTGTAGGTGCTGCTACTGAAGCTGAAATGAAAGAAAAGAAAGCTCGTGTTGAGGATGCTCTTCATGCTACAAGAGCTGCTGTACAAGAAGGTATTGTCCCAGGTGGTGGTGTTGCCCTTATTAGAGCAAGTAAAGCACTTGATAAGTTAAACCTTACTGGTGAACAAAAGATGGGTGTTGATATTATCCGTAGAGCTATTGAAGAACCTTTAAGACAAATTTCTCATAATGCAGGTGTAGAGGGTAGTATTATTGTACAGAAGGTAAGAGAACTAGATGGCTCATTCGGTTATAATGCTGCTACTGATGTCTTTGAGGATTTATTTGTAGCTGGTGTAATTGACCCAACTAAGGTAGTTCGTCATGCTTTAATTAATTCAGCTAGTGTCTCTTCACTATTATTGACTACTGAGGCTTTAATTGCAGAAAAGCCTGTTAAGGAACTAAAGGCTGTTGAAGGCTATTAGGGTCTATTATATAACGACAGACCCTAAATCCTAATTTAGATAAATTTACAGGTCTTGATATTGTTTGTTTTATATGCTCATCAGCTTCTTTAATAAGACCACCATCTATCCATTCATCTACATTACCTGACATATCATATAAACCGAATTTGTTAGGTTTAAGTAGACCTACATCAGAGTAGTCATTACTAGCATATTGTGTTAATTCCCATATATCATCAGTGCCACTATATAATTCTGTAGCTCCACCAGCAGAGGCACAGTATTCCCATTCTTCTTTAGTGAGTAATCTGTACCCCCCTGAGGTATAATCTGTTTTTTCAGGACGAAGATAGCAGTATGGTAAACCTTTTTGAAAGCTAAGGGTGTTACAGAACATAGCTGTTTCAAGAGGTCTAACATTTACTTTAGGTTTATTATCTTGTATTCCGTCATTTAAGACATTAAACCATTCTTGATTAGTGACTGGGTAAATACTAACAGCTATACTAAGTTCTTTTATATACATACCTTTCATTTACAGTTCTCCCATATATGTCTTATATCATTTAAGACAGAGGCTAGGATAGGCTTCATATTAGAGGCTACAAAAAATTTTTTTTCCATAGCACCAATCTCTTTTTTAGTCCACATTTTATTTTCATACCTATGTCCAAACACTAGCTGTTCTTTATTATTAAAGAGATTAAGAGTAAAAGCTCTTTTTTTATATTCAAGATCTATATATAAGCTGTCTAGTGTAAATCTGTAATATTCAGTATCCTCAGAGGAGGTCATATAGTTCTCATTAAAATTAATTTCTGTAAAAAAGGTTAAGAGGTTTTCTAAAGATATACCTACATAATCATGTGCAATACATCTTTTTCCATTAGCTATTTGGGTTATCATTTTTCCATAGCTCTCTGATGTCATTAAGGACAGTATTTAAAAAGGTGTCCAAGCTAATATGATTTACGGAAAAGGTGGTAGTATCTGGAACAAGCATGAGTTTTTTATTTAAAGGTAAATAAGAAACACAATGGTAAGAGATTGTCTTTTTAGTATTCTTGATACTGATTACTGTCCATTGTTGTTTTCTTTGAAATTCACAGCAGACAGAAACATTATCTAGGTAGAACATATCCTTTTTTTTAAGAAAGGATATTTCATTAAGAAATCTAGTCATGAGATTTTTAATGTCTTTAAATTCATGATCTATAGTATCTATAGGAAGAGCTTTTCTTAATTTAGAGGTAGGGTCAATATAAGTAAGTGGCATTTTAAAAAAAATTCCTTATAATTCTAAAGCCAAGTGTTGCTAGTTTAGTGTTTGGGTAAGGCTGATCTGTGTTATTTATACTAATGCTTTCTATATTCTTATTCTCCCAAGAACCTCCATAAACATATTGGTTTTCAGACCACTCATTTAAATTACCCGACATATCATATAAGCCTATATGGTTAGGCTTAAGACTTTTCACTTCAATAGTGCTAGTGCTATTGAAGTGAGCATATTCAGATACTAAATTAGGATCATCTGTTCCAGACCATTTGTCTTTACCATAGCAATATATCCATTGCATTGCTGTTGGTAATCTATATCCAGATTTGTTGCTCATAGTATTTACTGATGCTTGAGTTAATCTTGGTGGATAAATATCCTTCTCATATCTAGCATGACTTATATCATAGCATGGCTCTAAATTTCTAAGCTCAGATAGCTTATTACAAAAAGCTATAGCATCATACCATGACACAAACTCAACTGGATTATTCATACCCTTAAATTGAGATGGATTATAATCCAACACTCCCTCAAATTGCTTTTGTGTTATTAAGGTTTCAGATATGATAAAGCCCATATCTCTTATCGGTATTCCTTTTATCTGCATTTTGTATTTCCTTTTAGTATGTATGTATTATAAGATTTCTTACTAAAGGGACAAAAAAAACCTAGAAAGCTGAACGAATAGTTTCTAAAACAAGGTTTAGAAACTCATTCAGCTTTATATATTCATAGCTGGTTTTTTTATCATTCTTTCTTAATTCAACAACAAGCTTTAAATCTCTTGTTAAAAGAATAGGGCATAAACATTTAAAAGACATGACATTGTTTATATCTAGGATAAGATAATCTTTTTTAAATTCATATTGCATAATCATTTTTTCTAGCATAAAAGTGTTTTTAGAGATAGCTTTAAAATTAGCTTCTTTAAAAAGCTTATTCAAAATAATAGATAATATCTCAATGCTAGTGTCTAATTTGTCATCATCATCATAGCAATCATTATATTTTTTGCTGAGAATTTTCAATTCATTCAAAAGTAAGTTTGTGTCAATTTGTCTTTTAGTGTTTTTAATTTGAGTGATCATTTTTTTGTTCTTTGTTGTGTTGTGTGTGAGAAGGTTCTCATTGCCCTTTCTTTAAATGAGAAAGCCAATGAAAATAATTGCTAGTATAGAAACTAAAATCATATTTAAACTCCTTTCTTTGATATTTGATAGGCATCAAACCATTGCCCATTTCGTCTAGTGATAGCTTTAGATTTTGAGCTGGTGCAAGTTCTTGAGCTAGTTTCGGGATTTGAACAATGTGCTTGTGCTTCTTGTAGTGTCAATCCCCTTAAAATGACTCTTGATCTCTTATTCGTATCTTGGTATTGTCTTACAATATCATAACGATCTCTTGAGTCTGCAATAACTTCTTGATCATCCTTGTGTTGATCTCTTAGGAAGAGAGTAGCTTGTTCTTGCTCAAAAATATCTTGCTCGGCTCTTTGTGCTTCAATAGCATCTGCAACATCTTGAGCATTAGGTTCAATTAAATAGTTTAAAAAGTCGCTCATGGTTATTTTCCTTTCTTGGAATAGTGAGTGAGAGCTGATAGGTTGTTAAGCTTATTAAGCTTGGGGAAGTTTTGGATATTGATTTTCTCACCATAAACCTTGATAGATTTAGGTTTTTCAATCTCAATCCCATAGTATTGGCAAATAGCTTCATACTGTAAAAGTTCTGTGTTTTTCATTTTTCTACCCCTAGTGAAAATGGGAAGGTGTTTCTCATAAGCTCATACATTTCATATTCTTTTGCCCATTCTGATGAGTCCGAATACAAGCTGTCCAATAAGACTGTAATATCAGTTTCTGTTTTTATGTGTTGATATTGTCCAAGTGCATTTATCCGATAAAGCTTCATTGGTGATTGCTTCATTCTGTTTTTACCTAAAATCTTGTATGTCATCGCACAAGAGTTTACATAAACCTCAATACACTCATTACTTATTTTGAAGTAAATAGCTTGGTCAATAAGATCATAGGTTTCATAGCCGTCAATCAATTCATATCTGTGGTTTTCACTTTTTAGATAAGTGGTCAAAACTTCATATCTGCTTTTCATTTTTCTTCCTTTTTGAAAGTTTTTTCTCATTACACATATTTTATGTTTTAAAACTAGTTCCCCAGAAATTTCAAATTGTCTATATTTATCAATACTTTACTAGAACCCACCCACCCCATATTATGTAGAAATCTAGACTAGGGGGTCCGCATACAAAAAACTGATTTTTTCAGCTTTAGATTTCTACATATAACGGTGGACTAGAAATCTAGGGGATAGATTTCTAGTACTGCCTACAAAAAAACCGAACACAGCAAAAAGCTGTGTTCAATTTTTTACCACCATTTTGTCGCTGATTCTGAAATAGCTGTCTTAATTTTCTCAACGGTATCAAGATCATCTATTTCTCTTTTTACCCATGCTGATTGAGTCGTTTCTGCACAACCGACATAAACTCGATTTTGCTTTGGTTTAAGCACAAACAAAGCATTTAATCCTTCATGAGTAAAATAATGGTCATCAGACCATGTATACAAAAAACCTAACTCAGCAAGACACTTAGTCATATCATTTAGATTTTTTATATCATCGCTCATTTTAATGCCTTGTTTAGATGAATCATTATTTTCATTCTGACAACAGACGGGGATATTTTTTCTTTTTAGAAATACTTTCATAATAAGTTCCTTTCTTAGCTATTGATTACACTATATTGATGACTTAATCTGTCAGTTTTACCTTTTTCAGATTTATTTAGCTATTTTAACCACTTACACTCTTACTACCAGCACATATTATGTAGAAATCTATATCTATATAATATGTAGAAATCTTAAATAGTGCTTTTTTTGTATGCGTACCCCCTACCCCCAATTATAGATTTCTACATATTATAGAATGTAGATTTCTACATAATATGGTAAAGATCAAGACTTGTAAGTTTAAGCAATTATTCAAGAAATTACGAAAACCCAGAACTGAAAAATTAAGTCATATAGATAGTGTAATAGATGATTTAGCTAGAAAGCTAAGAAAGGAAAAAACGATATGTTAATATATAATGATTTGTTTAATGCTATTGAGATGATTCTTACTACCACATACAAACTATTCGCCATACCAAAATTTTGGTCAGAAGAAGAGTTTGTCGGTCAGTTTGATCCCAAACCAGAAACTAAAGAAGCTTGGCTTAAAACAAGATTCTTTAGCAGGTTTAAGAAAAAAGCTGAAAACTATGAGCTTCGTCTTGCCACAGGAATTGATGGAGACGGTAGACAAAGATTTGATATTTATTTCTACAATCTTAATACTGATGAGATGAAAATTCTCTTTAGTGAGAATGATCTTGTAGGTTTAAATGAAGAATCTGTTGATGAGATGGCTCGTTATATGGTAGCCGAGATGATCAAGAATATTCCCATTAAGGTAAAAGTTAGATAACTTTTACTTTAATGGGTTTGGGTTTTTTTTGTGGCTAGAGGTAGAAATCTAAGGGCTAGATTTCTATGCCCCTTTATATGTAGAAATCTAGCCAATTTTTTGTATAATAGCTGAGAAGGAGAAAAAAAATGACAATACCATATTTAAAAGATTTTGATGAACTTGTGTATTTAATGAAGAGTAGCTTTGGAGGTTCTGGAAAAACAGTAATGCTATCAAGAAATAAGAAAATACTAATAAACCCTTCAGCTAAAACTACCTTACTAGCATGGGATACTAATAAATATGTAAGAGGTTTTATCTATGAAATATGTGGGGAGGGAGATGGATGTAAAACAGCGATATTTATTTTACATTCTTTACTGAGAGAACTGAATAAGCTAGATAAGCCCTATCCTATACATTTCAATTTAAAAGAGAGTCTTAAGGGAACTGATGCTACAAGAGAGGATTTAAAATTAATAGCACCTGACTTACCTGAGATTTTATATGATGCTTTATTGAGTAATGGAACTGATATACATATATCAGTAGAGGTTGGAGAGGGAGTAGATATAGAGGTTATACATAGTGAGGGATATATAGCTAAATGCTCAACACCTAGGTGGGAAAAAGAAATATCACTTAAAGGACCTATGGTAGCAATGGTATCAAGACCTATACATAAGATAGAGGAGATAACACCTATTTTAGAAAACCTAATAGAGGGCAGACCTATTGTTATAGTAGCCCCATATTATTCAAAACAGGTTTTAGATGTAATCACTTTAAATAGGAATAAAGGAGTTATACAAGCATATGCAATAGAAACACCTAAGACTACATGGTCTAATGAGTGGTTAAAGGATTTAGAGTCGTTTGTAGGAGGTGAGGTTCAAGTAGAACACCACAAGGAATTTAATACTGAGTGGTATGGTTCAGCATATGAGGTAAAAATAAAATTAGATGAGGTTATATTTGAACAATATGACGATAAAATAGAACTGACAGCTAAAAGAATAGATCGCTTAAATTATGAGGCTGATAATTTATCAAGTGATTTATATTTTATGAGAGAACAAATAAAGCAGAGAGTCAGTGCCTTAAGTGGAAGTTTAATAAGAGTCAAGGTAGGTGGTATAACTGAAGTTGAGGCTAGAAATAGAAGAACTAGAACTGAGAAAATGATACAAACTTTAGTAAGTGCAGTAAGAGGAGGAGTTATAAAGGATGGTATCGTTTTATATTGTAATGATCTATCTGCACAATATAAAGATGATGTTATCAGTAAAGCTTTACAAATACCTTTAAAGGCTATTATGGATAGTGTAGGAGTATCTAGTGTAAAGGATATAGATATGGATAAATTGAGAATCCCTTTTCCTTACCTGAGATTTAAAGAACTTATCAGTAAAATTGAGTCTATTGTTAATGTTTGGTCTAGTATATAATATAATATAATATAATATAGTTACTATATAACTATAATGTTACTAGTATTATATTATTTTAGAAAAAGCGATTATATAAACTGAGATAATAATAAAGACTAAGGGGAAGTGATAAAAGAGCCATAGGGTAATTATAAACATGACTAAAACTAAAAATATAAAAATATATCTCTCATGATCTCTTAGAAATCTTCTCAACATTTTATCTACTCTCTTATGGTATAAGTTTAAGGCAACCTATATCAAAAACCAAATAAAAGAGGTAGTGTTTTTTATGATAGATAGATACTTAACTGATGAGATGAATCGTATATGGTCAGATACAAATAAATTTAAGAAATGGCTACTTATAGAAGCTCTTGCTCTTAAAGCATTAGAGAATATAAACCAAGCACCTAAAGATTTACACCTAGCCTTTAATTCAGTTGTCATTATTAAAGAGGAAATTCTCAAAATAGAGGAAACCACTAAACATGACTTTATAGCCTTTATAGAACATATCACTAACCAACAACCTGACCTAGCTTCTTTTATTCATAAAGGAATGACTAGCTCAGATGTCTTAGATACAGCTACAGCTCTTATTTTAAGAGAAGCTGGAAATCAAATTATAGACCGTATAGATAAACTCTTATATGCACTTAAAGAGAAAGCTATGGAACATAAATACACGAAGATGTTAGGTCGTAGTCATGGTATGTATGGTGAACCTATAACCTTTGGTTTAGTCTTAACTACCTTTTATAGTGAGTGGGTCAGAAATAGAGAGAGGCTTATAAGAGCTATAGAGAATATCTCATATGGTAAGATATCAGGACCTATGGGAAACTATACAAATATATCTCCGTATGTAGAGGAGTATGTATTAGGTGAGTTAGGGTTAGATATAGAGCCTATATCTACACAGATAATACCTAGAGATCGTCATGCAGAGTTCTTTATGATTTTAGGGCTTTTAGGGAGTAGTTTAGAACGGTTAGGGGTAGAGATAAGGAACTTACAGCAATCGTCTGTAAATGAGCTCTCAGAGGGGTTTAGCAAGGGGCAGAAGGGCAGTAGTGCTATGCCTCATAAAAAGAATCCCATAGGTAGTGAAAATATATGTGGGATAGCAAGATTATTAAGAGGATATGTAATGCCAGTATTAGAGAATGTCCCTTTATGGTATGAGAGAGATATGAGCCACTCCTCTGTAGAGAGAGTAGTGTTTATAGACAGTACAGGGCTATGTGATTATGCTATAAAGAGAATGACAAGTATAGTGAGTAATTTAGAGGTACATAAGGATGTAATGGAGCAGCATATAAAAGACAGTAAGGGGGTATATAATTCACAAAGTATGTTAGTAGGTTTAATGGGGGCTATGATGAGTAGAGATAAGGCATATGAGTTAATACAGAGGAAGGTATTTGGAGGGGAGGTTTTACCTGATCAGAAGGATTATATGGAGTATGTAGAGTTTATATATACTAGGGTATATACTAATTAATTCTCTTCTCTTCCCATAATTCTCTTAAATCACATATTATAACACTTAATAAATCATATAAGTCTATTTCCCCAGTAAGATACCTATATTTAGCTTTTCCTCCTTTACCTAAAACTTCTTTCCAATCACTTTCAAAGATATGGTCTTTTGTTTTAGATAGGTAAGTACATTCTATAAAGTTAGCTCCTATCTCAACCTTGAAAAATCTATCCTTCTTCCATATACAATTAAAGTCATCTATTAGATAGAATCCCATTTCTTGTAAGAATAGGGAAATGAGAGAGTCAAAATCTCCAGTATATTTATCTAAGTAGTCTTTGTTCACTACTCTTTTGCCATTATCTATTTTAGATACTTGTTCCATAAGCTTTTTCCTATAAAATGTTTTAGGAGATATTATATGTACACTCAAATACAAAATGACACAATAAAGTATATTGGTCCTAAACCAAGAACACTTAAACAGCTAAACAGTATTTTAATAGCTATCCTAGAAAATGAGATGGGTTTCAAAGCTAGTTCTAACCAATCCTTATTTGAAAAGGAGAATTGCTATATTGCCATGTCCTTCGGAACTGAAACTGTTATCGGTATTGGTAATCTTATATTACATATTGAGCCTAAAATCAGTAATGTAAATATATCTATGCTTTCTACACAAACTAGATATTCTTTAAGCTTTAAGAAAAAATGCTTTTTTGAATTTTTTCTCTCTACCCTAAAAAACCATCTGATTCGCTATAGCTAATACTCTTATTATTTGGTAGAGTTACATATAACTCATCCTCATAATATACTGTTATCCACTCATACTCTTTATATCTTATTCTTGTTTCATCACTCAGTAATTTTATCTCTACTCTAGTTATATATTCTCCATCACTAGTTTCCTCAGAAATACTTGAATCCAATTCACAACCCTCTAATTCTAATCCAGTTATACTCTCATTTGTCTTATTTATAAATGTCAGATATACACTTTGTGTAAAATCCTCATATACCTTTATATCTGTATATACAGATATATCATTATTCAGAATACTGATATTGTTATTTAGTAAACCAATAGATATGATGTAATCCATTTTCTTTCTCCTTTTTTATTACTATACCTTAGAAATCTAGCTATTCCTCTCTCTATCTGTATATTGCTTTTACACTATTAGTTTTTCTCTTTAAGAACAAATCCATATCCATAGACAAATCAGATAAACTCAAGCTATGAGTCAATCCACCATCTAAGGGATTACAAACTAACATTTCTACTGTCTCTGAATTAAGAAGCTTTTCTATTGCTGATGAAGAGAAGCAATAAAACACATAATCATGAACCTCACGATTCTTTTTATTGAGATAAAATAATCTTAACTCAACATCCTCATTAGTATCTATTGTATAGCCAATATGTGTGTAGATACCTTTTTTCTCTTGTACCAAGTAAAATTCTCTTATGTCATTTACTTGCTTTAGTGAATATTGGTATCCTGAAAAATAGTTTCTTAAAAACTTTCTCATCTTTAAGTGGTTGTCTAACATTTTTGTTTCCTTTCTTTGTTGTTAGTTTCATCCCATAAAAGTCTTATTTGAAGCATAAGAGTTTTAATAAACTCCTTCAGATTCAAAAAATAATCTCCCTGCCCAATCTTAAAACCCACAGGTTTTCCTATGCAAAAATTTTCTTTCCAATCCAATCCGTCAAATACCACATCAGCTTGTGATGTTTTACACTCAATACTAAAATAATACCTTGTCATTTTTAGCCTTAGAATGTCCTTTACCCAAATAAATTCATCTAGTTCCTCTGAATCTCCTAGCTGAAAACCCATCTCAGTAAAAACATTATCCATAAAAATATTAAATAGCTTTATTTTATTTGAAAATAGCAAGTCTGTTTCCTTATCGGCATTATGAGTAAATTTATCTACAGCCTCTATATCCACAACTCTTATCCCATTTTCTATTTTTGTATACATCTTATTTCTGTGTATCCTTTCAGTTTGTAGTCCATTCAGTTCTTACTTCCCCTATTATTTCATTTAACACTTCTTCTAAACCTAAACCTAATTGAGGTCCTGTAGAAGGTTTGTGTGTCCTTACCCATAAGGGTTCAGATGGAAATTCATGTTGATACTCCCACTTTTTTATGTGGTTTTTATTTATAGCTAGCATAAAGTCAGGGTATTTATGTTCCCTCTTATCTATCAGAACACTAATTGTATCTCTTCCTGATTTAGCCAATAATGAAAACATATACTTATCCAAATTGATTAACTTAGATTCTTCCATTTTACATTCTTTGAAAACTTTGAGTATTTTATCTATATTCCCATCAGAGAGATTATCACTAATGACTACTCTCTTCCCATTTTCTATTTTTGTTAACATAGTGCTTCCTTTCTAAGGTAAAAAAACATAGGTTTTGGTTAGATAGATTCCAAACATCTCTTATAGAAATGAGAATCTCAGAGGCTAATGTGCTTAAATCCCCTAAAATCTTATTTTCCTTAATAAGTTCCTTAAAACAAATTTCAGTATTAATTGTAGATGGGGTAGTCAAGGTATCTTTTATATTTATTTTCTTGCTTACATTCTCTGTATAGAATTTAAGGTACGCATATATACCTACATCCCCTATCTTTGCTTTGATCTCTTTTAAGCTATATTCTTTAGTTTCACTGTCATATAGGAAACCAAGTTCCTTTAAATATTCAGGGATCACTAGGTTTGTTAAATAACAAAATGCTAATCCATCATTCTGCTCAGATTCTATTTTCTTTAAAGCTTTTATTTCACTATTCCAATACCTTTTATTGACTACTCTTTTCCCATTTTCTTTAATGAGTGTCTTTTTCATTTTTTCATCTCTTCGGAAATAAACCTTCAATCGTTTTTATCATTTTCTGCCCTAGTGTCTTAGGATCATCTACCACAATAATATTTTTAGGTATCCTACTTGAATACATATTCGCTGTTTGAAAATGAGAGGTATATACAATGCCTATTAAATGTATACCTTGTGCCTTAGCTATATCTACAAAGCTTTGTAAATATGGATACACTGCATCATCTTCACCATCTGTTAAGAAAAAGGCTACTCTCTTCTGTGCATTTATTTTCTTTACCATATCTATTGCCACTTGTATGTATTGAGCTACATATGTACCCGTATGGGGTTTATAACCCCATGAATGAGAAAATATATCATCATTCCATTTTTCTCTCAAATCCTTCAATATTACTGCCTTTGATCCTAAACTATCTGTCGATCCCGATGCTCCAAGTGCCCTCTCTACACCTACAATACTACAATTTGACTCCACCCCCATTGTTTGAGTCAATCTACCTACTGCATAGGCTGTACTTAATACCATTTCCCATGTTGTAGGCTTTTTATAGGTATCCATACTTCCACTAAAATCTATACTAAAGCTGAATCCACATTTTACACTAGGCACTCTCCAGTATGTTTCATATCTATCCCTATTTTCTATATTCCTCTTCATACTCATATATGTATCACAAATAGATGAGGTATTTAAACTAGCACCCTCTATCTCTAAGGTTCTTTGCATACTCTCAGACATAAGCAATCTTCTAAGTTTCATTGCTTGTGGTCTTAAACCTAAATCTATTTGCTCTAATAAGTTTTTTTGTCTTGATGTTAATGCCATTTTTCTTTTTCTCCTTACATATCAATGGGGCAAGCATTAGGATTATTTTGGTTCTGTGCATTTGGATCATTTGTATTCACCTTTAAAATCGGATCTAATGCACCTATCAGCTGTTCAGCATTTCTCGGATCTTTAAATGCACCATCAACCACAAGAGTAATTGATAATCTTAAAGCATCTGTGAAAGTTTTACTTATTGATCTATCTAGTAAAGCAAGACTTGACTTGGCAAGCATTGAAGCATCTCTTAAAGATACTTCCAAAGGCAAACCTAAAGTCTTAATTGTATTTCTCATCACATCTAGACAATCCACAATTAACTTTGCTTGTGGTTTATCAAGTCTTGGATAATCAGCTAGGATAATCTTAGTCTCTTGATCCTTTGTAGGCAATTCTGCTCTAATACGAGCAAAACGATTAATAATACTTGCATCAATAGGATTAGCAATCATTGTACCATTAGGATCACCGTCAACACCTGTATTACCTGTTGCTACAAATATAGTCCCTTCTAAAACTGGAATTGCACCCCCACGAACATTATCAATCAAGTATGCACTATTACCTAACTGTAAAGCATTTCTCAAAATCTCTAAATCTTGTGGTCTTGCACGATCCATATCAGATAACAAAATCACATATGGATACATTTTACCATCCTTTCCCTTAAAGCCTCTTACTGCCTTAGCAAGTTCACCATCAGCTACCACTGATTCTGTTCCACCATTTTCTGTGGCTCTTAATTCAGTACGACATACCCAGTTATTGGCATTGATACCGTCTTTAAATGCAAATGCTTTAAATGGGATTCTAAATTCAGAACAAATTTGTTCTACGATTGTATCCTTACCACTACCTGCCACACCTTGAATATAGGTATGTACTCTTGTTGCTAGCATACAAAAACTTGTCATCATCTTCCAATTTCCAGCTTTCTTATCCTCTAAGAAGTTTTTAATGGGATTTGCCTTAGCGTTTTGTTCTAACAATTCCTCATCTGTTAATGGATTTACAGAATTGCCGATCCCACAAAAGGTTTTAGAAATTACGCTATATGGATTGAATGCTTGTCTTGCCATGATGTGTTCCTTTCAATAAGAGTTAAAATCAGATACTAAAAACACTTTAGTTCTGATCTCATCATGCTTTACATAAGCCCTATGCTTTGAAACGACTTTTACCCATAATAAAATTTATCTAGATATTCTAACTACATGGCTTTTCTGCCATCAGCTTATTATGTAGAAATCTATTCTTGATATTATGTAGAAATCTATTTCCTTCAGCTTAGGGTACGCATACACCCTATTATAGTATGTTTACTTATTTCAGCTTATAGAAACTGATAGAATGCGGACCCCCCTTTTCACCACCCAAGAATATAGATTTCTACATATTATAGAGATATAGATTTCTACATATTATCCGAAGCCATAGATTTCTACATATTATAGCCCCTAGAGGCTGTTCTTAACTCTTTGATATATATAAAGCAAACTCAAAAAGGCTTATTCTGTCTTTTAAAACATAGGTAAATTGAAACCATTTAAACAAAGGATATTCTCATGCTAGAAATTAAAAATGCTATTCTTGATACTGCTATTCAATCAGTTTTAACTGATGTTCCCATGTCCCCTAAAACCATTAGAGATTTGGTGGATGCCTCTTTATCAGCACAAGGCTATAATACCGTCATGTTAACTGATACTGGTAAAGATAATCTATATATTAAAATTTCTGATAGATTAAGAAAATGGGCTATCAAAGGTGTTTATTGCAGAGAGGTGAGTAAAGCTAAATTTGTAAAGCTAGATTCTGATCAAGTCATTTCTCAAAGCCCCGTCATTAATGAAGCTTCCAATGAACCCGTCATTAATGAAGCTTCCGATGAAATTGTTGAGCAACCTATTGTTAAGGAACAACCTAAACAAACTGAACCTAAACAAACTAAAACCAAAACCAAAACTACAATCTCAACTGAGATTACAATAAAGGATGAGGATATTATGAATGTTATTGATGAACAAAAAGATATGTGGATCGGTAGACTTAAATCAGAAGGTGCTAGTTTCTCAGATACCCCCAAGGATTTATCTTGCCCTTCTATTCGTGCTTTAGCTATTGCTACCCAATCTTGCTATGGAACATTTTTAGCAAATGATCCCGAATGCAAAATTTGCCCTCTCAGCAAATGGTGTAGTGAAAGTAAAACCACAAAAAATTCTTCCCCCACAGTTTCTGCATATGTTTCTAATCCTACTGCTGAAGCTAAAGCTAAATCAGAAGCTGATGCCAAAGCTAAAGCTAAGGCTGAAGCTAAAGCCTCTAAACCTATTGTTTCTCAAAAACTCAATGACGCTGTCTCAGCTTATGGTAAACAAGAGGTTGACTTAAGCTGTGATATTATTTGTGTCATCAGTCAAGATCAACTCAAAGCCGGCTCAAAAGGCTATTTTGTAAATACCATCGGTATCGTTTCTCCAAGATGTTTTGCCTAAAGGATATATATATGACTACATACTTAGAACAATTAAAAAATGAAGCACGCTCCCTAGAAGCTGATATTACATCTGCTTCCTCTACTTTAGATGATATATATAAAAATTGGAACTCCAATGCCAATAATAAATCCTATCTTGAAGATGTTTTACGATCCTTTAAAAATCTCCCTAAATCTAAATACAGTGATGAACTTAAAACTATATTTGACCGTATCACCGAGGTTAAAAATGAGGTTGAAAAAGAATCTAGTGACTTTAAAGATCAATATGTCAACTTCAGAGAAAAAAATGTCAGCCCTCTAAAGGATAAACACGCTTTGATCTCACTTACCTTAAAGCTTATGACTAATTTCAATATCTCCTCTGATATTATAAATCTCTTTAACCATATTAAAAATAACGAACCTCTTAATGGTAAGATTCTTATAAGAAATTGGATATCCTCCCCATCTAACTATAAAAGAGATACTCTTATTAATGCTGACGAAAAAGCCTTTGATATTAATTATTTCTTCCATGTCAGAGAACAAGGTTCTGTTCGTAAACTACAACAAGCTTACGAAGTGGGCATTAAGGACTCTACCGTTTTTATTCTTATTCTTGATTTTAGAACCTCTATGAGAAAAAAGTATACTATCAAGGATGGGGAAGATAATGCTACTCTTGAATTACATCTCTTCGATAAAAATACCCAAGCCTTTAATAAGGTTGCTACACTACCTCCAATTTCCAAGGATAAAATCCTTGAAGCTGTCTACTCTGAGCTATAAAGGATATATGTCTTATACTTCTATTATTAATAATTCTCGCTCCTTCAATAAAGATATTACCCTTTCTTCCAGTCCAGCCTTCAATTCTGCTATTTTTGATGTCATCCTTGAAATGGGATTTAAATTAAAGGAAACTAAAACCTATGGTGCTTATAAACATTACATCTATAAAATCAATGACTCCTTCAGTTTGACCATGTATTTTATCCCTCATCAAGAAGGTAAGATCAAAGAAGATAAAGTCTTCTTCTATGAGTCTAATAGAAACTATTCTCTCAGCATTCAATATATAAATGTAAATAACTTCACTCTCGCTCTCTACCATCATATAAATAGCACTATGACAGAACTTCTTGAAGAAGAACTTAATTTCTCTACCCACCAAGCCTTTAATAACCTTTTCCAATTCATCAGAGCTGATTACTCAGATGATGAATTTTCCCTCTCTAAGGAGTTTTTATAATGCTCACTAATATTCAAAACAACAGACGACATATTGATACCTCAGGATTAAAAAAATCCTACAGTCAACAGGGTTTATACAATACCTTAAATGACTTCCTTATTGAGATAGGTTTTAATCTCATTACTAAAAATGATATTTTAGGTCATATATATAAAAGCATAGATATGCCTCACCTTAGATTTATCCTCACTCCTGAGACATCAACACCACTACCAATTAACGATTACATATTTAAAATACAGTCCATCTCCCCCAAAGATGACACTTACGAAGAAATACACTCTGTTTCCTTAAGTGATATTAATGAACATATAAGAGAATATTACCACTTATATGGCTTTGATTTTACTTTCTTCACTTTCCTTTTAGATACCATACGAAATGTTTGGTACGATCAAAATAAATAAGGAGTCTCTATATGTCAGATATTGATTTTTACGGCTTTGATAATTGGATGGATTTTATCCATAATGTAGACGATTTTGAAAAAGACTTTCTCCAGGTCTTCCCAAATCTCATTACTATTAACGATAAAACATCCATGCTCTTTACTGCTTTCGGTATTTCTGCTGAAAATTTCTCTACCCTCAGTATCACTATTACTGAAGGTATTGCAGCTATTATCCCAGAAAAAACAGCTACCCCAGAATATAGCCATGACTATATGGTTTTCTTTAAATCTGATAAAGGTAAAATCCGTATCTCAGATACTCATGATGAGTACTTTTACTTGTGGGAAAAAATAGCTGATGATACCTATGTTCTCACTAACCACTTAAATACTTCTGTTATTTGGGATGGTAAAAAGGTTCTTCCTCTTGATATGTCCTCTTATCAAGAAAACCTTATTGGTATCTATAACTCTTTACCTACAGATGTTGAAAATGACTCTCTTGATTCAATTCAACAATATGTATGGAAAAAACTCCAAAACTCTAACAAAGAGAAAAACTAATATGCTACATAAAGCTCAAGGCTGTTT
>Ga0194119_10004653_pt1 | contig 21069 bp, 14 predicted proteins | sample TA2MahC100mmetaG_FD_148620 | JGI IMG/M metagenome (GOLD analysis project Ga0194119, IMG submission 148620) | Freshwater microbial communities from Lake Tanganyika, Tanzania - TA2015018 Mahale Deep Cast 100m | ecosystem: Environmental > Aquatic > Freshwater > Lake | place: Tanzania: Lake...
TGCTGCCTTGGGTGGCGCTGCTGGCGCTCTCCGGCTGGTCTCCCTGAGCAGACCACGCTTTCCCCACGTCTGCGGCGCACGGCGTCACGCAAAAGCCGGGGGAAATACTGACGGCGGTACCGCGGCCTGTGCTGGTGTGTGCCAGCGGCGGCGGCATCACGGCCGCTTTGTGGACCGCTACCGTACTCTCAGGGCTCGATCAGGCGAACCCGGCTCACTTCCGCGCCAACCTGGCGCTGTTCAGCGCAGCCTCAGGAGGCAGCGTGGGCGGACTGCACTTTCTTACCGCCGAACCACGCGATGCCGTTCACCGCGCCGGCCGGTCCTCGCTCGACGCGGCTGCCTGGGGGCTGGTCGGCCCGGATCTGCTGCGCGCCGCCGTGCCGTTTGCCGGGGCTGCGCTGGGCAACGTGGGGCGCGGCTGGGCGCTTGAGCGCGCCTGGAACGTTCCGCAGCCGCAATGGCCCGCCGCGCCGCCGGCGGTCGTCTTCAATGCCACTTCGGCGGAAACGGGAGAGGGGCTGGCACTGGGCAATGTCGATCTGGCGCCTCTGCTGCGCGGCCACGCAGGCGTGGCCCCGGTGGTAGCCGCCCGTTTGTCCGCCAGTTTTCCCTACGTCACGCCCGCGCCCAGGCCCGCGTCCGGACCCGGCACCCATGTGGCCGACGGCGGTTACTAAGATAACTACGGGGTGGGGGCGGCGGTGGCCTTCTTGCGGCTGGCCTATGCGGAGACGGCCCACCGGCCCAATCGTCTGCTGATCATCGAAATCCGCGCGAGCCAGACGGGCGGCGAGCCGGCCACCGAACCGGCCAGCCGCGCGCCGCTGTTTCAGTGGATCGCCCCCGCGCTCACCATCCTGAATGTGCGCGATGCCGCGCAACGCAGGCATAACCGGATGCTCTTGGACCTACTGGCGAGCGACCTTGCGCACCTTAGAATTACACTGAACCGAGTCGTTTTCCAGCTGTCGCGCCGCGATGTACCGCTTTCCTGGCATCTCACCGCCGCCCAGCGCGCCGATATCGAAGCCGCCTGGCGCACCCGCTTTGCCCGGTCTGCCGAGGCAGCCGAGGTGGCGGCTTTAATCGTGGCAAACACAACTAATTAGCTCAACCGGGGTTAAAAGCTGGGTATGTCCCGGATCGGTTACTCCCTGTCGCCCTGGCTCCTGTTGGTGGCCGCGGCGCCCGGCTTCGCCCAAGCTCCCGTCATTCTGCAGCGCGGCGTGGTGAACGCGGTAACAATGGAGCCTGCTCCGTCGCGCGTCACCCCGGGCGATGTCCTGCTGGTTCGCGGGATCAACCTGGGGCCGGCTGAAGGAGCGCGGGCCGAAGGCCAGCCGCTGCCCATCACGCTGGGGGGAACGCAGTTGCTGATCGCCAATCGCCCGGCGCCATTGTTTTCGGTGTCGCCCGGCGAGATTCGCGCGCAGGCTCCCCGTGAAACGCCCAACGGGCTGCTGAATGTGGTTGTGGTTCGCGGTGAGCAGCGTTCCCGCCCCGCCACCGTGCGTGTGGTAGCAGTGGCTGCCGGAATCAAAACGAAGAACGGTGCGGGCTACGGCGAAGCCGGCACGGTAGAAGGCGGCAAGTTGACGCTCTCGGCATCGGGGCTGGGCGTCACCGACCCCGTCGTGCCTAACGGCGAACTCGGGCCCGCCGATCTCGCCACGCTTCCCCGTGTGTATGTGGGCGGGCGGCCGGCGAGCGCGGCGGTGAAGTACGGCAGCAAGAACGTGGGCGAGTCTGAGGTGGTGGTGGATGTGCCGGAAGGAGCGAGGCCCGGCGACCTGATTACTCTAGCGGCCGGCGGAGCGCCGGTAAACCGTGCGGTGTATGGCGGCGCGGGCGAAGCCACGATGCAGTTTTTGCGCCTGCCGCAGAACGCGCGCGACATCCGCGCGATCCGGCAGTCGGACCTCAACCCGGCCTTCGTGATGGCCAATGGCCCGCGCGGCGCGGACGGCTGTTTCCCCACCTGGACCTTCGACTTTGCTTCGAACACGGCAGCGGCGGCGGGCGGTTGTCTGATCTCCCAGCAAAACGCAATCTCGCCCGTAGTGCCCGGCAATGAAACGCCGGTGCTGGCTGCCTTTGCCGGACCGGCCAGCGATCAGCCGAACACGCTGTCTTCGAACCTGATGATTTTCAATCCTGCCCAGCCGGAACGTAAAGTGGAGTTGCCCTCGCCGGCGTCGAACATTGGCTCGCTCGGGAATGGCTCCCTGCTGGCGACCGGCCCCAACGGCGTATACACGATCGACCCAACCACCGGAGAAGTAATCGAGGGGGCGCCGGGCATCGGCGTGCCGGGTGGCGGCGGTCTCCCCGGTGCTGCGGGTGGACTGGTGCTGCAGGTCGATCTCGGCGATGGGTTGAATGTGGTGATCTCCCCGCCAACCGGCGTCGGGCAGGGCATGGTTGCGCTGGTTGTGGCGGACAGTGCCACGGCGCCCACCAAGGCGAAGCTCGCGTTGATTCAGGGAGCGGCCGCGCCGCAGACGCGTGACCTGCCGTCCGGCTGGCTGCCTATGCTGCCGCCTGTTGCTGCTGCTGGAGGTGGCGCAGGCGTACCGCCGGGCGGAGTACCGCCGGGCCTCGCGTTCCGTTTGCCGGTGTTCTTCGATGGGGCCACTCGCGCCTACTACCTGCTGGCCAAGAGCGGCTCCACGCAGGGCTTGGTGACCTTCTCCGGCGCGGCCCTCGAGCCCAAGGCGATTCCGTTCCCCGAAGGCTGGTTCGCCGCCACTTGCGCGCCGCAGTTTCCGATCCTGAGCCTGGAACTCTCGCGCCGTCTCGCGTTGTTCGGCGCGCGCCGCCCGGAAGACGAAGTCCGCCCCATCTGCCCGGCTCAGGGGTACCTCACGTTGGATCTTGCGTCGCAAGCCATCTCCGCCGTGCCGCTTCCGGGCGTCGGCCAGATGAACATGCGCGCGGCCAACGGCGACGTGAACGACTTCCTTTTTGCCAGCAACACAGACCCGCAGAACCAGACGATCGCCGACACGTTGTTCGTCTACGACAGCGTGGCCGGTTCGCCCTTCCGTCTCGATCTGCCCGCGGGCATCGTGGGCTTCCAGCAAGTGACGCCCGTGCCTGCTTTGAACGGACTGCTGGCGACGGCGATTGCCACGCGCCTACCGGGCGATGGCGGGTTGGTGTACTTTGACTTGGAAACCGAAAAGACTACGCTGTTCCCCGTGCCCGAAGGGTTCCAGACGGTGAGCCTGGTGGGCGTCTTTACCGCGACGCGCAAGGTCCTGGCACGCGGCAACAAGGCCGACGGCTCACAGTTTTTGATCTACAATCTGTTGACCGGAGACCTCGCCATGCCTCCGAATCCGGCTGGTGTGGCGTGGGTGGGCGTGTTGCCGGCTGCTGCCGGTGGCGGCGGCCAACCGGGGCAGCCCGGCCAGCCCGGCCAGCCCGGTCAACCCGGTCAACCCGGCCAGGCGCAGCAGGTGCAGGGGCAGATCGTCAATCTCAAGTCCAACGCGGTAGCGGCTATCGGCTATGACTCGGCGCGCGCGGCCGCCGGAATCCTCGTGCTCCGCATTCCGTAATCAAACGAAACCGCCGGTGGTATCCTCGGGGATCTCATGATGTCTTTCCGCATCCTTACGGCCCTGCTTGCCGTTTCCGCTACGCCGCTGTTCGCGCAATCCGCTCAGATTACCGGTGTCGTTTCAGACCCCAGCCAGTCCGGCGTCCCCAACGCGTCGGTGGAAGTGACGAACGTCGCTACCGGCGTCACCCAGGCCACCCGAACCGGGTCCGGCGGCGCTTACACGCTGCCGCTGCTGCGGCCCGGCCTCTACAAAGTAGCGATTCAGGCGGAAGGATTCCGCCGCTCGGAACGCTCGGGTATCCAACTCGCCGTCGATCAGGTGGCTCGGCTTGACTTCCAACTCGAACTCGGCTCGGTCACCGAAAGCGTGCAGGTCACCGCGCAGACCCAAAGCGTAGACCAGGAAACCTCGTCGCTCGGTCAGATCATCGACAACCGGCGCATCGTTGAAATGCCCCTCAACGGGCGCAACGTGATGTCGCTCATTCAACTCACTGCCGGCGTGACGCAGCAGGCGGGCATCAACTCCGGCTTTGCGGATCCAGCCGGGTTCGTCACTTCGAACGTCGCCATCGGTGGCGGACGCGGCTCAATGAATCAGCTATTGTTCGACGGCGCCAATAACGCCGCGCCCGAGCGGCAGGAAGCGGCCGTTTCGCCCAGCGTCGATGCGGTGGCCGAATTCAAGGTGTACACCAACGGCTCGCCCGCGGAGTTCGGACGCACCACCGGCGGCGCCATCAGCATGGTGACCAAAGGCGGAACCAACGAACTGCACGGAACGCTGTACGAATTCCTGCGCAACGATAAGCTCGACGCGCGCAACCCCTTCGCAGCAACCCGTCCACCGTTTCGCTACAACCAGTTCGGCGGCTCGGCGGGCAGCCCGATTCTGCTGCCCAAGCTCTACGACGGGCGCAATCGCTCCTTCTGGTTTTTCAACTACGAAGGCTACCGCTACATCACCTACCAGAACAACGTGCTGACGGTGCCCACTCCGTTGCAGCGGGCTGGCAACTTCGCCGACACGCGCCTCGCCAACGGCACCGTGTTGGGCGTGTTCGATCCGGAAAGCGCGGCCACCAATCCGAATGGAGCCGGCTTCGTGCGCATGCCATTCCCAGACAATACGATACCCGGCAGCCGGTTTGACCGCATCTCCGCACAGATCGTTCGCGACGTGCCCCTGCCCAATCAGACACCCTCCAACGCCGTCACCAACATCAACAACTACGGCGAGCAGACACGGCGGCTCACGAACAACGATCAGTGGATCGGCCGCTTCGATCACAACATCGGCAGCCAGCACCGCCTCACCTACCGGCTGGCCTACAACAAGAATGTGATCCGCCCCGACGGTCAATTCGGCAACTATCTCAGCGCCGGCGAGGGCAACGATCTGTTCGACCGCAACTACTCGCAGCAGGTGGCAAGCTGGGCCTACACGATCAGCCCTACTACTTTCAGCGAACTGCGCACGGGCTACGTGCGCACGTTGCTCCAGCGTGACCCGCCCACTTCCGGCGCGGACCTGGACCGCCTCAAGTATCCCGCCGTCATTCCGCGCGTGCAATTTCCCAATCACGCCATCGCTGACTTCACCACGGTCGGCGGCGGCCAGACGGTGGACGGCGGACTGCACACCATCTCGCTGCACGAGTCGATCACCAAAGTGATGGGCGCGCATACCCTGAAGTTTGGCGGCGAAATCTGGACGATACGCCGCAACCGCTTCCAGTTCGGCGGACTGAGCGGCGTGTTCAATTTCAATCGCGACCTCACCAACAACCCGCAGGCGCCGCAGACCACCGGCTACGGAGTAGCGACGTTCTTGCTGGGCGCGGTGAACTCCGGCTCGCTCACCGTGGGCAGCAAACGCCACGAACGGAGCAAGTATTTCGCGGCTTTCCTGCAGGATGACTGGCGTGTGAACCGGAGGCTGACGCTGAACATCGGCCTGCGCTATGACATCGAAGGCAACGCCTATGACGTGTTCAACGAGCGCTCGAATTTCAATTTCTTCCGCACCAATCCGGTGACCAACCTCGCGGGCGTGGTGGAGTTTGCCGGCGTGGACTACGGGCGGCACCCGGTGCCGACGGACCGCAACAATTTCGGCCCGCGGTTCGGTTTCGCCTACACCGTGGACCGCGAGGCCAAGACGGTGATCCGCGGCTTCTACGGGATCCTCTATCAGGGGATCTTCGAGAGCTTTGAGTCGAATCTCGGCTGGAGCCAGAACACGCCGTTCTCGGATCCGAGCATCGGGCCGCGTCCCACCTTCTATCTCTCGCAGGGTCCGCGCACGATCCTGCAGCCGCAGAAGAGTTCGCAAGGCGCCGCGAGTTTCCTGGGGCTCAGCGCGGAAGGCCGCACGGCCGATGACCGTGTGGGCTACACGCAGCAATGGAACCTCGGCGTGCAGCGCGCGTTGCCCGGCGGATGGAGCGTCGAGACAGTCTACGCCGCGTCGAAGGGAACGCGCATCGGCATCGGCGCGCTCGGCATCGCCGAGAATGCGCTGCCTACTCAGTTTCTCGCGCAGGGCTTCGACCTGCAGATGCTCGTGCCGAACCCGCTTTTTGAGCGCGGAAGTTTTGGCCGCACCGTCGCCCGGCGCCAACTCCTGCTGCCCTATCCGGCTTTTCAGGGCATCACGCGGCGCAATCCCACGTTCGGCAGTTCGATCTATCACTCGCTGCAGATCAACGCGCGCAAACGAATGAGCCGCGGGCACACGGTGAATGTGGCCTACACGTTCGGCAAGGTGATTGACGACACCGTGGCAAGTCTCAGCGCGGGGTTCGCCGGCTACAACACAGGCGTGACGGATTATCAGGACCCCGAAAACCGGCGGGCGGAGCGCTCGATTTCGCCGGCTGATGTTTCCACGCGCCTCGTGATCGGCTACCTGGCCGAGTTGCCGTTCGGAAAAGGCAAGCGGTTTGCGCTGCGCGGTCCGGCCGAGTGGGTGCTGGGGGGCTGGCAATTGAGCGGCATCTTGACTCTGCAATCCGGGTTGCCGCTGGCGATTCGTGGCGCCAACAACAACGCGGCCAATCGCCCCAACAGCACCGGCCGCAGCGCGAAGCTCGACGGCGGTACCGCGGCGCGGTGGTTCGATACGGCGCAATTCGTCCTGCCACCGCTGTTCACACTGGGCAACGTCGGGCGGGTACTGCCGGATGTACGGTCACCGGGGCTCGAGCAGCTCGATTTCGGACTGCACAAGTACTTCTCATTCGGCGAGCGCGTACGCCTGCAGTTGCGCGGCGAAGCGTTCAACGCCACCAACCGCACCAACCTTGCGCCCCCCAACGTGACGTTCACCTCGCCTGCGTTCGGGAACATCAACTCCACGGCCACGCCCGCGCGCGTGGCGCAGGTGGGCGCCAAGGTGAATTTCTAAGCCGCCGCGGTTAAGTTACAATTCGGGGGCTTGCTGATACCACTTCCAGTCTGGGGAACGCCCGCGTGGGGGCTCGGCTTAGCCATCTTCGGTGCGCTGTTGATCGCGGCCGTAACCGGCTTTGCGCGCCATACCCGCCCGTATATTCCACGCGCTGAGCAGGCCGGGGCGGCCATCGTTGCCTTCGGCGTGGCGATGTATCTGCGCTCGGCGCTGTTGTTGTGGATTGCGGCGCCCGTCGCGGTCTTGCTGGCAATTACCCACGCGCGGCTCCATCCCGCCGGATGGTCGCCGGTGCTGCCGGTCGGCGACGATGCCTCGCGTCCTTCGCTCGCCGAGCGGTTCCGTTTCTGGTGGATCGCCGCGCTGCCCTGGGTGGCGGCGTACGAGTTCACGGCGCACCATGGTTTGCCGGGCTACGCGTTCATGTTTGCGTGGGAAGACTCGCTGCCGGTCTACCCGCTGACGTCGATGGTTTATCAAAGCACGTACGTGGCTGTGACCGCTGCGCCGTTCCTGGCGCGCACGCGGGGGGAGTTGCGGGTTCTCATTTACTCGGCGTGGGCTTCCACAGCGCTGATCTTCCCGTTCTATTGGCTGGCGCCTTCGGCTGCGCCACGGCGGCCGATGCCGGAGACGCATGTGCTGGCGAAGTTGCTGGAGTTTGAACGCAAGTCCAACCCGCCGTCCGCGGCGTTCCCCTCGTTTCATGTGTTGTGGTCGCTATTTGCCGGGCGCCTGATGCGGCCCGCGTGGGTGGGCGTTGCGTATGCCGTAGCAGTAGGCGTCACTTGCATCACCACGGGCATGCACTACCTGCCTGACGCGCTCGCATCGCTCGTGATCGCGCCGCTGTTCATGTGGCGACCCGAGCGCCTGGTGGTGTGGGGGCGCGAGTGGTATGCGCTGCCGTTCGGCGCGGCGGCGGTGCTGCGGGTGGCGATGCTGGGGTACGGCGCGCCCGCCCTCGGAGCGACAGCCTGCTTTGCCGCGATTCTCGCCTGGCCGCGCTACTGGCTGCCGCTGACGGCCGCCGGCGCGGCCCTGCTTGGGTTAGTGCTGTGACTGCCGGTAGAACGCGTAGCCGGCCACGATAAAGCCCATCGCGATGACGATGGAGCGCACCACCGGCGCGGGCAGCTTCCGCGCCAGCCGCGCGCCCACATAACCGCCGGCAATCGAAGCAATCGCCATCGGGATTGCAAACTGCCACACCACCTTGCCCTCAATCACAAAGATTAGCGCGCCAATGCCGTTCATCACCGAAGCGAGGATCGACTTGATGCCATTCATCTGGTGAATGTCGGCAATGCCCATGAAGCCGAGCGAGCTGAGCATCAGGATCCCGATGCCCGCGCCGAAGTACCCACCGTACACGCCGACGAGAAACTGAAAGAACACGACGGCCGCCACCGTGGACCCGCGCGGGGCTTCGTGTGGATGCGCGCCGATCCAGCGCGCCACGGGCTTCTGCAGCAGCATCAGCAGGGTGGCGCCCAGCAGCAGCCACGGCACCAGCGTTTCAAAGACGCTCTCCGGAAAACGCGTGAGCGCGAGCGCGCCGACGATGCCGCCGAAAAGGCTGGGCAGGAACAGCCGCATCAGCATCGCGCGCGAAGCGGCCAGTTCCGCACGGTACCCCCACGCCGAGGCGAACGAACCGGGCAGCAGCGCGAAGGTGGAGGTAGCGTTGGCCGGCACGGCCGTGAGCACGCTGAGCAGCGTCGGGAACGTCACCAGCGTGCCGCCGCCAGCAATGGAGTTGATGGCCCCGGCTAACGCAGCCGCGCCGCCCAGCAGCGCCATGGTGGAGGAAGATGTATCCGGCATGGAAGAGAAGGTCCAGCGTAGCAGACGATCGGCGCGCACGGCGAAATTCTACAGATAATAGGCCGGATGTTGCGCGCCATTCTATTCCTGTTGGCCGCCGCCTTGGCTACGTTCGCCCAGGACTATCGGGGCCGGTTGCAAGGATTTGTCACCGATCCCTCTGGCGCGGCGATTCCGCAAGCCAACGTGACGCTGACCAACGCCAACACGAAAACCGTGACCACGCGCGCCGCCGACGAGAACGGGCGATATCTGTTTGACTATGTCGAGCCGGGTACCTACTCGGTGACCGCGGAAAGCGCGGGCTTCGGCCGGTCGACGCAGGAGAACATCCAGGTGCTGGTGCGTTCGGATCTGACGGTGAACCTCGCGATGCGCGTGGGCGACGTGAGCCAGACGGTGACCGTCGCTGACACGGCGGTAGAGCTACAGTTCAACACGACGACGCTGGGGCAGACCATCGACGGCAAGATGCTGAAGGAACTCCCCGTGCTGGCGCGCAATCCGTTCACGCTGGCGCTGCTTGACCCGGCCGTGGTGAACCGCTACTCCGACGTCTCCAAGCGCAACCCGTTCTACCAGCTCTCCTCCACCGGCGTGGACGTGGGCGGCCAGACCAGCGGACACAACGAAGTGCAGATTGACGGCTCGCCCGTCGGCGTGGGCTCGCGCGGGTCCTACGCGCCACCCATGGACGCCGTGCAGGAGTTCGCCGTGCAGCAGAATTCGGTGGACGTCGAGTCTGGCTTTTCGGCCGGCGGCGTGATGAACATCGGCATGAAGGCCGGCACCAACGAATTCCATGGCAGCGCTTATTACTTCGGACGCAATCCGACGTTCAACGCCGCCTCGAACGCGTTCACGCGCGCGCCTAACGTGGTGCGCAATCACGTCTACGGCGGTACGCTCGGCGGCCCCGTTCTGAAGAACCGGTTGTTCAATTTCTTCACGTTTGAGAAGTGGGATAACCGCCAGCCCTACACGCGTGTGATGACGCTGCCGACGGATCTCGAACGTGCGGGAGATTTTTCGAAGACGCTGAATCGCGCCGGCGCGCTGCGGCCTGTCTTTGACCCCTGGACGACGCAGATGAACGCGAGCAACAACACCGCGTCGCGCACGCCGTTCCCGGGCAACATCGTGCCAGCCGCGCGCATCGACGCCATCTCGCGGGCCTTCCTGGCCGATATCTAGAAGCCCAATGGCCCCGGCGACGATCTCACGGGCGTGAACAACTACCGCACCGGCTATGCGTGGTTTCTGAAGTATTGGAATCTCTCGAATCGCGTGGATTTCAATGCTACCGATAAGTGGAAGATGTTCGCGCGCTACAGCGTGATCCGCACGCGCCTCGATAACGACAACTACGGCGGTACGACCGCCACGCCGTACGACAATGACGGATTGATGGACGCGCTCAACGCGGCCTACGACACGGTCTACACGCTCAGCGCGCGCACGGTGCTGAACTTCCGGCTCGGCGTAGTGTACTCGGAGGACGAGTACGATTCGGAATGGGCGAAGTTGGGCGAGAAGGGCCTAGAACGGTATTGGCCCAACAACCCCTGGTACAAGCCCTACACGGCGGGTGTGCCGGCCATCTACTACCCGAACCTGAATATCGGTGGCGCAACGTTCGGCAAGTCAAGCTGGTGGAGCTACCGGCCGCGTAAGTACTCCTATCAAGGCAGCGTCGGGCACGACCGCGGCCAGCACTACATCAAGGCCGGCATGGCGTATCGCCACGCCTACGAATACTCGCAGCTTCCGAACTTCGGCACGTTTCCGTTCAACGCCGCCAGCACCGCCGAGACCTTCCTCGCGCCGAATCTGCTGAACAACGGCAGCGCCTGGGCCACGTTTCTGCTGGGTGCCGTGGACAATTCGCTGCTGGCCAACTACGTCTCGCCGCGTTACACGGAGCAGGATCAATCCGGCGTGTTTGTGCAGGACGATTTCAAACTCCACCGCCGCGTGACGCTGAATCTCGGTCTGCGCTGGGAGTATAAAACCGCGCCGTCCGAGCGCGAAGGGCGTCTGGCGCGTTATCTCGATTTGAACAACCGGATTCCCGAGTTCCAGTCGAAGCCGCCGGTAATGCCGCCGCAAGTGGCCACCATCCCTGGGGCGCCGAAGCCTACCTACAACGGCGCGTTCATTTATACGACGCCCGACGCCAAGGGCCTCTATCGCGCGCCGCGCGCCAATTTCCTTCCACGCCTCGGTGTCGCGATTCGCGCGAACGATCGCACTGCCATCCGCATCGGCTACGCGCGTTACGCCGCGCCGATCATGAGCATCCTCGGCTATGCGTGGCGGCTGCCGGCTACCGATGGATTCTCCATCACCTCCACCGGACCAGTGCAGTTGCAAGGAGTGCCGCAGGGCGTGATCAGCAATCCGTTTCCCGCGTCGAACCCGCTGGTGATGCCGGTGGGCCGCGGCTATGGGCGAAACACCAACCTGGGCGGCGCGGCCACGTGGGCGCGGCAGAACCTGAAAACGCCGATGAATGACCGCTTCAACTTCACCGTCGAGCGCGACCTGTTTGCAGGCTTCAAACTGGACGGCACCTTCTTCACGAACTTCGGCCACAACATGGTGCCGGAAGGGCAGGGAGGCAACGCGGGCTTCGGGCGGCAGACGAACATGGTGGATCCGCAGCTAGGCTACACCTACAAGACCGCGCTTACCGCGCCCGTGACCAACCCATTCTTCGGGTTGCCCGCGTCGTTGATGCCGGGCCAACTGCGCGGCCAGCGCACCGTGCCGCTGTCTTCGCTCTTGCGGCCGCATCCGCAGTATGCCGATTTGACCGAAGGCTTCCTGCCGGGCGTGGAGAATCGCTACAAGGCCCTGCAACTGCGCGTGCAGCGGCGCTTTGCGTCGGGCTATAGCGTGGTGTGGGGGTACAACTACAATCGCGAGTCGACGGGCGGGTACTTCAACGCGCCGGATGACTACGCCAACAATCTGACGATGATTCCGGGCAACCTGCCGCGCCATCGCATGACGCTTGGTTCGACGCTCGATCTGCCGTTCGGCAAGGGGCAGCGCCTCGGCGGGAATCTGCATCCGGTCTTGAATGCCATGTTCGGCGGCTGGTCCACCAGCCACATCTTCATGTGGAACTCGGGGAACTTTCTGCGGTTCGGGCAACTCGATGTGACGGGTGAGCCGGGCGCTTCGCCGCGCGAATGGTCAAAGTGGTTCGACACCAGCGTGTTCCGCCAGGCCACGCCGTTTACCCCGCGTACGAACCCGTATCAGTACAACCACCTCACCGGGCCGAACTACTGGAGTCTTGACAGCACGCTGTCGAAGAACTTCGCGCTCACCGAACGCTTCAAGCTGGAGCTGCGGTTTGAGGCCTACAACCTGACCAATACGGTGATGCCAGGCAATCCGAATCTGGCGGTGACGAGCACGCAGTTCGGCGGCATTACCTCGCAGGTGAACTACGGGCGCGAAGTGCAGTACACGCTGCGGCTGCACTTCTGATGCTCCTCCACTCCTTGGTGCTGATGGGTGGGACGGTCTGGATGAGTCCCGCCGCTGAGCCGGTGCGCAATGCCACCGTGGTGGTGACGGACGGCCGGATCGCTTCCGTGGGCCGCGGGCGCGTGAGCGTACCCGCCGGTGCCCGCGTGATCGACTGCAAAGGGCTCACCGTACTCGCTGGGTTCTGGAATAGCCACGTGCACTTCTTACAGCGCAAGTGGGAGAACGCAGCTACCCTCGACGCGCAGGAACTGGCGCGGCAGGTCGAGGCGATGACCACGCGCTATGGGTTCACCAGCGTGTTTGACATTGCGTCGGATGGGAACAACACACGGGCCATCCAGGACCGTATCGGCCGCGGGGAGTTGCCCGGCCCGAGCATCAGAACCACCGGAGAGGCCATTGTGGCGCCCGGCGCTGTGCCTGCGCCCAACATCCTGCGCATTCTGGGGAACATGGTCACCTCAAACCACGAGGTGACCAACTCGAGCCAAGCCGCGTTGGCCGCGCAGGCTATTCCCGACGCGGGTGGCGACGGCATCAAGATTCACCTCCCGCGGCCGATTCCCGAAGACGCGGTCCGGGGGGCCCGGCGTGGGCAGATAGCGCCCGGCCTCGCCGGCGATCTGGCGGTGGTGGAAGGCGACCCCGCGCGGGACATCTGGAAGCTGGCCGCGGTGCGCTACACCGTTCGCGAAGGGCGCGTTGTGTTCAGCGCGCGGCAGCAGCAGGCTCGGCGCTAGCTCGCATATCTCATGGGGTTTTGTCGCGAGATGCGTGACAAGGCCGTGGATACGAGGCGCGCGCCGCTCAGTGCGGGGAGGCATACTTGAACAGTCTGTCGAGCTCGGGTGAGCAAGCGCAACGAAGTAGACGCGGCCTTATCGCGCGTCGCAGCAGAAAGCCTGTGAGATATGCGGGCTAGCTACGCGTCGTGGCCCACTTCGGTGAAGCAGCTCTCAAAGGCGTGATCCATCACTTCGTCGGTGAGCCGCCACATGCGCTTTTCAAAGCGGATCAGATCCATCGCGTGGCTCAGCACGTCGCGCGGATGGCAGCGCCGGCGCCGTTTGCCGGTGGTGCGGTAGTGCTTCTGCATGAACCGGTCGAACATCTCGGGTTCGTACGGCAGCTTGTTCTGCTGGCAGAACCGGTCCAAGATCTCGCGGAATTCGCCCTCTTCCTGGCTGCGCAGCAGCATCTTGTGTTGAGTACGGCGGAGGAACGCTTCGTCGCCCAACTGCGTGGGCTGCAGGTTGCTCGAGAAGATCAGGAACGACTCAAACGGTACGTGAACCTTCGTGCCGTTCTTGAACGTCAGATAGTCGATGCGGCGTTCCATTGGCACAATCCAGCGGTTCAGCACTTCAGCAGGCGTGGCTTTCTGGCGACCGAAGTCATCGATGAGATAGATGCCGTTGTTGGCCTTGAGCTGCATGGGCGCGGTGTAGAACTTCGCCGCTTCGTTGTAGTTCAACTCCAGCATGCCCATTTCGAGTTCGCCGCCCGAAACGATAAATGGCCGGCGCACTTTGATCCACCGAATATCGAATGTGGGCTGCTTGGCGAGCGCGAGCAGGCTCCCGTCTTCCTCCTGCGTCTCCACCGGTTGATGGTGTAGCGGATCGAACAACTCCACCACCATGCCCTGGGCTTCAATGGCGTAAGGAATGTAGATGGGCGCGGGATCGAGTCCGAAGAGCGCTTCGGCCAGATACGTTTTGCCGTTGCCCGGCTGTCCGTAGATGAGAAAGCTCTTGCCTGCGTTGACAGCCGGGTCGACGCGCGACAGGATCTCGTCTGACACCACCATGTGCTTGAAGGCCTTGCGCAGCATCTCCATGGTGAGCTAACTGTCGGGCAGTTTCTGCGCGTGCACCATCTCTTCGTATTGATCGATCGGTACGGGCACTTTGCCCGCGTACTGCGAGTGGTTGAGATGCTCGCGCGAGACCGTGCGCCCGGAGTCGGTGAGCGAGTAGATGGCCGAGATGTTGCCCATGCCGAGCGACTTCTTCACCTGCACCAGGTGCTGGTGTTTGAGTAGCTCAATGACACCCTCGATGACGCTGAACTTCAAGCCCAGAGAGGCGGCGAGGTCTCGCCCCAGCGTGTCGCCTTGAAAGTAGAGCGACTTCAGCAGGATTTGCTCCACCATCGACTCGGGCAGGCCGGTGTCGGCCAGCGTCTCCGGAATGGGCGGAGTTGGCGATTGCGGCTTTTGGGAATCGAGGATGGGACTCTTGCCTTGGGCGGCGCCGAGTGCAGCGAGTGCAGCGAGGGTATTTGCGACGCTCATATGCTTACGGACCTTCATCGGCGTCGATCGGAAGTTTGATTAGCCATACAGTTGTTTACCGCAGAACGGGCGCGGGAAAAGCCGCAGACAATCACGCCTAACGCGGTTCGCAGCCGTTGCCGAAGGAATCACCATGGGCATACGGGCACTGACAGCGCTGGCGTTGAAGGCATTTATCGCCTTGGGGAGCTGCTTCATTGTTTTTGAAATTTCGTGCTGGGTGCATCCGCCGTTGATGGCTTGGGGTCTGGCGGTGGCCGGGCGTTCGCGAGTATGCCCGCCGCAGGATGTCTACTCGGGCGCGAACTATCGCGTGGACGAAGCGGCTCTGGCTGCCGGGCTTACCCAATCGGCCCGTCTGCGGGGCCGTGAGGGTAGCCTGGCGCATTGGAGCACTTCGGCAGGCTCGTGGTGGATTCCTTCCGGAAGCGAGCAGGTTCTGCCTACGCTGCTGGCCCAGCAGCGCAGCGGATTGTACAGTCCCAAAACCTTCCGCGGAAGAGTGGTGCTCGATTGCGGGGCGCACATCGGGCTCTACACCCGCGAGGCCGCTGAGGCTGGCGCGCAGCGCATTGTGGCGATCGAACCGTCGCCGGAAAACATCGCCTGCCTGCGCCGCAACGTGGAAGCGATACCGGGCGGTAAGGATAGAGTTACGGTCTATCCAAAGGGCGTATGGGACGAGGAGAAGAAACTGCGCTTTTTCCACGCTCCGAGCAACTCAACCGGCGACAGTTTCTTGGCCCAGGCCGAGGGAGACCAGGTGATTGAAGAAATCCCGGTAACCACGATTGACCGGATTGCCGCCGAGCTCAAGCTGCCGGAAGTGAATCTGATCAAGATTGACATCAAGGGCGCCACGCTGCGCGCGCTGAACGGCGCGGCGGGGGTGGTGGCGAAGTATCACCCGAGGTCTGTCATTTCCACCGAAGAGCTGGAAGACCCGGTGGAGCCGATCGTTGCCTGGATGACCGCGCGCGGCTACCGGATGCGGTGCGGGGCCTGTGCGGTGAGCGGTTCGCTCGAAGTCAGCCCCACGGTGCTCTACTTCGAATAGCTGACGCCTGCCTTTTTGAAATCACCCGCCCTGAATATCGCAATGCGAGAAGCATCCACCTGACGCTTCAGGGCGTCGACGATTTGCGCGCTGGTGAGGGCGGCCACGCTGCGCTCGATCCCGGCCGTGTACTGCATCGTGCGGCCTTGACGGGCGAGCGCGCGCAAAGCGTCAGCCAGCGCGGCATCCTGAGAGCGGCGCACCTGCTGTGTTTGCAGCCAGCCGTTCTTGGCAGACTGCAATTCCTCGCCGCCAAAGCCGCCCTCCAGCGTGCGCGTCAGTTCTTCCTTGAAAGCCGCTTCCACTTTAAGGATATTCGCCGGGTTGGTGATGGCGCCCATCAGGAATCCGCCGGGCTCTTGAAAGCCGGCGCTGAACTGCGTGAACACTCCGTAGCTCAATCCGTCTTTGCCGCGGATACGGTCATAGAAGCGGGCCTTGGCGTGGCCGCCCAGTAAGTAACCGGCCAGAACGAGGGCAGGATAATCGGGCGAACCGTCGTTGACGTTGACGTTGAGACCGGCGACGTACATCGCGTTGGCTTTGTCCGGTGTCTCAAACCACTGGTTGACGGTCGCCGGTTGATGAAACGTGCGGCGCACGGGCGCCGCGGCTCGCTTGTTCTTCCAATCGCCGAACAGCGTCGAGATGAGCGATTGCACTTCGGCAGGATCGAAATCGCCTGCCAGGGCCAGTTCGCTGAGAGAAGCCCCGTAGAACTCCCGATGAAAAACGCGCGCGCCGTCGAGCGTAGCCGCTTTGGTCTCGGCGAGCGAGTCAGCCATCGACAGCACCGCGCGCGGGTCGGCGGCGGCGTAGGAGGCGTTGAGGTGCCGGCCGAATTCGTTGACGGCCACCGCCTGCGGTTCGTTGCGCTGGGCTTCCAGCGCGGCGAGGCGGCTCTGCAGGTAGGTGTCGAACTCGGTCTGAGGATAAGCGGGCTCGCGCAGGATTTCGGCGACGAGGCGCATCACGCCGGGCAGCGTGGCTCGCGTGGCTTCCCACGTTACGTCGACACTGGCCGGCGAACCGCTGATGTTCACGCGCGCCCTCAACCGGTTCAACTCATCCTGGATCTGTTGGCGCGTGTGTTTGGCCGTGCCGCAGAGCAGCAGATCGCGTGCCACGGTCGCATCCAGGCGGCGGCCCTGCAGGCTCTTTTCATCGCCGAGGCTCAGCCGCAGCGCGCCATGCACGGTCGCGCCACGCGTCTTCTTGGACAGTAGCGCGAGCTTAATGCCCACCGGGAGTTGCGTGCGCACGGTACGGCGGTCGATGTTCTCAGGCGACGGATCGAACGCTTCGCCAACGCTCGCGCCCGCGTCGCCTTTGTAGTCTTTAACCAGCGCTTCGATATCCGGAGCCTTCGAGATCTCAGCGCGCACGGATTTGTCCTCGGGGATGAACTGGCCGAGCGTGCGGTTGGAGGCAACCAGATACTTGGCCGCTACGCGCTGCACGTCGGCCACGGTGGCGGCGCGCACGCGGTCCCGCTGGATGAACAGCAAGCGCCAGTCACCCGCCGCGATGGTTTCATTAAGCGTCATGGCGGCGCGCTGCGGATCGCGCAGGGCCTCCTCAAAGCCGTTGAGCGAGCTCGAACGCGCTCGTTCTACTTCTTCGGCGGTGATGGGCGTGGCGGCGAGGCCGTCGATCGTCTTCAGCAGAATGTCGCGCACTTCATCCAGCGAATTGTCTTTGCGCACGGAGGCGAGAATCGTCAGGTAGCCCCGCTCGTTGAACAGGCGTGAGCCGCCGCCGACTGACGCGGCTTTCTTGGTTTCCACCAGTGCTTTGTAGAGGCGGCCGGCCGGGTTGTCGGTGAGCACTTCATCGAGCAGATCGAGCGCGCCGGAGTCTGGATGCGCCGAAGACGGCACGTGGTAGCCGGCGATCACCGCCTGCAGGTCGCCGGTGCGGCGGAGCGTTACCATGCGTTCGCCGTCCTGCGTGGGTTCGTCGGTGTAGGTACGTGGGATGGGATGGGCTGAGCGCGCGATGGGGCCGAATTTCTCGGCAATCAGATTGAGCGCCGCCGGCTCGTCGAACTTGCCGCTGATGGTGAGCACGGCGTTGTTCGGATGATAAAAGGTGTCGTAAAAGGCCTGAAGCTTCTCAATCGACACCTGTTCGATATCCGAGCGCGCGCCAATGGTGCTCTTGCCGTAGTTGTGCCACAGGAATGCCGTGGAGAGCACGCGCTGGAACAGCACTCCGATCGCGTTGTTCTCGCCTGCCTCATACTCGTTGCGCACCACCGGCATCCGGCCCTTGAGGATGTCGGCCTTCATCGGCGCGGTACGCATGCGGTCGGCTTCGAGATCAATGGCCCAGGCGAGATTGTCCACTGACGCGGGAAAGGTTTCGTAGTAATTCGTGCGGTCGTAATAGGTGGTCGCGTTGCGCTGCGCGCCGCGGGCGGCCTGTTCGGCCTTGGCGTCCGGGTGGCGCGACGAGCCGTAGCTCACCAGATGCTCGAGGATGTGGGCCATGCCCGTTTCGCCATAGCTCTCATGGCGCGAGCCTGCCAGATAGGTGATGTTGACGGTGACGGTGGGCTTGGACGGCTCCGGGAACAGCAGCACGCGGAGCCCGTTCCCCAGGCGGTACTCAGTGATGCCTTCGACGCTGGCCGTCTTCTCCACCCCCTTGGGCAGCGGAGCGGCGGCGGGTTGAGCGGCCAGGGGGAGGGCAATGAGGAGGGCAAAAAAACAGCAGCGCATGGATAACGCTTAGTGTACCCATGCGCCGCGCCGGCGTGTTGTGTGGCGGTGCTACCAGTCGACGACGCTGCCGTCCTCGCCGTCGTAGGTCTCCGGATTCTTCCAGTCGTGGCCGAGCTTGTCGGCCATCGCATTTTCATCCAGCTCAATACCAAGACCCGGGCCCGTGGGTAGTTCGAGATACCCTTCGCGCACCCTGAACGGGCTCTTGATGTAGCCCTCGCCGAGCGACACTTGTTCCTGAATGAGGAAGTTCGGAATCGACGCGGCAATCTGCACGCCCGCGGCGAGCGAGATCGGTCCCAGCGGATTGTGCGGGGCAATCGACGCATAGTAGGCCTCGGCCATCGCGGCAATGTTGCGCACTTCGCTGATGCCGCCGGCGTGGCACAGATCGGGCTGCAGGATCGTGGCGGCTTTCTTCTCCAGCACCTCGCGGAAACCCCACTTGGTGAAGACGCGCTCACCGGTGGCGATGGGCAGATGTGTGCCGCGCGCGATGTCGGCCATCACGTCGTGCTGCTGGCAGTTCACCGGCTCTTCGATGAACATCGGGTGATAGGGTTCGAGGCCCTTCACCAGGAGCTTGGCGGTGGCGGGGGAGATGGCGCCATGGAAGTCGATGCCGATGTCCACCTGATCGCCCACGGTCTTGCGGAGTTCGGCGAACTTCTCGATGGCGTATTGCACGTCGCCGGGTGTGTCTACATAGCGCGACCAGCCGCGCCGCTTGGCTGGCCCGGTCTTGAAGGCCGTGAAGCCCTTGGCCATGTCTTCTTTCATCTTTTCCGGCATGCGCGCGTGCGAGTAGACGCGGACGCGGTTGCGCGTGGGGCCGCCGAGGAGTTCATGCACCGGCAGGCCGAGCGATTTGCCTTTGATATCCCACAGTGCCATGTCGATGCCGCTGAGCACGCTGGTGAGAATCGGGCCGCCGCGGTAGAAAGCATGGCGGTAGATGGCCTGCCAGTGGTGCTGCACCGGGCGCGGGTCTTTGCCGATGAGGTACGGCTCCAGTTCCTTCACTGCTTCAGCGCAGGTGCGCGCGCGGCCTTCGGTGATCGGCTCGCCCAGGCCCGTGATGCCGGCGTTGGTGTGGATGCGCAGGAACAGCCAGCGCGGCTTGACGAGGAACGTCTCCACTTTGGTAATCTTCAACGGATCGCGCGGTTTGATCGGCGCGTTCTGCGCCTGCGCCTGCGACATCGCCAGCGTGAACATCGCACCGGTGGCGCCGGCGGCGGCAGCCAGGGCGCGCCGCGATACGGCGCCGTCGTCTTTGGGGTCTTGTGATTCGCTCATGGGTTGAGTCACTCCTGTTTAATTTAAAAGCGTTCGACAAACATCAGGTCTGCGACGCGGTAGTCGTTCTGCGCAAAGATCAGGTGCCGGTGGTCTGGAGAGACAGCCATGCCGAGGTCGATCGGCTTGGGCGGCGCGTAGATCTCGCGTGAAGAGCCGGTAGATGGATCGGTCCATCGAATGGAACTGAGGCCCGCAGGCCCGGGCCAGGTGCAATAGTATGCGCCGCGAGAGGTAACGGCATAGGAGCTTCGGTAGACGGACTCGGCGACCCGATTTTCCGGCCCGCCGGCGATGGGCCTGCGCCACAGCCCGCCCCGGCCGATGTCCCGGATGAAATACAGCCAGGCGCAGTCGGGCGAGATCTGCACCGATTCGCCGCCGGTCTGGGTAACCTGTTGAGGCTCGCCGCCTGTGACGGCCACGCGCCCTATCTGCGACTGGCCGGTGCGGTAGGATGAGAAGTAGACCCACTGTCGATCGGGCGACCAGGCGGCAACCACGTCCGAGGCGGGGCGGGAGGTGAGCTGCCGCGGCTTGCCGCCGTCAGCCGGTGCAACGAAGAGATGGAACGACGTGCTGCCCGCATTGGAGTCAAACGCGATCGAGCGCCCGTCTGGTGACCACCGCGGCGAGCCCGTGGTGCCATCCTCACTGAAGAACGTAAGCTGCGTGGGATGAGATCCGTTGGCCTCCGACGTCCAGATCTGCAAGCTGCCGCCGCGGTTCGAAAAGAAGGCAAGACGGCGGCCATCGGGTGAATATTGGGGGACAACCTCTCGAAAGCTTGAGGTGGCGACCGGCTGCGGCTCCAGCGCGGCTGAGTCCAGATTCAAGCGCCACAGGTTGGTGTCGCGCGTGTCGCGGGAGAAGGCCAGGCGGCCGTTGGCGGAAATCTCTGGGCTTTGCGCGCCCGGGCCGGACCATGCGAGGGCCTCGACCGCGCCGCCGCCGGCGGGAATCCGATACAGCCCACGGTTCATGGCGACGTAGTAGCTGAAGATGACATGCCGGTCATCGGGCGTGAGCGCGAAGAATCCGAGGTTACGCACGCCGGGAACCGGCTGGGGTGGGCCGGCCGGCCGTCCGGCGTCGGTGAGTGGCGCCGCAACCAACCGTAGATTGGAGTTGCCCATGGCCATGAACAACTGGCGGCCGTCATACGAAACCATGGGCGAGCTGTACGATCCATCGGTCGGGTTGGACTGCAGGAGTAAGTTCTTTTCCCCGGTATCGAGCGAGAGCCAGTAGACCGGGATTTCCGTTTTGGGTTTCCCGGACTCCACCAGCATACACCCGACGCCTCACTCCCGTGCCGGAGTTGATCAGAATCCCCATTCCGAGGGCGGGCCAGTGCCTTGCCGATGGCTTCTTCGG
>Ga0194119_10004655_pt1 | contig 21058 bp, 18 predicted proteins | sample TA2MahC100mmetaG_FD_148620 | JGI IMG/M metagenome (GOLD analysis project Ga0194119, IMG submission 148620) | Freshwater microbial communities from Lake Tanganyika, Tanzania - TA2015018 Mahale Deep Cast 100m | ecosystem: Environmental > Aquatic > Freshwater > Lake | place: Tanzania: Lake...
GCCAGGGATTCAGCCAGGGCGATCACCCGTTGGCAGCGCTCCTCCACTTGGGGGCAGCTTTCGCCGTCGGGGCAGCCGTGGCTCCACACGGTCCAGCCGGGCACTTGCTCGCGGATCGCGGCGGTGGTGATGCCCTCGTAGCGGCCGTAGTCCCACTCCTGCAGGTCGGGACAGACGCGCGCCTGCGCCCCCAGGCCGGCCAGCTCGGCGGTGCGCCGCGCCCGCTGCAGTGGGCTCACCAGCACGGCGGCAAAGCGCTGCCGGGCCAGCACCGGAGCCAGGGCCCGGGCTTCCGCTTCACCTTCCGGCAGCAGGGGCAGGTCCGTGAGACCGGTGTGGCGCCCACTGAGGGCCCATTCGGTGGCCCCGTGGCGCAGCAGCAACAGTTCGAGTTTGGGAGCGGTGTTCACACCGGTGATCGCAGGTTGTGCAAGAGGTTGTGCCACTGGTTGTGCAAGAGGTTGTGCAACAGGGTGTTCAACACCGTCATTCGCGCTTTTTTCCACCCCCGCCACCACCCCTAGCCACCACGCTTCAGCGCCGCACCTCAAACCAGTCGGCACCCGTGGCCGCTACCTGGGTGGAGGCGACGCTGTTGACCGCCGCCAGCCCCGGACTCTTCTCGCACCAGATGCGCAGTTCGGTGAGCTCCTGGGGCGAGCCTTCCGCCTCGATCTCGACCGAGCCATCGGGTCGGTTGCGCACCCAGCCGCTCAGGCCAAGATCTGTGGCCCTGGTGCAGCAGGCGGCGCGGTAGCCCACCCCCTGCACCTGGCCGCGCACGATCAGACGCCAGCGCTCCTGCTGAATCTGGGGCTTGGGCTCGTGGGGTTGGATGAAGCGGCGCTCGTCGGCAGCGGCGCGGCGCTCCCGGCTGCGGCGGCCAGGCGAGAGGGAATCACCGGGGATCCAGCCCAGTGGAGATGCAGCCAGCTGGCGTGCACGTTCGGCGCTGTCCATCCTTCGCTCCGGGTTGGAGTCCCCCAGCCTTCAAGCTGCCACAGCCCGCCGCTGCCAGCCACAGATTCGAGCTGCCAGCGGTGGAATTCATGGCCGCAGAAGCGCTCGCCCGGGCGCACCAGCAGGCCGCTGGTCGTGGCCTTGGCCTCGCGGTAGCCCAGGCTCAGCGCCCCTTTTTGGGCGTGGAAGGGCAGTATCCCGGCCATCCGGTGCGGGCGGCCCTCGGCGTCGCTGAGGGCCGAGCCCAGCAGCAACAGGCCACCGCATTCGGCCACCAGTGGCAATCCTGCCGCCGCCGCCCGGGTCAGCTCGCCCAGGCTGCGGCGGCTGGCCGCCAGCTGGGCGGCATGCAGCTCCGGATAGCCCCCGGGCAGCAGCACGGCGCGGCAGCCCGGCGGCAGGGCTTCATCGGCCAGGGGGCTCCAGGGCACTGGCTCGAGCCCCACTGCCGCCAGCAGCTCGCCGGCTTCGGGGTAGCGGAAGTGGAAGGCGGCGTCGCTGGCGATCGCCACCGGCAGGGGCCCCCCGCCGAGCTCCGGCAGCGGAGCCTCCAGGTGCGCCCGCAGACACCAGTGAATCGGATTCTCGGCACCGGCCTGGCGCGCAGGGGGCGCCAGCAGGGGCTCCAGGCGCGCCAGATCCAGGTGGCGGGCGGCCAGCTCCGCCCACTGCTCTTGGCGCAGCTCCAGGTCGTGCAGTTCGCCTGGCGGCAGCAGCCCCAGGTGGCGGGACGGCAGCTCCAGGCTCGGGTGGTGGGGCAGCACCCCCAGCAGCGGCACGGCGATGCTCGCCAGCGCTTCGCGCAGCAGGGCGTGGTGGCGTTCGCTGCCCACCTGGTTGAGCACCACGCCGGCCAGGTGCACCGGTGGCGGGCCATGGTCGCGGAAGCCCCGCACCAGCGCCGCCAGGGAGCCCGCCTGCCTGGAAGCCTCCACCACCAGCACCACCGGCAGCTCCAGCTGGGCCGCCACGGCCGCCGAGCTGCCCTCACTGCTGGGGCCGCGGCCATCGAACAGGCCCATCACTCCCTCCACCAGGGCGAGGTCGGCCCGGCTGCTGTGCCAGGCGAAGCAGCGCTCCAGCCACTCCGGCCCACACAGCAGCGGATCGAGGTTGCGGCAGGTGAGGCCGCTCACCCGGCTGAGCAGCTGGGGGTCGAGGTAGTCGGGCCCCACCTTGAAGGGCTGCAACCGCCGGCCCTGGGCCCGAGCCCAGGCGGCCAGGCACAGCGACAGCAGGGTCTTGCCGCTGCCGCTGCTGGGTGCGGCGATCAGACAGGCCATTCAGGGCGGGCTCTCAGGGCAGCAGTTTGGCGGCGAGCGGGGCGGCGGCGGCCAGCAGGGGGTTGGTGGAGTCGTGGCCGCCGGAGAGCAGCCTGGCCATTTCCATCTCCTCGCTCTCGTTGGGCAGGGGCACCACCTCCTCGGCCAGTTCCATGCTCGCCATGCCGCCCGACTCCAGCCGCATGCAGCCGCCCGACTCGGAGCAGAGAATCACGCACAGGGGGGAGCCCTGGCTGCTCTGGCAGATCAGCCGCAGGCCCACCATCGCCCCCGGATGGGTTTTGGGCACGCCCACCGGCACCGGCATCTGCCGGAAGCGCACGGTTTCGCCATCGGTGCGCTCGAATTCAGCGCCGATGCCCTGGCCCGCGCCATCGCCGTCTACGGGGTAGGTGGAGATCAGGTGCCACCCCAGCCGGTCGGCCAGCCAGGCCGCCAGCAGCAGGCCCTTCACCGGGTTGCTGCCCTCCACGTCGAGGTCGAGCTGCACCACATGGTTGAGTGCATCACGCCGCGACGGCGGGTCAAACACCATCGCCAGCGATTCCCGCCAGCTGCGCAGCCGCAGCCAGTTGAGGTCATTGATGGGCTGGCCGGCATCGATGCGATCCACCAGCAGGTCGAGGCAGCGGCGCGGATCGCCCAGCGACGAATCCACCACCAGCCGCCGATGGCCGCTGGCCAGGGTTGCCATCACCTCAGGGGCCTCATCGAGGCTGCTGTTCCACCACACCCAGCAGGGCAGGTCGGGGCTGATCAGCGGCTGCACCAACTCCAGGCTCTGGCGCAGGGCTCCGGTGCCGCCACGCAGCACCACCACATCGCCGCAGGCGTCACCGCCGCTGCCTTCCTCCGGCAGGGGGCAGTAGGCGGCCACCAGGGTTTCGAGGGGATGGCCACCATCGAGGGTGGGGGCCAGGGTGATCAGCCGCCGCGGCATGTGGGCGCTGATCGCCCCCTCCACAAATTGCCCGCGCAGGTCTTCGGCGTGGTGGTCGCCGCCCAGCTTGCCAATCGCCCAGGCCAGCTGGGGATCCATCGGCGCGGTGCTCAGCGGCAGTCCACAGCTGATCGCGGCGGCGCGGGCCGCTTCCAGCACCGTCTCGTTGAGCAGGCCGGTGATCGGGCCGTTGAGACGGCCGCAGCGCACCAGCTGCTGCTCGAGCCAGGAGCCCTCCCACACCACCAGAGTGAAGGTGGCGGCTCCGTGGGAGCTTCCCAGTTCCTGGCTCCAGAGGCGCTCCAGGTAGCTGGGCACCTCGGCGGGCGGCAGGGCGAGTGGGGCCTGGAGGGTGAGCTGGGTCGACATGGGGGCAGGGGGTGAAAAGTTAGGGGCGACGCCAGGCCAGGCCGTCCTCGGCCAGCAGACTGTCGGCGGCGCCAGGGCCCCAGGTGCGGGCCTCGTAGGGGTAGACCGGCAGTTGGTTTGGGGCGTCTTCGATCAGCTCCAGCAGCGGCGTGTACAACCGCCAGGCGGCTTCCACTTCGTCGCTGCGGGTGTACAGGGTGGGGTCCCCCAGCATGGCGTCGGCCAGCAGGCGCACGTAGCCCTCATCGCTGGGTTCGCCAAAGCTGTCGTCATAGGAGAAGGCCATGTCCACCGGCCGGCTACGCATGCCGGAGCCGGGGGCCTTCACCTCAAACTTGAACTCAGCCCCTTCATCGGGCTGGATCCTCAGGATCAGCTGGTTGGGCGTGGGGGCTCCGCTGGCGGCATCAAACAGGTGCACCGGCGCCTCGCGGAAGGTGAGCACCACCTCGGAGAGCCGCTTGGGCAGGCGCTTGCCGGTGCGCAGGTAGAAGGGCACGCCCTGCCAACGCCAGTTGTTGATGAACAGCTTCATCGCCACGTAGGTCTCGGTGGTGCTCTCGGGATTCACCCCCGGCTCCTGGCGGTAGCCGGCGATCGGCCGGGTGCTGGAGCCGCCGGGTCCGTACTGGCCCCGTACGCAACACTTCCAGGGCTCGTCTTCGTTGGCTAGGCGCGCGGCCTGCAGCACCTTGGCCTTCTCGTTGCGCATCGACTCGGGGTCGAAGCGGCCCGGCGCCTCCATGGTGGTGAGAGCAAGCATCTGGGTGAGGTGGTTTTGCACCATGTCCCGCAGAGCCCCCGAGCTCTCGTAGTAGCCGGCCCGCTCCTCTACCCCGACGGTTTCGGCGGCAGTGATTTGCACACTCGAGATGTAGTTGCGGTTCCAGATCGGCTCGAAAATCGTGTTGGCGAAGCGCAGCACCAGGATGTTCTGGACCGTCTCCTTGCCCAGGTAGTGGTCGATCCGGAAGATCTGGTTTTCCTGGGCGCTGGCCTGCACCACCCGGTTGAGCTCCTGGGCGCTGCCGTAGTCGCGGCCGAAGGGCTTCTCGATCACCACCCGGCTGCGGGCCGGATCGCTCAGCAGGCCGGCGGCCGCCAGGGCCCGGCAGCCACTGCCGTAGAAATTCGGCGACACCGACAGGTAGAAGGTGCGGTTGCCGCGGGTGGCCCGTTGCCGGTCGAGCATGTCCAGCCGCTGGCCGAGCCGCACGACCGTGGGCGGATCCTGGAGATCCACCGGCTCGTAGAAGAGGCCCGCCGCAAACTGCTCCCAGGCCATGCGGTGCTCGGCCACCTCGCTGGCCATCGCTTCGGCCATCTTCTGGCGGAATTCCTCGTCGCTCCAGGGGCGGCGGGCGCAGCCCAACACCGCGAATTCACTGGGCAGGCGCCGCTGGCGGAACAGCTCGAAGAGTGCCGGGATCAGCTTGCGGTGGGTGAGGTCGCCACTGGCACCGAAGATCACGAGGCATTGGGGCGGAATCACCCGCTCCTGACGGAGTCCGACCCGCAGTGGATTGGTGAGCACGCTGCCCATGGATGCCTTCGCGGTGCCCATGGTTTAACCGGCCAGGCGGCGCTGCCCACCGCCTGGCCCACTTTGTGATGGTTTCTGTGTGGGATTGGCCAAAAAAAAGCCCGCCACGGTGGCGGGCTGAGGGAAGGAGGTGACGTCCGTTGCCGGGCGTCAATCCCGATGTCAATAGGTCTCGACGTGCCAGCGCTCAGCTTTTTTGAGCTGGGGACGCAGCTCGGACCAGTTGAGGTTCTTGGCGGCCGCTGCGGTGGCCATGGCTTCGTCGATGCCCGGCTCCATGCCCCGCAGACCGCACATGTAGACGTGGGTCTTGGGGTTTTCGATCCAGGAGAAGATCTCCTCGGCGTTCTCGCTGACGCGGTCCTGGATGTACATCCGGCCGCCGCTGGCGTTCTGCTGCTCGCGGCTGATCGCCTTGGTGTAGCGGAAGTTGTCCGGATACTGCTCTTGGTAGCGGTTGAAGTCGTCGTCGTAGAGCAGGTTGGCCGTGGTGGGCGCGCCCATGAACAGCCAGGCCTTGCCCTTGAAGGTCCAGCCGTTCTTCTCACGCTCTGCCGGCTCGAACATGCGGCGCAGGTAGGTGCGCATCGGCGCGATGCCGGTGCCGGTGGCCAGCATGATCACGTTGGCGTCCTCGTCGGCAGGCAGGAGCATCTCCTTGCCCACCGGACCGGTGATCTTTACCTTGGCGCCGGGCTCGATGTCGCAGAGAAAGGTGGAGCAGACGCCGTTGATCGTCTCGCCGTCTTTCTCGTACTGCAGCTGGCGCACGCAGAGGGACACGGTGTCGCCCGCCAGGTTGTCGCCGTGGCGGGTGCTGGCGATGGAATACAAGCGCAGCTTGTTGGGCTTGCCGTTGGCATCGGTGCCGTCGGGAATGATGCCGATGCTCTGGCCTTCGACGTAGTGCAGCTGGGGATCGCCGCCCTTGAGATCGAAGGTGATGTGGTTCACCCGACCGATCGCCCCATCTGCCAGCAGGCTGTAATTCTCAGTCACCGTGCCGATGAACGGGTCCTTCGGCTTGTAGAGGTTGACGGGGACGTCGGCGTGGGACACGGCAGCGGGTTTCGAAGGGGCGGCTTTGACTTTGGGGGCGGGTGCGGCCGGGGCTGGTGCAGCGGCAGGCGTGTCGCCACCGGCGCCGTCGGCACCCAGCACGGCACGGATCCGACCGCCCTGCTGGGCGATGGACTGCATCAAGCCCTGGAGCTGGTTGAACGGCACGGTGAAGCGACGTTCAGCCTGGCGCTGGCGACCGATGCCGAGGCCCTCCACCACGACGGTGAACATGCGGCTGTCCGACTGAATGGCGCGACCGGTGGAAACACGCATGCAGACTCAGCCCCCTCAAAAGCGCGCTGATCATACGGAACCTTTCCGCTGCGGTTTTCCAGGAGACACCGCTAGGTTTGTGCGCCAGCACACTTCGACCGTGCTCCTTTGGCCCAGCTCCTCGCCCAGGCGCGCCCTTCCGACCCGCCCCCCAGCGACCCGTCTTCGGCCGTCGTGAGTGACGCCTGCAGCCTCGACACCATCCAGCAGGTGATGGAGCGGCTGCCCCAGGGAGCCCGGCGCTTGGCGGTGCAGCTGCGGCTGCCCCTCGACCCGGAGTGGCTTTGGGCCGTGCTCACCGACTACGCCAATCTCAACCTCTACATCCCCAACCTGGCCTCCTCCCGCGAGCTCTGGCGTCGGGGCAACAAGGTTGGCCTCGAACAGGTGGGGACCCAGCAGTTATGCGGGCTCCGTTTCAGTGCCCGGGTGGAGCTCGAGCTCGAAGAGGATCCCGAGGCTGGCGAGTTGCGGTTCTGCATGTGCCGCGGCGACTTCCGTCGCTTCGAGGGCATTTGGCAGATCGGCCGCTCCGGCGGGATGACCCATCTCTTCTATGAGCTCACGGTGCAGGGCCGTCCCGGCATGCCGATCGGGCTCATCGAGCAGCGCCTGCGCGACGATCTGGCCAACAACCTGCGTGGGGTGCAGCGCGAAGCCGAGCGCCGCGCCGCCTTGTCCTGAAGCATCCCTGCTGGGTGGGAGGTGCTGTTGGTTGTGGGATTTCTGTTTGTTGAACAACTTGTTGAACAACCTGTTCAACAGCTTGATTGGGGTGGATGTCGGCAAGCGCGACCACAGGCAAAAAGTCTCTTTGTGAAGCACGCTGGCTCGCCAAGAGAACCGGGTTGCTGTGTTGCGAAAAGCAACCCTTCGTGCCGTTGTTTGGTTGTTAATACCCCCAAGGGGATTCGAACCCCTGTCGCCTCCGTGAAAGGGAGGTGTCCTAGGCCTCTAGACGATGGGGGCGAGGCCACAACGCTGGTCGGCGTTGCTGTGTTGGAAGCTACGGGTCAGGGGGACCCTTCGTCAAGGCGGGTTGGGCCTGACCGCTCCAGACCGGAACGCTGACGTGGAAACAGGCTCCCTCGTCGGGCTCGGACACCACCCAGATGCGGCCGCCGTGCACCTCGGCGATGCGGCGGCACACCGACAGCCCCACGCCGTAGCCCGAGGCGGTGCCGGAGGTTTGGGGTAGACGCACCCGATCCAGAAAGATCCGCTGCTGCTCGGCCTTGGGGATCCCCGGGCCGCTGTCGCAGATGCTCACCTGCACCCATTGGTCGGTGCGGTGCAGCAGGGTCAGGTGCACCCGACCCCGATTGGGGGTGAACTTCAGGGCATTCTCCAGCAGGTTGAGCAGCACCTGGCGCATGCGCCGCTGGTCGGCGAACACATCGGGCAGGTCGGCGGGAATATCGGTGATCAGCTCCAGGTCGCGGCCTACCCACAGTTTTTCGAGCTCGAGGATCGCCTCGGCGGCCACCTTGCCGAGCGACAGACGCTGGGGGTTGAACAGGGCCTCCCAGCGGGTCGTGCCCACCTCCAGCAGATCCTTGGAGAGTTCCTGGATGTCGTCGAGGCGGCGGGTGAGCACGTCGCGGAAGCGGGGCTCGTCGATCTGGCCAAGGGTGTGGCTCTGCAGGGCGAGCTTGGCGGCGGTCAGCGGCGTGCGCAGTTCGTGGGCCACCATCCGCAGCAGCCGCTCCTGCACCCCCAGCCGCTCAATCAGGGTTTCGTTCTCCTGGCGGAGCACCAGGAGCTGGTCTTCCAGCTGCAGCTCCCGCCGGGTGCGGCTGCCATCGATCTCGGCGGGCCGCAGGCTCATGCCCAGGCTGGTCACCACCTCCATCTGCTGCCAGCGCGGCAGCCAGCTGCGCAGCTTCTGGGTGATCGCATTGCCGGCGATCACCTGCTTCGGCAGAGGGCCCAGCTTCACCAGGGCTGGGGTGGCCACCAGCCGATGCAGTTCCAGCAGTTCCGGTTGGCGGGCCGGGTCGGCCAGCTCCAGGCTCACCGTGAAGCGGCACTCCTTGCTCTTTAGGAACTGAATCAGGTTGCGCAGATCCGGGCTGGCCAGGTGGTGCTGGGTCGCAACCAGCAACAGCTTCAAGGTTTGACGCTCCGTCGCACGATCCGCTGCGGCGCTGTCTGTGACGACAGCGTCAGCCACGGCTTCATTGGTGGGTTGCTCGGCCTTCACGTGGTTCACCCTATGGGGATTTGGCCAGACCCGCCCAACCTCGCTATGACATAGGCAACCAATGCCGTGCGCCCAAGGGCCGGGATGTCATGAGCATGCTTTCGGATCTCCCCACCCCAGCGCGGCCGCGGATTCAGCTCGACAGCAACCTGCGTCGTTGGTTCGCCCGCAACCTCGGTTTATGGCGCTCGCGACGGTTGTATTTCTTTGACGACGGCGAGTCGCTGTGCGTCGACATGATGCTGCGCGTCGAAACCTTCAGCGAACCGGTGGAGGGCGATGCGGCCTACCGCTACACCTGGTGGCCGGAGCAGGAGTTCGAGTTTTTCGACAAGAAACCCCGTTTTGTGCCCACGGGCACCATGGAGGCCTACTTGTGCGGGCACCAGCTGCGGCGCAGCCGCGGCTACCTCTGCGGCACGCCCACCAAAACCCAGATCCGTCAGGTGGACGAGCACGAGCTGATTTTTGAGTCGCACTACCAGGAGTGGGACATCCTTGAGCACATTCGCCTGGTCGACCAGGACCGCTACCGCGCCCGCTCGATCTATTCCTGGAAGGACGGCGCGCTGGAGTTGGCCGAAACCCACCACGAAATCCGGGTCGAGGAGGCCGGGGCTGCGCTCCCGCACGACGCCCTGGCCTGATGCAGCAGCATGGCTGCATCTGCAGACACCCGTTTCCCCCTGTGATGTCCCGTCGTTCTGCTCCGTTGGCTGTCTCCTGGCTGGTGGCTCCGCTGTTGGTGCTGCCCCTGCTGCTGGCGCCGGCGGCGGCCCAGGCGGCCCCCGCCACGGAGGCGGACATGAACCTCTACACCCGCATCGCTGCGGTGAATGTCTGCATTGCCCGTGGGGCCGGCGTGCCCTTTGACAAGGCGGTGGGCATCGCCGGTGAAACCATCGCCCAGCTGATTCAGGGTCAGCACGACGGTGTGATCAGCCAGGTGGGAGCCAAGCCGCTCAGCCTCGACGACCTGCGCAAGGGCTCGATTAATTCCGCCGTGCTTGGGGCTGCTGAGATCTGCCCCAAGGAGGTGCCGGCCGACGTGATGGCCAAGGTGCAGGAGGCCCTTAAGCCTGCCCCGGCCGCCAAGCCCTCCCCCAGCAAGTAAGTCCCTATGGCTCTGGTGCGCCTCGCCGATTACCGCCCGGCGCCATTCCTGCTGGAGCGTTCCGACCTGACGGTGCAGCTGCAGGCGGATCACACCGAGGTGGCGGCCCGGCTGGCCTTCGTGCCCAACCCCGCTGCCCCGTCGCTTGAGGCCCCCTCACCAGAGCCCCTGGTGCTGCAGGGTGTGGATCTGGAGTTGCTGGAGTTGCGCCTCGATGGCGTGCCCGTGGCCCCGGAGGCCTACGCGCTCACGGCCGAACAGATGCGGATCGTCCATCCGCCCCAGCGCCCGTTTGTGTTGGAGAGTCGGGTGCGCATCCATCCGGAAACCAACAGCACCCTCGAAGGCCTTTATGTGAGCGGCGGCCTGTTCACCACCCAGTGCGAGGCCGAGGGCTTCCGCCGCATCACCTTCCACCCCGACCGCCCCGACCTGCTCAGCTGCTTCCGGGTGCGGATCGAGGCGGACCAGGCCAGCTGCCCGGTGCTGCTCAGCAACGGCAATTGCATTGAAACCGGCGAGCTGGCGGCGGGCAGGCATTACGCCATCTGGGACGATCCCTTCCCCAAGCCTTCCTACCTGTTCGCTCTGGTGGCAGGCCAGCTGGAGGAGGTGCGCGGCAGCTTCACCACCGCCAGCGGCCGCCAGGTGGCCCTGCGCATCCACGTGGAGCCGGGGGATGCGCCCTACACCGCCCATGCCATGGCCTCGCTGCAGCGCTCGATGGCCTGGGATGAGCAGCGCTACGGCCTCGAATACGACCTCGATGAGTTCAACATCGTGGCGGTGCGCCATTTCAACATGGGCGCGATGGAGAACAAGAGCCTCAATATCTTCAACTCCAAGCTGGTGCTTGCGGATGCCGAAACCGCCACCGATGGCGAGCTCGAGCGCATCGAGAGTGTGATCGCTCACGAGTATTTCCACAACTGGACCGGCAACCGCATCACCTGCCGCGACTGGTTTCAGCTGTCGCTCAAGGAAGGGTTGACGGTGTTCCGTGACCAGAGCTTCACGGAGGATCTCCACGGTGCGGCGTTGAACCGTATTGAAAATGTGGCGCTGCTGCGCAACACCCAGTTTCGTGAAGATGCGGGCCCAACGGCCCACCCCGTGCAGCCCGATGCCTATCAGGCGATCGACAACTTCTACACAACCACGATCTACGAAAAGGGATCGGAACTGATTCGTATGTTGCACACCCTGCTGGGTGAGGAGACGTTCATGCGGGGGATGGCTCTGTATGTGAGCCGTCATGACGGCACGGCCGCCACCTGCGAAGACTTCGTGCAGGCGATGCAGGACGCCGCCGGGCAGTCCTGGGCGTCGGACGCCCCGATCCCCTCCTTCGACTTCGCGCAGTTCCGCCGCTGGTATCACCAGGCCGGCACCCCCCGCGTGCACATCCAGCGTCACTGGGATGGGGAGGCCGGCGTGTTGGAGCTGCAGGTGGAGCAGCACACCCCGCCCACCCCCGGCCAAAGCGACAAACAGCCGCTGGTGATTCCCCTGGCCCTGGGTCTGGTTGGCCAGGGCGGTGAGCCCCTGCCGGTGCAGCTGGAGGGGGAGGCGTCGCCGCCTGGGCCCAGCGGCGATGGCACCCGCTTGGTGGTGATTGATCGGCCGCAGCAGACCCTGGTGTTGGTGGGCTTGCCGCGGCAGCACCATCCGCCGGCCCTGTCGCTGCTGCGTCGGTTTTCGGCGCCGGCGATCCTGGAGATGGGGCGACCCACCGGCGAGCTGGTGCACCTGCTCGCCGCCGATGCCGACCCCTTCGCCCGCTGGGATGCCGGCCAGGTGCTGCTGCGTCAGGCGGTGCTGGCCCGCGCTGCGGGTGCGGCCGATGCCCTGCTGGAGGAGGAGCTGATCGATGCCTTTGGCCGGATCCTGGCCGACCCATCGTTGTCGGAGGCCAGCCGCAGCGTGCTGATGGCGCTGCCAGGTCTGCCCGAGCTCGAGGATGCCGCCGCCACCGCCGGAGGCGAGCCCGATCCGCCGGCCCTGTTTGCGGCACTGATGGCCCTGCAGCAGCGTTTTGGTGCCGCCTTGGCCGAGCCGCTGGCGCTGGCCCTGGAGCGCTGCACCCCCCAATGGGGCCTGGCCTGGCCCGAGGGCAACGGCGACCGTCTGCTCACCGGCACGGTGTGGAGCTGGCGGGTGGCAGCTGGCGATTCGGCCGTCTGCGCGGCAGCGGCGGCGGCGGTGCGGGGCGCTTCGATGACCCTGGCCCGTGCCGGCCTGCGGGCCCTGCAGTGCCACCCCATCCCGGAGCGGCAGCAGGCGGTGGATGCCTTCTACCAGCGCTGGCAGGACAAGCCGGTGATCCTGGATGCCTGGTTTGCCCTGGAGGCTTCGGCGCCCTTTGCCGATGGTCTGGAGCGGGTGGCGCGGCTGCTGGAGCACCCCCGCTTCGATCCGGCCGCGCCCAATTCCGTGCGGGCCGTGCTGGGCGGCTTGGCGGGCAACGCGCCGGTGTTCCACGCCGCCGATGGCGCCGGCTACCGCTTCATGGCGGCGCGCATCGCCGAGCTCGATCAGCGCAACCCGATCACGGCCTCGCGCCTGGCCAAGGTGTTCAGCCGCTGGCAGAGCTACGGCCCGGCTCGCTCGGCGGCCATGCATGCCGCCCTCAAGCAGCTCGCTGCCGCTCCCCTCTCGCCCAACACCGGCGAGGTGGTGCAGCAGTGCCTGGGGAGCTAAGGCCGGCCGTTGAGGCTCTGGTGGAGCCGGCGGAAGGCGGCCTGGCGGTAGGTCGCCCCTTCGGTGCCGGCGTGGAGCCCCCACAGGCCTTCCCAATAGAAATAGATCACGCCGTGGCCGCGGCTGGCGGCCAGCTGGGTTTTCTGGGCCAGGGTGGCCATGTCGGGGGTGCGGCCGCCGAAGCCGGCCAGGATGCCGATCTCCACCGGCATGCCCCAGCTGCGCGCTTTCACCAGGGCCGGTTGGTTGAGGTCCTTCTCGAAGCCCTTCACTGAGTAGGCGTAGTTCTGCACCACCAGGTCGTCGATCAGCTCGCCCAGGGCCCAGAGCTCCCAGTCTTGGAGCCAGTGGTTGTAGGCGAAGCGGAAGGGGCCGGGCGACAGGCTGATGATCGTGCGCTTCGGCACCGATCCGGCCGGGGCGTCCAGTGTTTTCAGCTGGCCCCGCAGCTCCCGCAGCAGCCCGGTGAGCTGCTGGCGCCGCCAGCGCATCCAGGCCCGGTCGGTGTGGTTGTCCGGGGGCTCGCGGCCGGTGTCCTTGAGGAAGAGGGCGCGGCTGGTGGGGTCGTAGCCCAGCTCCACCGGCCAGGCGAAGTGGTCGTCGAGCTGGATCCCATCGACGCTGCAGCGCTGCACGATCTCGGTGATCAGGCCGAGGAAGCGCGCGCGCACGCCGGGGTGGGCGGGGTTGAGCCACACCATCGGCTTGCCGTGCATGGCCATTTCGCTGCTGCCATCGCGGCGTTGCAGCACCCACTCCGGGTTCTGGCGCACCACCGCGGCATCGGCCGGCTCCATCAGGCCGTATTCAAACCAGGGGATCACCTGCAGCCCGCGCCGGTGGGCGGCCTTGGTGAAGCGGCAGATCGGATCGAGGTTGGGGTTGGCCTTCTCCAGGGCCGGCTCCAGTGGCGCATGGCGGGAGCGGTGGAAGGTGGCCCCCCTGCTCCACACGTTGGGGTAAAGGGTGTTGAAGCCGGCGTCCGCCAGCTCCTTCACCGCCCGGTCGATCCGGGCAGTGTCGTAATAGAGGGGGCTGGGGCTGTTGGTGAGCCACACGCCGATGCGGCGCTGAGGGGTCTGCAGCGGTTGGGCCCGCAGCGGCTGGGCTGCGGCCCAGGGAAGGGTGAGCAGCACGCTCACCGCTGCAGGCAGCAGGGCCTTGAGCCGGGCGAAGCGGCGCAACCGGGCTGGTCGCGCCTGGGACATGGGTGTCAGCGGAACAGGTGTCAGCGGAACAGATTTCAGCGAAACATCGAGCTCACGGAGCTCTCATCGTGGATGCGCCAGATGGCTTCGCCCAGCATGTTGGCCACCGACAGCACCTGCAGCTGGGGGAAGCGGCCATGGTGGTTCTGGGGGATGCTGTTGGTGACGAGCACCTCTTCAAACAGGCCCGGCTCCGACATCCGCTCGATCGCCGGTGGTGAAAACACGGCATGGGTGGCGCCGGCCAGCACCCGGAGGGCGCCCCGCTCGCGCAGCAGCCTCGCGCCGGCGCAGATCGTGCCGCCGGTGTCGATCATGTCGTCGATCAGGATCGCCGTCTTGCCGGCCACATCGCCGATCACCGTGAGGCTTTCGGCCACGTTGTGGCCCGAGCGGCGCTTGTCGATGATCGCCAGGGGCGCATCGTTCATCTGCTTGGCGAAGGCCCGGGCCCGGGCCACACCGCCCACATCGGGAGACACCACCACCACCTCGCCGAGGTCGCGGGCGCGCAGGTAATCCACCAGCACCGGCGAGCCGTAGATGTGGTCGCAGGGGATGTCGAAATAACCCTGAATCTGGGCTGAGTGCAGATCCATGGCCAGCACCCGGTCCACCCCGCTCTTGGCCAGCAGGTTGGCCACCAGCTTGGCGGTGATCGATTCGCGCCCGGCGGTCTTGCGGTCGGCGCGGGCGTAGCCGTAATAGGGGATCACGGCGGTGATCTGACGGGCGGAGGCCCGTTTGCAGGCATCCACCATGATCAGCAGCTCCATCAGGTGGTCGTTCACCGGAGCGCAGGTGGGCTGGATCAGGAAGACGTCGCAGCCGCGGATCGATTCCTGGATCTGGATGTAGAGCTCGCCATCGGCGAAGCGCTTGATCACCCGCGGACCATCGGGAACGCCCAGGTAGGCGCCGATTTCGCGGGCGAGGGCCTGGTTGGCGGTGCCGCTGAACAGGCGCAGCCGGCGGGTGTCGTGAGTCGACTGGGTCGCGCTGCCTTGGGGCGCCACGCGATCAGCGGTCAAGAAACTGGTCACGGCGGGCGCAGACGCGTCGGCTGAAACCCGATCGTAGAAGCGTGCCCGCCCCGCTAGTGCAAACATCCATGACGCTTTCTCGGCCTGGTTTGCCGCAGTCGCTGGTGCTGGTGGCCGCTGGGCCCGCGGCAGCCGTCGTGGCGCTGCAGCACCAGCTGGGGCCCCAGCTGGCCACGGCCCTCGGCCTGGTCTGGTGTGCCCCCTTGGATCATCAGGAGCCCCAGCGCGCCCTGGCTGCTCTGGCCGAGCAGGAGCCGTGCCTGGTGCCTCTGCCGCTGGATCCCGGCTTGCCCCTCAACGGTGCCGGCCATTGGGCCGAGGCCCTTGGGGCCTGGCGCCAGCCTGTGTTGCTGCTGCTGGCGGGCGCGCAACTGGAGACGGGTCTGCCGGCGGCGATGGTGGCCCTGTTGCACCAGTGGCAGGTGCCGCTGGTGGGACTGGTGCAGGGCGATGGGGTCTGGGATCAGGAGGCCCGCCGCGGCGATGGTCTGCCCTGGTTGGGGGGGCTGGATCCTGCCACCGGTGAAACCGCAGCCCTGGCGGCCGCCCTGGCCCTGCGCTGGCGTCAGATCGCCGCGCATTGAGCTACGGAGCTACGGGGTTGCCGCTGGGAGGCCAGGGGCCTGCCACAGGGGACTCGGTGCGCTGCTGGCGATCTGGCGCAGGGGCTGTCCAGCTTTGCTGGGCGCGAGCGGCACGCTGGTGAATTCCACCGTTTCGCCGTGGCTCAGGCCGGCGGCCAGCAGGCTCAGAGTTTCCGGTTGGCTGAGGTTGGTGACGACGCCCTTGTTCTGGAGAGATTGGAGCAGTGAGGAGAGCCGCCCCAGTTGCTCCGGCAGTGCCATTTCCCGCAGCATGCTGCGCACCACCAGCTGGTGGTTGTCCTGGCGGCTGTCCTCCGGACGGGTGGGATCGCGGTAGCGCACCAGTTGTTCGACCGCGTTGCCCTTCAGCCGCTGCAGCCCACCCTGCAGATCGACCGAGAAGCGCTGGGTCTTGTCGTTGTAGCGCAGGGCCCGGGTGGGGTTGGCGGCGATGCTGCCCAGGCCATCCACCAGGCTGCGCAGGCTGGCGCGGCCGAGCACCAGATAGCGATCCGGCTCCCCGGTGTCCAGCCCCACCAGGCCGCGCACCCCATCGGCCGTGAGTGCGGCGCCGCCAAGGCGGTAGAGGCTGCCCAGGCTCTGGGGCCGTTTCTGGCCGGGTAGCTGCACTGCCAGGTTGGGCGGCAGGGTGAGCACCTGGAGCGGCCCCTGGGGGTTCACCCGCACCAGCAGCAGGGCATCGGCATTGGCCGGTCCGCGGGGGGCGGCTTGGTTGAGCGGATCGCCTGGCTGCTCGCTGTCGAGACCGATCACCAGCAGGGTGATGCTGCGACTCGGCGCCTTGCCCAGGTCGGCCGGGCTGAGCTGCTGCGCCGGTTGGGTGGCGCGATCGGGCTCGGGCCAGATCAGGCTGAGCAGCCCCAGGCCCGCGGCCAGTCCGGTGGCAGCCGCCCCCAGCCGCAGCAGGATGGGCCCAAGGAGCGGCTTGGGCTGGGCGGGACGAGGGGGCATCGGGGCTGGGCGGCAACCCACTTTGGCCTACCCCTGCCGGGCTTCCCCTGTTTGGACACCCTGGTTCGACCCCGCCTCTGTGGCCGGTACCCGATAAGTTGTGGCCTGGCTGATGGGACGAGGGAAATCCGCTGATGGCAGCACCGTCTTCGTTCAGCAGGTCTTCGTTCAGCAGGTCTTCGTTAACCGGCTCTTCGCATAGCGGCTCTTCCCCCGCGCCGGCGCCCCACGAGCGGGCCCGACCCCTGGCCAAGGGCAGCGTCTATCCCGCCAAGGATCTCTGCAGCCAATGCGGGCTGTGTGACAGCCGCTGGGTGGCCTACGTGAAGGACAGCTGCGCCTTCCTGAACCAGCGCTTTGAGGCGATGGAGGCCTCGGCCCACGGCCGCAGCCGCGACCTCGACAACGAGGACGAGCTCTACTTCGGCGTGCAGCAGCGCATGCTCACCGCCCGCCTGGACCAGCCGATCGATGGCGCCCAGTGGACCGGGATTGTCAGCCGTATCGGCGTGCGCGCCCTGGAAACGGGCCTGGTGGATGCGGTGCTGTGCGTGGGGCAGAGCAACGAGGATCGCTTCACGCCGGTGCCGCGGCTGGCCCGCACGCCAGAAGAGGTGCTTAGCGCCCGGGTGAACAAGCCCACCCTGTCGCCCAACCTGGAGGTGCTCGAGCAGTTGCCCGGCAGCGGCATCCGACGCCTGCTCGCCATCGGCGTGGGCTGTCAGATCCAGGCCCTGCGGGCCGTGCAGCCCACCCTGCCCCTCGACGCCCTCTACGTGCTGGGCCTGCCCTGCGTCGACAATGTCAGCCGGGCGGGCCTGCAGACCTTCCTGGAGAGCACCGTGAGCTCCCCGGACACGGTGGTGCACTACGAGTTCATGCAGGACTTCCGCATCCACTTCCGCCACAGCGACGGCCGCGAGGAAACGGTGCCCTTCTTCGGGCTCGACACGCCGAAGCTCAAGAACGTGTTCGCCCCGAGTTGCCTGAGCTGCTTCGACTACACCAACGCCGGCGCCGACCTGGTGGTGGGCTACATGGGCGCGACGTTTGGGCGCCAATGGCTCACGGTGCGCAACCCGAAGGGCCAGGTGCTGCTGGATCTGGTGGAGAGCGAGCTCGATGTGGCGCCGGTGACCAGCAGCGGCAACCGCCAGGCGGCGGTGCAGCAGGGCATCGAGGCCTACGACAAGGCCGTGAAGCTGCCCCTGTGGCTGGCCAACCTGATTGGCTGTGTGGTGGGGCGCCTGGGGCCGAAGGGCCTGGAATACGGCCGCTTCTCGATCGACTCCCACTTCACCCGCAACGCCTTGTGGCTGCGCCGCAATCACCCCGAGAAGGTGGCGGATCACATCCCGGCCTTTGCTCAGAAAATCATCAGCCGCTACCGGCTGCCTGAAGCGTGAGCCCCCCTCGTCGCCGCGCTGGCGTTTTGCTCCATCCCACGTCCCTGCCGGGGCCTGGGGGCTGCGGCGGCTTTGGCCAGCCTGCCCACGACTGGCTGGCGCTGCTGGGTCGCCATGGCATTGGGGTTTGGCAGCTGCTGCCCCTGGCCCCCACCGACACCACGGGTTCGCCCTACAGCTCCCCCAGCGGTTCGGCCCTCAACCCCTGGCTGCTCGACGCCGAAGCCCTGGTGCAGGCGGGCTTTTTGCAGCGCTCGGATCTCGAGGCGCTCCCCGGCGCCGCTGCCCGCAGCGGCCGGCTGGATCTGGCGCTGATGCCGGCTCGCAGCCGGGCGCTGGGTGAGGCCCTGGCCCGCCGCTGGCCGGCTCAGCCGGTGGAGCAGCAGCGCGCCTTCCTCCGCTGGCGCCGCCGCGAGCGCGGCTGGCTGCCCGACCACACCCTGTTCATGGTGATCCGCCGGCTCCAGGGCGGTCAGCCCTGGTGGCAGTGGCCGGCTCCCCTGGCCCGCCGCCGCCGTTCCGCCCTGCGCCGCATCGCCCGGGAGCAGGCCGGCTGGCTGCTGGAGGAGGAGCTGCTGCAGTGGCAGTTGCAGCGCCAGTGGCAGCAGCTGCGCCAGCAGGCCGAGCGTGCCGGCGTGCAGCTGCTCGGTGATCTGCCCTTCTACGTGGCCCACGACAGCGCCGACGTGTGGGCCCACCGCGCCCTGTTTTCCCTGCGCGCCGATGGCAGCCTCACCTCCCAGAGCGGGGTGCCGCCCGACTATTTCTCCGCCACCGGCCAGCTCTGGGGCACGCCGGTCTACCGCTGGCCGGTGCACCTGCTCAGCGGCTTCCGCTGGTGGCTGGCTCGCCTGAATCGTCAATTTGAGCTGTTCGATCGGCTGCGGCTCGACCACTTCCGCGCCCTGCAGGCCTTCTGGAGCGTGCCCGGCGATGCCCCCACCGCTGAACATGGCCGCTGGCGCTGGTTTCCGGGCTGGCCGTTGTTGGCGCTGCTGTGGCTGCGGCGCGGCCTGCGCCTACCCCTGATCGCTGAAGACCTGGGCGTGATCACCCCGGCGGTGGAAGCCCTGCGCGATGGCTTCAGGCTGCCGGGCATGAAGATCCTGCAGTTCGCCTTCGATGGCGACCCTGCCAATCCTTACCTGCCTGCCAACATCCGCGGCCGCCGCTGGGTGGTGTATACCGGCACCCACGACAACGCCACCAGTGTGGGCTGGTGGCAGAGCCTCGATGAGGGTGGTCGGCGGCGGGTGGCCGAGGCGGTGGGAGCGCCGATCACCGCTCCAGCCTGGCAGCTGCTCGAGCTGGCTCTGGCCAGCTCCGCCGATCTGGCGGTGGCGCCCCTCCAGGATCTGCTCGAGCTCGACGACCGGGCCCGCTTCAACACCCCTGGCACCAGCTCCGGCAACTGGACCTGGCGCCTCGAGCAGCCCGTCTCCAGCCTGGGTGGGGCCCTTCAGGGCTATGGCGCCATGGCGGCCCGCTACGGCCGAGCAACCTCTTAGGGCCTGGGCTTAAGGCCAGGCAAAGCTGCCGGGCTGCCCCTTCACGGGCTGGAGTGGTGCCCCATTCCAGCTCAGTCGATCGCCGGGGGCGGGGGGTGGCTGCATCTGCAAACGGAAACCGCCGCTGAGGGGCAGGCTGAGGCTGCCGCTGGCGTTGCGCAGGCTGGTGCGCACCCCGCTGGCGCTCTCCAGATTGAGCTGGCTGGGCTGGCTCAGCTCCAGCTCCAGCAGCCCTGAGCGAAGCGTGGGTGAGGGTTTGGTGCGCCGCAACTGGCTGACCCCCTGCCCTCGGGCGGCCAGCTCCAGGGGCCGCAGCTCGGGATAGAGCATCAGCAAGGCCTGTTCGGGCCGCGGCGGCTTGGCCTGCTCCTGCGCCGGCAGAGGCGGAATCGGCCGCACCGCCAGCAGACCCCGCAGGGCCAGCTGCTGTTGCTGCAGGTTCAGCGCGTACACCAGCCCCAGGGTGAGCACGCCGTAGAGGAGCGTGCCCTGCCAGGTGGTGAACACATCGATGGAGCCCGGCGTGAAGCGTCGCAGCAGCGGTTGCCGCCGCTGGTCCTGGGGCAGCCGTTCGCTGTCGGGCAGCACCGGCTCCAGGCTGCCGGCGGGCAGGTCGAGGTGCCGCTCGATCAGCGGCACCATGGTGCGCAGGTAGGTGGCCTCCGGCAGCCGGTCGCGCCAGCCCCGCTCGAGGGCCTCCAGCACCGCCGTGCTGATGCGGGTGTCCAGTGCCAATTGCCGCAGGGTCAGACCGCGCTCCTCCCGCCGCTGCCGCAGCTTCTGCCCAACCGCCAGTAGCGGATCGGCCGGCGGCTCCGCCGCAGCGTTGGCGGCCGGCAGGGGATCCCGCCGCCACCAGCGGCCGAGGCGGCCCCGCGGGCGCTTGGGTGGCAGCTGGGGGGTGCGGGTCAGGGCTGGGTCGTCAGTGCGGCCCATTCTTGGCGATCGAGGCGCCGCCAGCGCCCCTCCGGCAGATCTCCCAACAGCAGGGGGCCGATCGCCACCCGCTGCAGATCCCGCACCGGATGGCCCAGTAGGGCTGCGGTGCGCCGGATCTGGCGGTTGCGTCCCTCCCCCATCTCCAGCTCCAGTTCCGTGGTCTGGGGTGTGCGCCCCAGCACCTGCAGCCCCACCGCTTGGCTGGCCCGGCCGTCGAGGGGCACGCCGGCGGCCCAGCGTTGCAGCGTTGGGGCATCGGGCCGGCCCTGCACCCACACCCGGTAGGTCTTGCGGTGGCCGTAGCGGGGGTGGGTGAGCCGCAGGGTGAGGTCGCCCTGGTTGCTGAGCAGCAGGGCGCCGCGGCTTTCGGCGTCGAGGCGCCCCACCGGGTGCAGCCCGCAGCCGTTCTGCAGGTTGGCGGGCAGTAGATCGAGCACCGTGGGACGCCCTTCGGGGTCATGGCAGCTGCACACCACCCCGGCCGGTTTGTTGACCAGCAGCAGCAGGGGCTCTGGCCGGCTGGCCAGGGGCTGGCCCCGCACGCTGATCCGGTCGTGGGCGGGGTCGGCCTGATCCCCCAGCTGGGCCACCGTGCCGTTCACCTGCACCAACCCCTGCCGCAACAGGGTTTCGGCCTGGCGCCTGGAGCACAGCCCGGCGGCGGCCATCAGTTTCTGGAGCCGTTCAGGGGCCATGTCCCCCATGCTGCCTCCTGATAAAGAATGGTAGGTTTACGAAACAAAAGCATTTCGCAATTCCGGCACTCATGCCCTCCCTGCCCGTTCTCGGCTCCAGTTCAGGTTCGGACGGCTCTTCGGCCCAGGGTGGCGGCGACCTGGTGCGGAGCTACCTGCGGGACATCGGCCGGGTGCCGCTGCTGAGTCACGAGCAGGAGATCACGCTGGGCCGTCAGGTGCAGGAGCTGGTGGCGCTGGAGGAGCTGGAGGGTGA